>Ga0209692_10003202_pt1 | contig 16218 bp, 14 predicted proteins | sample tdDd472_FD_187129 | JGI IMG/M metagenome (GOLD analysis project Ga0209692, IMG submission 187129) | Marine sediment microbial communities from the Atlantic coast under amendment with organic carbon and nitrate - tdDd47.2 (SPAdes)... | ecosystem: Environmental > Aquatic > Marine > Coastal >...
CAGCCGGCAGCCAAAAAAGAAGCCCCCAAAGCCGCCGCACCGGCCGCTCCCAAGGCTGAAGCCAAGCCCGCAGCCGCTCCTGCTGCACCGGCCGCTCCTGTCGAAGCAGCGCCCGAGCCCGCCAAGGTAGACCCGGAAGCCCAGGCAAAGGCGGAAGCGGAAGCCAAAGCAAAGGCTGAAGCGGAGGCCAAAGCCAAAGCGGAAGCCGAGGCAAAGGCCAAAGCCGATGCAGAGGCCAAAGCCAAGGCCGATGCAGAAGCCAAGGCAAAAGCCGAGGAAGAAGCCAGCAAGCAGGCCGCAGCCGATGCCAGCGCCAAGCGTGAGGCAGAGGAAGAGGCCATTCGCGCCGAGCGGATCAAGGCCCGCGATGAGATGGCAAAGAATCGTTCAACCAAGCCCGCCGAAAGTGCAAGCCTGAGCGCTGCATCAGAGCAGAAAGGGCAGCTTGACAAGATCCTTGATCGTCTCAACATGATCCATCGTCGCGTAGCATAGGCCTGCACTCATTTCCGAAACCGCATCGAAGCACTTCGGAAAATCGGCTGAGGATACCATACAATAAGAGGAGGAACCTCTGATGGCAGACGAGAAAAAAACAAAGGCCGTGAAGCTTGCAAATCCGCTTACAGCCTCTATTGACCCTGCAACCCAACAGATGATCAAGAGAGCTCAAGAGCTTTCCGTCGAGACTGTGTTCGACAGAGCTGAAAACATGAAGCCCTGCAACATCGGTCTTCAGGGCACCTGCTGTAAAAACTGCGCCATGGGCCCTTGCCGCCTGCCCCTTCCCAAGGGAGGGATTGAAGGCGAAGACGATCGCAAAGGCCTCTGCGGCGCCACCCCCAACACCATTGCCGCCCGTAACTTCGCACGCATGGTTGCAGGTGGAGCTGCCGCCCACTCCGACCACGGACGCGGCGTCGCTGAAGTGTTCCTGTCAGTGGCTCGCAAAGAGACGGAAGATTACGTGATCAAGGACTTCCACAAGCTGGTCAGCATCGCCCCCCACTTTGACGTGGCCACCACCGTTGAGGTGGACGGCGAGACCCTGGACCGCGACCTGGACGAAATAGCCCTGGAAGTGGCTGAAAAGGCCATGGACGAGTGGGGCCGCACCGATGGCGAGCCTTATTATATGAAGCGGGCTCCCGAGCAGCTCTACAACCGCTGGAAAGAGCTGGGTGTTCTTCCCAGAAACGTGGACCGCGAAATCGTTGAGATCATGCACCGCACCCACATGGGCGTGGATCAGGACTACAAGAACATCGTCAAGCAGTGCACCCGCGCAGCCCTGGCTGACGGCTGGGTCGGCTCCATGATCGGCACCGATCTTCAGGACGTGATGTTCGGAACCCCCAACCCCATCCAGTCCGAGGTCAACCTGGGGGTCATGAAAAAAGACCATGTCAACATCATCGTCCATGGTCATGAGCCTATTCTCTCAGAGATGATCGTTGCCGCCACTCAGTCCAAGGAGATGATGGACTACGCCGCCGAAAAAGGAGCCAAGGGCATCCAATTGGGCGGTATCTGCTGTACGGCAAACGAACTTCTCCAGCGCCACGGCATCCCCCCTGCAGGCACCTTCCTGCAGCAGGAGCTCGCCATCGTCACCGGCGCCTGTGACGCCATGGTCGTGGATGTTCAGTGTATCTTCCAGAACCTGGCCAACGTGGCCAAGTGCTTCCACACCAAGCTCATCACCACGCACCCCATCGCCCGCATGGAGCAGAACAACGTCATTCACATCGAGTTTGACGAGCACCATGCCATGGATGACGCCAAACGCATCGTGAAGATGGCCATCGACAACTTCGAAAACCGTGAAGTCGAGGTCATGATTCCGCCCATCAAGGAAAATCAGGTGGCCGGCTTCAGTGTGGAGTCCATTGAGTACCACTTAGGGGGCAGTTTCCGCGGCACCTACTACACCTTAAACGACAACATCATCAACGGCCGAATCCGAGGCATCGCCGGGGTGGTTGGTTGCAACAACGCCCGAACCAAGCACAACAACGATCACATCGAGATCATCAAAGAGCTGATTAAAAACGATGTCATCGTTCTCACCACCGGCTGCAGCGCCATCGCAGCGGGCATGCACGGCCTGCTCACCCCGGAGTCTGCGGCAGTCCTCTGCGGGCCCGGCCTTGCCGAGGTGTGTGAAACCGTGGGTATTCCCCCGGTGCTCCACATGGGTTCCTGCGTTGACAACTCACGCATCCTCCTGGCGGCCACTGAGGTTGCCAAGGCAGGCGGTCTCGGCAAAGACATCAAAGACCTGCCCGTTGCCGGCAGCGCCCCGGAGTGGATGAGTGAAAAGGCCATCTCCATCGGACACTACTTCGTCACCTCCGGCGTCTACACCGTCTTCGGTTGCCATATGCCGGTGGAAGGTGCGCCCGTCTTTAAAGACTACCTGTACAAGGACCTGGAAGGCATCTACGGCGGCATGTGGGACTGCGAAGCAGACCCCATCGCCCACGCCCATAAGATGATCGCCCATATCGACAAGAAGCGCCAGGAACTGGGTATCGACAAGGCCAGGGAGCGTGTCCTCATGGACATGGCAGCCCGTCAGGCCATCGAGGGATAGATAGTGCGTCGGTGGCCGCTTCATTGAGTTCGGCCACCGTTCACATGCTTAATCATCACACCATAAGAATATCCTCAACGAAGGAGGAAAAGCATGTCTAAATTAGTCGCATTTGCCGCCATTCAGGGTGGCTATAAAGTGGTTTCCCAGGTGGAAGGGGAATATAATAAAGCCCTCGCAACCTATGACGCCAGCACCAAGGTCAGCTTTGGCAACACCGCCTATTACCTGCCGGTTATCTACTCACTTCTGGGTATCAAGGTGGAGACCCTCGAGGACCTTAAAAAGCCCCTTGATTTTGCACGTGGCCTCTTGCCTCCCCATGTCAAGGGACGAAACCACCTGCCCTACCTGGGCCCCCTCCTTGACGCCGGTATGGCTGCGATTTTTGCTTACGAAATCAAAGAAGCTCTGCGCATCCTGAACGAGCCTGACTTCTACACCTTCCAGGAAGACCCGGATGTGGAGTCCGGCAAAATCTGGCTTGGCCCCGCCGACGACACCATCCTGCGTAAACGCGGCGTGGAGTTCGTGGACGGCAGTGCCCCCGGCTTTGCCGCCATCGTGGGCGCAGCCCCCACAGCCGACATAGCCAAAGACATCGTGGAAGACTACCAGAAGAAGAGTCTTTATATCTTCTGCGCAGCCAACCACAACAACACCAGCGTGATCCAGCAGCTCGTGGAAAAAGATATCCAGGTAGGCTGGAACACCCGTATCGTTCCCTTCGGCCCGGACATTTCATCTGCCGTCTTCGCCCTGGGCTTCGCCAACCGTGCCGCCATGGCATTCGGCGGCGTTCAGCCCGGCGATCACCGCAAGATGCTCATGTACAACAAAGAGCGTATCTTCGCCTTTGTTAACGCCCTTGGTGACATCGGCACCGAGTGGGGCGTGGCCGCAGCCGGTTGCGTCAACTGGGGCTTCCCCACCCTGGCAGACACCGACATCCCCGAGATCCTGCCCACCGGTATCTGTACCTACGAGCACGTGGTGGCCAACGTATCCCACGAGGATATCTGCCAGAAGTCCGTTGAAGTCCGAGGCCTCAAGGTCAGCGTCTCCGACATCGACATCCCTTGCGCCTTCGGTCCTGCCTATGAAGGCGAGCGTGTGCGTGGTGCCGATCTGCACAGCCAGATGGGCGGCGGCAAGACCCAATGTACCGAGCTTGTCAAACGCGCTGAGATGAGCGAGATCGAAGACGGAAAAGTCATCGTTGTCGGCAAAGACATCCCGGATCTCTCCGAAGGCGACACCCTGGATCTGGGCATCTTCATCCAGATCGCCGGCCGTGAGTTCCAGGAGGATTTTGAGCCCATCATGGAGCGTCAGATCCACCACCTGGTCAACTACATCCAGGGCATCATGCACATCGGCCAGCGTGACATCTCCTGGGTCCGTGTGGGCAAAGGCGCCGTGGACAAGGGCTTTACCCTGAAGGACATCGGCGTGGTCCTCCATGCCAAGTACCATCAGGAGTTCCAGAAGATCGTGGACAAGGTCCAGATCACCCTCTACACCAACAAAGAGGACGTGGCCAAGCTCACCCAGCAGGCCCGCGCCGAGTACAAGACCCGTGACGAGCGCGTGGACAAAATGACCGACGAAGACGTGGAGCTCTTCTACTCCTGCTCCCTCTGTCAGTCCTTTGCCCCCAACCACGTCTGTACGGTCAGCCCCGAGCGTACCGGCCTTTGCGGCGCATACAACTGGATGGACTGTCGGGCAGCTTTTGAGATCAAGCCCACCGGCCCCAACCAGCCCATCGAAAAAGGCGAATGCCTCGATACGGTCCTCGGCCAGTGGAAAGGAGTCAACGAGTTTGTGGAGAAGGCATCCCGCGGTGCCGTCACCCACTACAACTTCTACTCCATGGTCATCGATCCCATGACCACCTGCGGTTGTTGTGAGTGCATCGCTGCCATGCTTCCCAGTTGCAACGGTGTCATGACCGTCAACAGGGAATTCGCCGGCGAAACCCCCTCAGGAATGAAGTTCACCACCCTGGCTGGCGTCATGGGCGGTGGAGCCTCTTCCCCGGGTTTTGTGGGACACTCCAAGTACAACATCACCCAGCGCAAGTTTATCAAGGGCGACGGCGGCCTGCTCCGCATGGTCTGGATGCCCAAGATGCTGAAGGAAGAGATCAAGGATCGCATTGACAAGTACGGCGAAGAGAATGGCTATCCTGATTTCTACAACATGATTGCCGACGAAACGGTGGGAACCACCGAAGAGGAGATTCTGCCCTTCCTCGAGGAAAAAGGTCATCCCGCCATGTCCATGGACCCGCTCATCGGATAATACCGCGGCATCCGGGTGGCTGCCCTGCCCCCGGATGCCCCCCTTTTATCCGTTGCTATCGAGCTGCATCCTATAAAGGACTCAGACAAGGAGATACACATGGCTCTTACCGGTATTCAGATATTCAAACTTCTGCCCAAAACAAACTGCAAAGAGTGCGGGGTGCCCACCTGCCTCGCCTTTGCCATGAACCTTGCCTCCGGCAAGGCGGAGCTGGACAACTGCCCTTACGTCTCAGACGAAGCCCGGGATAAACTGGCCGAAGCCTCGGCTCCCCCCATTCGTCCTGTGAAACTGGGCAAGGGTGTCCGCCAAACCACCGCCGGCGGCGAAACAGTGATGTACCGCCACGAAAAAACCTTCTACAATCCCACCCTTCTGGCAGCCACTATTCCCTCATCCATCAGCGATGGGGACTTGACGGACCGCCTGAAGGTCTGGAACGCCTTTCAGTATGAGCGCGTGGGCCTGAACCTTCGCCCCGAACTCATTGCAGTCAAAGACGACGGCGCAGGTGCCGACACCTTTGCCAAGGTTGCGAAAACCATTGCCGAGACCTCGGAATTCAACCTCATCCTCATGAGTGACAATGCCGATGCCATGAAGGCTGCCGTCGATGCAACGGGCTTCAAGCGCCCGCTCATCTATGCTGCCACGGAAAGCAACGTCGACGCCTTTGGTGACATTGCCAAGGCCGCCGATCTTCCCATCGCCGTCAAAGCTGACAGCGTTGAAGCCCTGATCCCCTTAACCGACAAGCTCGTCGCCATGGGAATCAAGGACATCGTCATCGACACCGGCAGCCGTGACCTCAAAAGCTCCTTCGAAGATCAGGTCGCGATTCGCCGCGCAGCCCTCAAAGGCGGCAACCGCTCCCTGGGATTTCCCACCATCAGCTTCCCTTGCGAAATGGCTGGAAACCCCGATATGGAAGCCCTTATTGCCGGAATGTTTATCGCCAAATACGGCGGCATCGTGGTTCTCTCCGAATTCAACACAGAGACCCTCTTCCCGCTGCTTTTAGAGCGACTTAACATCTTCACCGACCCGCAGCGTCCCATGACGGTCACCGAAGGGATCTACGAAATCGGCAACCCCGATGAGAACTCCCCGGTCATGGTCACCACCAACTTCGCCCTCACCTACTTTATTGTCTCTGGTGAAGCCGAAGGCAGCCGTGTCCCCTGCTGGCTCCTGATCAAGGAAGCTGAAGGCCTTTCTGTTCTGACGGCCTGGGCCGCCGGCAAGTTCAGCGGCGATGATGTGGGTGTCTTTGTGAAGAAGAGTGGTATCGCTGACAAGATCAAGCACAACGAGCTGATTATTCCCGGCTACGCCGCTGCCATCGCAGGGGACGTGGAAGAGGAACTCCCTGACTGGAGCATCACGGTCGGCCCGCGTGAAGCAGCTCATCTGCCGGCCTTCCTGAAGTCCAAAGTCGGCGCAGCTTAAAACCCAACAAGCATGAAACTCCCGCCCCGGCCTGCGCCGGGGCGGGCGTCCCCCAACACGGACACTTCCAATTCCTGCAACATCAACCAAGATCCGGAGGGAATTTTATGAGTTTTCAAGTCATCGGAGAAAGCTTAAACGTTATCGGCAAAGAGATTGGTCGCGGATTCAGAGAGAGAGATCCCAAGCCGATTCAGGAAGAGGCCCTCTTTCAGAAGTCCAAGGGTGTGGACTGGATCGACATCAACCTCGGGCCAGCCAAAAAAGATGGCGTAGAGCTGATGCCCTGGGTTGTCGAGACGGTACAGGAAGTTGTGGACGATATTCCTCTTGTCCTCGACACCTCCAACATCGATGCCATTGCTGCAGCCCTTCCCAAATGCAAGCTTCCGCCCATGATTAACTCCATCATGGCCGTTCCCGAGCGCTATGAGCGCATGATTCCCCTGGCTGCCGAAAGCGGGGCCCACTTCTGCGCTCTCATGTGGGGACCGGATGGCCTTCCCCGGGATGAAAACGAACGCGCCGCCCTCTGCGTGGAGCTTCTTTACGCAGCGAACGAAGCCGGCATCCCCAACGAGAAGATCTGGGTCGACGGCATCGTCACCCCTGTCAACATTCAGCAGCCCCAGGCTGTAAGTCTTCTCAACTTCATGGACATGCTTCAGGACATTGCCCCCGGTGCCCGCAGCACCTGTGGCGTCTCAAACATCTCCAACGGTGTTCCCGATGAGCTCAGGCACATCATCAACACCACCTTCACCACCATGCTCAACATCAAAGGCATGGAATCCTTCATTGCCGACGCTGCTGACGACGCCACCATGAGTTTGGCCCAAGGCAAACGCCCGGACATTTATGAAGTGATCCAGAACACCATGGACGGCAATGTGCCCGACATGGGCGCCCTGAACGATGAACTTCGCGGCTATGTCAAGACGTGTAATGTCATTCTCGGCACCACCCTCTTCTCCGATTCCTGGCTCGAAGTATAGAGCCGGCGGGGATTTCCCTGAGGCTCATTGAAACCTCAGGGATGAATACGTTCCGGGGTGACCCCTTTATCACTTCGCCCCATGACGGACTCCCCATGTTCCAATGAACTGAAAGCCCCGCAGACTCTGCGGGGCTTTTCGTATCTTCTCGACATGACTATTCGTAAAACAGGCGGTAACCATGGATAAACCCACAAATGACGGCAGCTGGATCTACCTCTTTGTCAACAACCCCGGAAATAATGAATCCTTTGCAGGCTTCGTCGACGATGAGCTGGAAATCCGTTTCATTCCCGCTTTTTACGACAAAGAGAGTGCCCTGATGTGCTCAGGCCGTTTTATGGACCGCAACGCAGCCTATGAAGTTCAGGCCATCCATAAGGACGACCTGGATCGCTATGCAGCAGAAAACCGCTTTCTCATCTTTATGCTGGACAAGACCGGTGCAATCCTAGAAAAGATGGCTCCGAAAAATGCCTCATGAATGATGTGAATGCTTGCGTAAGCTCCGTATATAGACCATAGTTGATAAAAGAAAAGAGTCATCGGGGCATGACATGAACTGCCCTTCGACATGTTTCATGAGATATCCGGGGCAACACCCCTTGGGTGCATACCCCCTTGACGGGAGAATGATCTGTGAGTTTGAAACTGGCTTTTGGAGGCAAAGGTGGAGTAGGAAAGACGACCCTTTCTGCTCTTATTGCACGCATCATCGCCCAGGAGGAGAAGAAGGTCATCGCCATTGATGCCGACCCTGTCTCCAACCTTGCATCGGCCCTGGGCATATCCGAAGACGTTGAAATCACCCCCATTGCCCAACTTTCCGACCTTATCGCTGAACGAACCGGTGCCAAGCCCGGAACCATGGGGGGATTTTTTACACTGAACCCCAAAGTGGATGACATCCCCGACCGATTTTCACACGAACGGGACGGGGTCAAGCTGCTTGTGATGGGCACCGTACAGAAAGGCGGCTCCGGATGCATCTGCCCGGAGAGCACCATACTAAAAGCCCTCATGCTGCACCTTGTGCTTCAGCGCGATGAAGTGGTGGTGATGGACATGGAGGCGGGCGTAGAACACCTGGGCCGTGCAACCACCTCTTCGGTGAATGCCCTTGTTACCGTGGTCAACCCCGGAAAGCGAAGCCGGGTGGCTGCCCTTCAAATCAGAAAGCTTGCTGAAGACATGGGAATCAAACGGGTCCTGGTCATCGGGAACCGTGTCCGCAGCGAGGAAGACCGGCAGATGATCAAGGAAAGCTTAAGCGATTTTGAAATCCTGGGATTTGTGCCTGAACTCAGTGAAGTGGCGGAATCAGACCGCACTGGAGAGCGCCCCTACGACGACATAGAAACCGTCCCGGAAGCTCTCAAAGAGATTGCCCTGAAGTTGGCGAACCTGGAATAAAAAAAGGCGACCCCTTCTTATGAAGAGGTCGCCTCTTTAATATCACTCGTATCATCCACGCAAGCGGGATGAAGCGATTAGGAGCAGCAGGACCCTGTGGTGCTGCAGCTACCGCACGCGGACTCAAGCTTGATGCTTGATGTCACTTTAAAACCGATTTCAAGGAAGTCCACCTTAATGGGCTGGGCCTGTGCCAGGAAATCTTTTTCTACAACGTAAGTGTAACCGTCGATCTCGAATTTTTCGTCGTTGTCTTTAGACTCATCCAGAGCCATAGCAAGGGAGGGACCCCCTCAGCCACCGGAGTTAAGAAAAATACGAATAGGCATGATGTCTCTGCCCTTGAAATACTCTGCAATTTGTTGTGTTGCAGCTGCAGTCACCTCTAACATGGGACCTCCATAGAAGCTGTAAATATATGGGAAAAATGAAACTTTCGTTTCGTCTGTCAGGCTTGGCACAATGTAAACATTCGATTTCCCCTTGTCAATAAAGAAAAGCTATGGGAAACCCGCTTTCCATAAGGTTTCCTCAATATCGAGTTCACCCGGCGGACCTTAACAGAGCTGCCGTAAAAGCACCGGCAGATCACGCATCAAGAAACACCATATAGATTGATGCTCATTTTCAACCACAACATGCAGTGCCGGCATCCCGCCCCTCTTTTGTTGAGGTGAGCGCCAAAATATCTCTGCATTTCACAACCGTTATGCATGAGAGACACCCAGCACCAGGAGGGGCCACGGGCAACCCACGGCATGGAAAAACATCGAAATAGCCATGTGCACTATCCGTCACCCTAACCCTCAATCAGGAGTTCAGAGACCATGGAGCAGACCCTTTCCATCATCAAACCTGACGGCGTAAAAAAAAATATCATCGGCGAAGTGATTCGCCGATTTGAAACAAACGGCCTCACCGTAAAAGCCATGCGCATGCTGCACATGTCCAAAGAGGAAGCCCGGGGTTTTTACGCAGTCCACAAAGAGCGCCCTTTCTTTGACAGCCTCACAGACTTCATGTGCTCCAGCCCTGTGGTGGTCATGGTCCTTCAAGGGGAAAAAGCCATCTCCTTGAACCGAACCATTATGGGTGCCACCAACTTTAAGGAGGCAGACGAAGGGACCATTCGACGCGATTATGCCACATCGGTTGAAAGCAACATCGTCCATGGCTCCGATGCACCGGAAACTGCCGCATGGGAAATCGCTTACTTCTTCTCAGCCCTTGACATCATGGTCTGATTCCATCATATCATCAATTCTTAAAAACAACGATTCAGCTCGATGTTGCCTCCGGCGCCCCTGCCTGGGGCCAAACTTTTGATACGTTTGATAAACAGGTCTTGATTGATTTTTCACCACCGAGAGCACTGGAAGCACAGTGCTCTCGGTTTGTTTTGGCGAACCGATGAATGAACAGGTACTATGAAGCAAACCCCGATCCCAACAAAACAGATATCCATCATCCTTGTCCGACCCCGCTACCCTGAAAACATCGGTTCCGCAGCGCGGGCCATGAAGAACATGGGGTTTTCCGAACTGATTCTCATCAACCCCGAAGAGCCGGACCAGGAACGCATGCGCAAAACCGCCACGCACCATGCGGCCAGCATCATTGACACCCTCACCATCCACGACAGCCTGGAAGAGGTTCTCAAGCCATATACCTTCGTGGCCGCCACCACCACGCGCAAAGGGAAAAAACGACACGGCCTCATCACCCCGCTTACCCTGGTGGAGCGCGTGGGCGCCCTCTCCCCGGATGACAAGGTGGCCATTCTCTTCGGTTCCGAGGACAAGGGCCTGACCAATGACGAGCTTCGTTTTGCAGACGCCCTGGTCAACGTGCCCACCATGGATTTTTCCTCCATCAACCTGGCCCAGGCGGTGATGCTCCTCTGCTACGAACTCTCCCGTACGCCGCCTTCGGAAAAGAAGAACCCGTTGCGACTGGCCAACAAACAGGAGATCGGCAAGGCGTACGAAGCGGTGGAAGAACTCCTCCTCGCCATTGACCTGCACAACCCTGAAAACCCCGATCACTGGCCCGCCCGTTTTCGAAACCTGCTCTCCCGGGCAGGGCTCCGCGCTGGAGACACCGCTCTGGTCCTCGATTTCATCGGCAAGACAATGAAGAAGTTGAAAGAGGCTAAAGGCTAAAGGCTAAAGGCTAAAGGCTAAAGGCTAAAGGCTAAAGGCTAAAGGCTAAAGGCTAAAGGCTAAAGGCCGGAAACACCGCTGATACAGGGTGTCAACAAAAATCCCCACTGCGACCACACTCATAACGCCCCACCGTCAGACCGGGCGCAGCCCGCAACGAACGCCATTGCGGTTTGCCCCGAGGAACGAGGGGTGAAGTGCGATGGCAACCCGCTTTCAAGGTGGCACACCTTGCCGCCGGAGGCTTTTTTAAAATAAAAAAAAGGCCATGATTCTTCAAGAATCATGGCCTTTTGTATTTCTTGCTCAACCCAACGTTCAGGAATGGGGGGTCTTTTTTAGTCGTCGGACTTCAGCACGGCGAGGAAGGCGGACTGGGGAATTTCCACCTGGCCCACCATCTTCATGCGCTTCTTGCCCTTCTTCTGCTTATCCAGAAGCTTTCGCTTACGGCTGATGTCGCCGCCGTAACACTTGGCGGTGACGTCTTTGCGGTATGCGGAGATGGTCTCACGGGAGACAATTTTGGCCCCGATGGCCCCTTGGATCGCCACCTTGAACATCTGGCGGGGAATCTCATCTTTAAGCTTCTCACATGCCACACGGCCACGCATCACGGCCCGCTCCTTGTGAACCAGCTGAGCCAGGGCGTCCACCTTCTCGGCGTTGATGAGAAAATCGAGTTTCACCAGGTCGGTCTCCTTGTACCCGATGATCTCGTAATCAAAGGAGCCGTACCCCTGGGTGATGCTCTTGAGCCTGTCGTAAAAGTCGTACACCACCTCGGCCAGGGGCAACTCAAAGACCATCTCCATGCGGCTGTTGGTGAGGTACTGGTAGTTGACGCTGATCCCACGCCGGTCCAGGCAGAGCTTCATGACAGCCCCCATGTACCGTTCCGGTACGATGATGGCCGCTTTGATAAAGGGCTCACTGGTGCGCTTGATGGTGGTGGGATCCGGGTAGAGAGCCGGGTTGTCGATAATCTCCACCTCGCCGGTGTTATATTCCACCTCATACTGAACCGAAGGTGCCGTCAGAATCAGTGAAATACCGTACTCACGTTCCAGGCGCTCCTGCACCACCTCAAGGTGAAGCAAGCCGAGGAAGCCGCAGCGGAAACCAAACCCAAGGGCTGCGGAAGAGTCCTTTTCATAGATCAGGGAGGCGTCGTTGAGCTGAAGTTTTTCCATGGCAGCAGTGAGCTCTTCGTAGTCGTCCGATGCCACGGGATAGATGGAAGAGAACACCACGGGAGTGGGGTCTTTAAAACCGGCCACCGCCCCATCGCACCCGTTCTTCTGATGGGTGATGGTATCGCCGCATCGGGTATCGCTCACCGTCTTGATGCCGGCGATCATGTACCCAACCTCTCCTGCGGAGAGCACTTTCTTCGGAACCCGGACAATCTGAAAAACACCCACCTCTTCCACTTTATAAGAGGCATCGTTGCTCATAAACTTGATGGTGTCCCCCGGCTTCATCGTTCCATCGATGACGCGGAAGTGAACAATGGTGCCCCGATAGGGGTCATAGTGGGAGTCGAAGATCAGGGCCTTCAAGGGAGCGCTTGGATCCCCTTTTGGTGAGGGAAGCAGTTCCACAGCGCCTTCCAGGACATCACCGATTCCAATGCCGTTTTTCGCAGAGGTCAAAATGGCCGTGTCTGCATCGAGCCCCAGGTCCTCTTCGATCTGCCCCTTTACCCAATCGATCTCAGCACTGGGAAGGTCAATCTTATTGATGACAGGGATGATCTCCAGGTCATGTTCCAGCGCGAGGTAAAGGTTGGCCAGAGTCTGAGCCTCCACCCCCTGGCTGGCGTCAACAATAAGCAGCGCCCCTTCGCAGGATGCCAGGGCACGTGAGACTTCATAGGTAAAATCCACGTGTCCTGGGGTATCGATGAGGTTCAGCACATACTCGTTTCCATCCTTGGCTGTATAGGGGAGGGAAACGGTCTGGCTCTTGATGGTGATCCCTCGCTCTCGTTCAATATCCATGGAATCCAGAATCTGCTCTTTCATGTCTCGATCAGAAACGATGCCGGTCTCCTGAATCAGGCGGTCCGACAAGGTGGATTTTCCATGGTCAATATGGGCGATGATGCTGAAGTTACGAATATGTTTCATGCCGTTTCGACTGCTGCTCCTGAGCGATTCTCCATTGGCAGGTCTCCTGCGTTCCGCCGAATGTCCGGCAAACAGAACACAAGACGCAAACCAAGCGAATCGTGTGAAATTTCAGATATATAAAAAGAAATGCACCAGCGGGTACGGGTTGACAGAACCAAACCGAACCGCTATAGTTTTCAAATAAAACATCAATAACTATCAAATTGGCTTTTGCCCTGTCAAGCTAAGGGTCTTGCATCCGTGATCACCACGGTCCTAAAGGCCCGCAAACAGCCTGTCTCCAAGGATTTCCCCCTGCATTATTTCTGAAATATCAGGGACGAAGAAAACATCAGACCACCGTATGCCGTTAGTGGTGCCTTTTACAGGTGACCGCTGCTCCTTAAACACCAGAGAGAAATAGAGGCAAGCAGCGGTTCTTTGCGATTGGCACGATAATCACTCACCCCTTTGCCTATGGTCGCCATGAGTTCAATAACCATCGTCGATGAAGACAAGAGCGTTCGGGATTCGGTTGCCGACTACCTGATCCTTGCAGGATTTGACGTGGTGGCCTTTGCCTCGGCAAGCGAGGTCCTCACCCATCTCGAAACCAATCCCATAGATATCGTCATTACCGATATCCCCTTGAAAGGCACCAGTGGTTTTGAGCTCACCGACACCATTAAAAAGAACTTTTCCACCGACGTCATCATCCTCACCGGGTACAGCACCGGCTACTCCTATGAAGAGGCCATAAACAAAGGGGCAAGCGACTTTGTCTTCAAGCCGGTCCGCTTTGAAGAGCTGCTCCTGCGCATCAAACGGGTACTCCATGAAAGACGCCTGACCTGCGAGCGCAACGACATGCTCAACCGACTCAAGCGAATGGCTGTCACCGACCCCCTCACACGGCTCTTTAACCTGCGTTACTTCTACAACCAGCTGGAAAAAGAGATCGACCGCTTTAACCGATACAACCGCCCTCTGTCCTTGATGCTTCTCGATATTGACAATTTCAAAATTTTCAACGATACCTATGGGCACCTTGAAGGGGATCGCATTCTGGTAAATCTGGGCAAGGTAATCCGGGAATGCCTCCGTGCCATGGACTCAGGGTACCGCTTTGGCGGTGAAGAGTTCACCGTGATTCTTCCCGAGACAACAGTCAACGAAGGAATTGTGGTGGCAGAACGAATTCAGAGAGCCATGAGGGATGCCTCCTTTTCCCCCCCATCGGCCCCGGAGCCCGTAATCACAACCCTCAGCATCGGCCTCACCGAATATGAATCAGGGGAGCCCTTGAAAGAGTTTGTCCGCAGGGCTGACAGGGCCATGTACATTTCCAAGGCGAGGGGAAAAGATCTCATATCCATGCTAAACAAAAACAACGCCGAATAAGGGCTGCTTTGCCGACATACGCCAGGACCCTCTATGATCACTGTTGACTTTCTCCTCCACCCCACACACCAGGACAAATCCCGCATTCTATCCATCTACCACCACCAGAAATGGTGGCCGGAAACCATAACGGACCCCCAACGAGTCGACCGTGTTATCCATGGCAGCCATTGCTACGTAGCCGCAAGGGATCATGGGACCATCATCGGCATGGGAAGGGCTTTAAGCGACGGGGTGGGTGACGCGTACATCCATGACGTCATTGTGGTTGAAAGCCACAGACGGCAAGGTATCGGACAGCGTATCGTTAACATGCTCGTGGAGCGCCTTGAAATGGACGGCATCACCTGGATCGGGCTCATTGCTGAAAAAGGATCCCCTCCCCTATACCAAAAATTTGGGTTTGCCCCCCTTGAAGGCTCTGTCCCCATGTTTCGCTTTGAAACAAAGCGTCTGTAACAACTGAATCCCCCTTGAGACGAGACCATGACAAAACTGCACGACACCTGCAACCTGACGCCGCTTCTTCCCGAGCACCATGCTGAACTCAAGCCCTACTTTACCAAGCAGACGAACCCTTTGTGTGGTTACTCTCTGGCGGCCTTCATTATCTGGAAGACCCATGTCTACTACCCGGCCTTCGCCATAAGCGAAGGCGATGTCATCCTCGCCCGCCTCTTTCCCTCGACTCCTGATAAAAGCTACCTGATCCTGCCGGTTCCCACTGGCACCTCCTGGCCCCCGGAGCGACTGGCAAGTCTGTGTCGAAGGCACAAGGTATCACTGGCCTGCTTTGCAGATGATGTGTACATGGACGCGTGGGGAATAGAAGAGATTGAAAAGCACTTCACCATTAGGGAACAGACCGACTACGAAGACTATGTGTACCTGAAAGAGGACCTGGCCGAACTGAAAGGCAATAAGTTCAGCAAAAAAAGAAACCTTATCAATCAGTTTTCACGGGAATATGTGGAGACCGGACGGGTAAGCGTCGAAGACCTCACCCCGGAGAATGCAGCCGAATGCAAGGATCTGCTTGCCTACTGGTGGAGCCTGAGGTCCCCCGAAGCCCATACCGATGAAGACGCCCTTGGAGAAAAGGTGGCCTGCACCTCCGGCCTGGATCTCATCGGGACCATAGAGGAGCTGCGGGGCATTCTTCTTCGCATCGACGGCAACGTCAAAGCCTTCGGCATGGCCACCGACTTGACGGAAGAGATGGCAGACTTCAACTTTGAAAAGGCCGACCCAACCATCAAAGGGCTTTATCAGTTTTTCGATCGCCAGTGCGCGCGGATGCTGTTCAACAACACCCCCCTTATCAACAAAGAGTGCGACATGGACGACCCCGGACTGCGCCATGCCAAACGATCGTATCACCCGCACCAGCGGTTCAAATCTTTTGAACTGAAACTCAAACCATAAAAAAGGCGACCGATGGGCAAGGCTTTGGTATAAATAAAGTAAGGCTTACGATATCTCATTCCGACCCCCGGGATTCTGATCATTCCGGTACATAGGAGAGTTTGAGACCATGTCCATCACCTTCACAGTCAAACGCTGGTTGAGAAACCTCCTCAGAAAAGAGCACAACGATGAGTTTCTCACCGGCGTAAGTTCAACACCGGACTTTCCAGACCCCGCCTCTCTGGTTACCTGGATCCTTATGAGCTATCGACGGGGTGTCGACAAAGCAGCCTGCTTCTCTTTTGAGTGTGTCGACGCCCCCTTTGTTCGCCTGGTATATGACAACCCAGTGGACATCATTGTCCACTACA
>Ga0209692_10003203_pt1 | contig 16216 bp, 13 predicted proteins | sample tdDd472_FD_187129 | JGI IMG/M metagenome (GOLD analysis project Ga0209692, IMG submission 187129) | Marine sediment microbial communities from the Atlantic coast under amendment with organic carbon and nitrate - tdDd47.2 (SPAdes)... | ecosystem: Environmental > Aquatic > Marine > Coastal >...
TCTCCAATGCCAGGCAGGCCTTCCAGGACGCCGACGACACGGTCAGCGGCGACCTTCATCTCGGCGTCACCTCGCTGGTCGCGGGCTACGTCCTGTCGGACATCCTGGCGCGCTACCGGCGCGCCTATCCCGAGGTTCAGGTCACCGCCATCGAGGATAACGGGGAATATCTGGAGCACCTGCTGATCGGCGGGGAATTGGACGTGGCGGTCACCATCATCTCCAACCTTCGCGACCGCATGGCCCTGCAGGCGGAAATCCTCGAGGTTTCGCCCTACCGGCTTTGGCTGCCGCTGGGCCACCGGCTGTCGGGGCTGGAGAGCATTTCGCTGGCCGACGTCTCATCCGAGCCGTTGATCATGTTGACCGTCGACGAGATCGAGGAGGCGACCGTAAAACTGCTCGGCGCCTTCGGGGCGAAACCGAATGTCGCCTTCCGCACCCGGTCGGTGGAGGCCGTGCGCAGCCTCGTCGCCACCGGGGCCGGCGTCGCCCTGCTGCCGGACCTTGTCTACCGCCCCTGGTCCTTGGAAGGAGACCGCATCGATTCCCGCGATGTTTCCGGAACCCTGCCGGTCGTCCAGGTCGGCGTCGTCTGGCGCAAGGGATCGAGCCTGCCGCGCACGGCGCGCGATTTCATCGCCATGGCCCAAGCGCAACGGCTCAACCGGTAGGCGACAGAGGTCTACCCCACCATGATATCGGAAAATAAGATATCGAAGTTCTGTTAAATGAATTTGTGAATACGGTGAGGCTCTCCGAAGATACCGGCCGGACACAGCCGGCGCCCTGCGGCGCCGGAATAACGGGGGAGCATCACCATGAAATCCGTTTTGAAATTTTGCACGGCGCTGACCATGTCGGCCGGGCTGGGCTTGGCGCTTGCCGGTCCCGCACAGGCGCAGTTGGCGAAACTCGGCGCCGGAGAAGGTCAGGTCGATATCGTCGCCTGGCCCGGCTATATCGAGCGCGGCGAAACCGATCCCGCCTTCAACTGGGTCACGAAATTCGAGGAAGCGACCGGCTGCAAGGTCAATGTGAAGACCGCCAATACGTCGGATGAAATGGTCGCGCTGATGAACGAGGGCGGCTTCGACCTCGTCACCGCATCGGGCGACGCCTCGCTTCGCCTCATCGCCGGCAAGCGGGTGCAGCCCATCAATACCGACCTCGTCCCGAGCTGGAATACGGTGGACGACCGCCTGAAAAGCGCGCCCTGGCACACCGTCGGCGGCACGCATTACGGCACGCCCTATATGTGGGGCCCGAACGTGTTGATGTACAACACGACCGCCTTCAAGGAAGCGCCGACGAGCTGGGCCGTGGTTTTCGAGGAAACGACGCTGGGCGACGGAAAATCCAACAAGGGCCGCGTTCAGGCCTATGACGGTCCGATCCATGTCGCGGACGCGGCCAACTACCTGATGTATCACAAGCCCGAGCTTGGCATCAAAAGCCCCTACGAGTTGAACGAAGACCAGTACAAGGCGGCGCTCGACCTGCTGCGCCAGCAGCGCACCCTGGTCAGCCGCTATTGGCATGACGCCTTCATCCAGATGGACGATTTCAAGAACGAGGGCGTCGTCGCGTCCGGTTCCTGGCCGTTCCAGGTCAATATCCTGAAAAGCGAAGGCCAGCCGATCGCCTCCACCATTCCGGTCGAAGGGGCCACGGGCTGGGCGGATACGACCATGATGCATGTGGACGCGGAGCATCCGAATTGCGCCTATATGTGGATGGAACACACGCTGTCCTCCAACCTGCAGAGCGACCTGTCGGTCTGGTTCGGCGCGGTGCCGAGCGTGCCCGCCGCCTGCACGGACGGCCGCGGCATGCAGAATGCCGAGGGCTGCGCCGCCAACGGGTTGGGCGATTTCGAGAAGATCAAGTTCTGGACCACGCCCGTTTCCAAATGCGCCAGTCAGGACAGCTGCGTGCCCTATTATCGCTGGGTCTCCGACTATATCGGGGTGATCGGCGGCCGCTGACGCGCCAACCGGCATAGTGCCTTCCGGGCCGCCGCCCGCCGGGAAACCGGCGGGCGCTTGGGCGGGGTTTGCCCCGCCCCGGCCCGGAGAAAACCTAAATCAAGACAAGCAGGACAGGTATCCATGACGACAGCCGTCGAATTTTCCAGCGTCGCGCGCCATTTCGGGTCGGTCCGCGCCGTCGACGGCGTCGATCTGGCAATCCGCGAAGGCGAGTTCTTCGCCATGCTGGGCCCGTCCGGATCCGGCAAGACCACCTGCCTGCGCCTGATCGCCGGATTCGAACAGCAGACCGCCGGCCATATCGCCATATTCGGCGAAACGGTGGACGGCATCCCTCCCTATCGGCGCAGCATCAACACCGTCTTTCAGGACTATGCGTTGTTTCCGCACCTGAACGTCGCCGACAATGTCGCCTACGGCCCGATGATCCGCGGCGTCGCCAAGGCCGAAAGACTGAAAGCGGCCGAGGAAGCCCTGGAACTCGTCCGGCTGCCCGGTTACGGCAGCCGCCGGCCGTCCGAACTTTCGGGCGGACAGCGGCAGCGCGTGGCGCTCGCCCGGGCGCTGGTCAACAAACCCAGGGTCCTGCTGCTGGACGAACCGCTCGGCGCATTGGACCTGAAGCTGCGCGAGAAGATGCAGGATGAGTTGAAATCCCTGCAGAGGACATTGGGCATCACTTTCGTTTTCGTCACCCACGACCAGGGCGAGGCGTTGTCGATGGCCGACCGGGTCGCGGTCTTCAACGAGGGCCGGATCGTTCAGGTCGGCACGCCGGAAGAGATCTACCGGACGCCGAAATCCCGCTTCGTCGCGGATTTCGTCGGCAGTTCCAATGTCCTGCCGCCGGATATGGTGGAAAAATTGGGCGGGCCGCGCCGCTGGGCCAGCCTGCGCCCCGAAGCCATCCGTATCGTCGGCACGGGCCGGCAGGCCAAGGTCCTGGACCATTCCTTCCTGGGGGCCAGCATGCGCGTCTCCCTCGATCTGGACGGCCATGCGCTGAACGCCCTTCTGCCCGGCAATGACGCCGCCCCGGCGACGGGATCGACCGTCGGCATCGAGTGGGATGCCGGCGCGCTGCATCCGCTGGAGGATGAGGCATCGTGACCGCATCCGCCCTTCCCCCGGCCCTGCCCCCGGCCGCACGCGGCGGAATCGCCGGCGCCCTGTCGGACGCCCTGTGGCGCCGTCCCCGCCTGCTGCTCTTCCTGATGCTTGCGCCGCCGCTGCTGTGGCTCGGCATCATCTATCTCGGCTCCCTCTTCTCGCTGCTGGCGCAGAGCTTCTTTTCGATCGACGAGTTCTCCGGCCTCATCACCTATGAATGGACGCTGAAGACCTATGGCGAACTGCTGCATCCGGCGAACCTGGACATCATTCTCCGCACCGTCGTGATGGCGGGCGCGGTCACCCTGGGCGCGGCGGTCGTCGCCTTCCCGATCGCCTATTACGCGGCGCGCTACGCGACGGGGAAATGGAAGGCGCTGTTCTATCTCGGCGCGATGCTGCCGCTCTGGTCGAGCTATCTGGTGAAGATCTACGCCTGGAAACTGATCCTGGCGAAGGAAGGCATCCTCAACTGGATCTTCGAACAACTGCATCTGACGCCGCTGCTGGAAGCCTATCTCGCCCTGCCGCTGGTCGGCGGCAATTCGCTGTCGGTCAGCTATACCGGGACCTTCCTGGTCTTCCTCTATGTCTGGCTGCCCTACATGATCCTGCCGACCCAGGCGGCGCTGGAACGGGTGCCGTCCTCCATGCTGGAAGCCTCCGCCGATCTCGGCGGGTCACCGGCGCAGACCTTCCGCCACGTGCTGCTGCCGCTGGCGCTGCCCGGTATCGTCGCGGGATCGATCTTCACCTTCTCGCTGACGCTGGGCGACTACATCATCCCGCAGATCATCGGGTCGTCCCGGCTTTTCATCGGCCAGGCGGTCTACGCGCATCAGGGAACGGCCGGGAACATCCCGCTCGCCGCGGCCTTCAGCGTGGTGCCCATCGTCATCATGGGATTCTATCTTTGGATGGCGAAGCGGAAGGGAGCGTTCGATGCGATCTGACCGCGAACGACGCGCGCCGCTGGGCCTGAAGATCGCCGCCGGCGCGGGGCTTCTTTTCCTGCACCTGCCGATCCTGCTGATCTTCGTCTACGCCTTCACGACGGAAGAGCGCAGCTATCAATGGCCGCCGCCCGGCTTGACCCTGAAATGGCTGGGCGTCACCTGGAACCGGCCGGATGTCTGGGAAGCCCTGGCCCTTTCCACGCGGGTCGCGGCCATCTCGACCGCCATCGCCATCGTGCTGGGCACGCTTTGCGCGGCGGCCGTATCGCGCACGAAGTTCTTCGGGCGGGAGAGCATATCGCTGCTGGTCATCCTGCCGATCGCGCTGCCGGGCATCATCACGGGGATCGCGCTGCGGTCCGCATTCAATCTGGCGGATATCCCCTTCTCGTTCTGGACCATCGTGCTGGGCCACGCGACCTTCTGCGTCGTCGTCGTCTACAACAACGCCGTGGCGCGGTTCCGGCGCACGTCCGGATCGTTGATCGAAGCCTCAATGGATCTCGGCGCCAACGGGTTTCAGACCTTCCGCCATGTGGTCCTGCCCAATATCGCGACCGCCCTGCTCGCGGGCGGCATGCTCGCTTTCGCCCTCAGTTTCGACGAGGTCATCGTCACCACCTTCACCGCCGGCCAGCAGGCGACCCTGCCGATCTGGATGCTGGAGGAACTGGTGCGGCCGCGCCAACGCCCCGTCACCAACGTGGTCGCGATGGTGGTGGTGCTGGTCACCTTCCTGCCGATCCTGGCGGCCTACTACCTGACCCGCGACGGCGACCGCGTCGCCGGCGGCGGCAAATGATCCCCAAAACGACGCTTGAACAGGGAGACATCCAATGGACACCCAGATGCTGATCGGTTCCGCCTTCGAGGCGGGCAAGGACGCCCCGGAGCACATCCTCAATCCAAAGACCGGCGAAACGATCGTCGACCTGCCGGAAGCGAGCGCCGACCAGATCGACCGCGCCGTGGCGGCGGCTGAAAAGGCCTTCGCCACCTGGTCGCGCACCACGCCCGCGGAACGGTCCGGCTATCTGCTGCAGATCGCCGACCGGATCGAGGCGGAAGCCGACGGTTTCGCGGCGCTGGAAGCGCTGAATTGCGGCAAGCCGATCAACGCCGCCCGTGGCGACGAAATCCCCGCCATCGTCGATTGCTACCGGTTCTTCGCCGGCGCGGTGCGCTGCATGCCCGGCAATGCGGCGGGCGAATACCTGCCCGGTTTCACCTCGATGATCCGGCGCGACCCGATCGGCATCGTCGCCTCCATCGCGCCCTGGAATTATCCGCTGATGATGATGGCCTGGAAGCTGGCCCCGGCGATCGCCGGCGGCAACGCGGTCGTCTTCAAGCCGTCCGAGCAGACGCCTCTGACCGCGCTGAAACTCGCGAAAATCCTGGCGGACGTTCTGCCCGAAGGGGTCGTCAATGTCGTGCTGGGGCGCGGCGAGACGGTCGGCAACGCGCTGATCAACCACCCCAAGGTCGACATGATCTCCATCACCGGCGATGTCGCGACGGGTAAGAAGGTGCTGCAGGCCGCGTCCAAATCGGTGAAGCGCACGCATCTGGAACTGGGCGGCAAGGCCCCGGTCATCGTTTTCGACGACGCGGATATGGAAGCCGTCGTCGAGGGTGTCAAAACCTTCGGCTACTACAATGCGGGCCAGGACTGCACCGCGGCCTGCCGGATCTATGCCGGGCCGAAGATCCACGACAATCTGGTCGCCGACCTGTCGGCCGCCGTCGCCTCGATCCGCTTCGCGCAGGACGACGACACGGCGAACGATATCGGCCCGCTGATTTCCGCCCGCCAGCGCGACCGGGTGGCGAGTTTCGTCGAGCGCGCCTCGGCGATGAACCATATCGAGGTCACCACCGGCGGCAAGGTGCTGGACGGCAACGGTTTCTTCTATCAGCCGACGGTCATCGCGGGCGCGTTGCAGTCCGACGAAATCGTCCGGCGGGAGGTTTTCGGCCCGGTCGTTTCCGTCACCCGCTTCACCGATGTCGACGAAGCGGTCAATTGGGCGAACGACACGGATTACGGCCTCGCCTCCTCGGTCTGGACCAAGGATGTCTCCCGCGCGATGCAATGCGCCGCACGGATGCGCTATGGCTGCACCTGGGTGAACACGCATTTCATGCTGTGCAACGAGATGCCCCATGGCGGGCTGAAACAGTCCGGCTACGGCAAGGACATGTCGCTCTATGCGCTGGAGGATTACACCGCCGTCCGTCACGTCATGGTGGCGCATTAAGCGCGCGGGGTGGGAACTATCGGGTGGGGCGGCCGCGCCCTACCCGTTCTTGCGGAAGACGAGGCGCGACCAGGTGACCCCGGCCGCCTTGTTAATATCCTCGCGCGAGCCCGACAGCCGCTCGAACAGGCAGTCGCAACCCTGAAGCTTTGCCAACGCCACCGTCTCGGTCGCGGAAACGTCGAACATGCGCCGTCCTTCCGGGACCGGCCCGTGCCGCAGCGACATGACCAGCACGCCGCCCGGCTTCATCAGCGCCGTGACGATGGGCATGGCCTTGGCGCGTTCCTCCGCATCCAGATGCATCCAGACGGCGGACAGGATGACGATGCAATACCCCGCCTGACGGTCGGCGACCTTGCTCAGATCGGGCAGGTGATCGTCGATCCATTCGATGTCGGGCGACGGATGCAGGCGCTGTGCGCCTTCCCGCAGTTCCGCGACCGGCTCCACCGCCGTCACCCCGTAGCCCCATTCCGCGAAACCCGCCGCGTCCCGGCCCGTCCCCGCGCCGATATCCAGCACCCGGCCCGGCGGTTCGGGCAACAGATACCAGACCCGTTCATAGATCTCCGAAAACTGCATCTTCTCGTAGCGGACGAGAAGGTCGGCGGCTTCCTCGGCATAACCGACGGTGCTGGGATGGGGTTGCTTTGCCATGAGGCAAGAGTGCGGCCCTTTCCGGTTTTGGGCAAGGCGGGACCGGGCGAATCTGAATTATCCTGCACCCATGCGGCAATACATGGTCATAGAGCGGTTCCGGGACGGCTGTTACGACGCCGTCTATGCGCGTTTCCACGCCCAAGGCCGTCTGTTGCCCGAGGGCCTCACCTACATCAATTCCTGGGTAAACCGGGAAGCGAATATCTGTTTCCAACTGATGGAAACCAAGGACCCTTCGCTTTTCGACATATGGTTCACGCGCTGGGAAGACCTCGTAGAGTTCGAGTTTTACCCGATCGATTGAAGCCTGTTTCACCCCACGAGCTTCGCCAGCGTCACCATGATGTTGCTGACGCCGCGCAGGCGGCGGTCGGGGGTTTCCCAGGCCTTGGTGACGACCAGCTTGTGGTCGGGGCGCAGCTTGGCGGCGCCGGCCTGTTCCTGCAGGAAGCCGATCAGCCCTTCCGGATTGGCGAACTTGTCCTTGCGGAAGGAGAGCACCGTGCCCTTCGGGCCGGCATCCACCTTCTCCACCCCCGCGCGGCGGCACAGCTGTTTGATGCGCACCACCTTCAGCAGGTTTTCCACCGGTTCCGGCAAGGCGCCGAAACGATCCACCAGTTCGACCGCAAAACCGTCCAGCTCCGCCTTGCTCTGCAGGTTTGAGAGACGGCGATAGAGGCCGAGGCGCACCGGCAGATCGGCGACGTAATTGTCCGGGATCAGAACCGCCGCGCCCACCGTGATGGTCGGCGACCAGGTGTCGTCCGCCTCTTCGTCGATATGCGCCTTGGCGGCGGCGACGGCCTCTTCCAGCATGCGCTGGTACAGCTCGACACCGACTTCCTTCACGTGGCCCGACTGTTCCTCGCCCAGCAGGTTGCCCGCCCCGCGGATGTCGAGGTCGTGGCTGGCGAGCGTGAAGCCCGCGCCCAGACTGTCCAGCGTCTGCAGCACATCTAGCCGCTTCTTGGCGGATTCGGTCGGTTTCTGGCCGGGCGGCAGGGTCAGGTAGCAATAGGCGCGGATCTTGCCGCGGCCGATGCGTCCGCGCAGTTGATACAGCTGGGCCAGACCGAACATGTCGGAGCGGTGAATGATCATCGTATTGGCGGTCGGGATATCCAGGCCGGATTCGACGATATTGGTGGAGAGCAGCAATTCCGTCTTGCCGTCGATGAAGTCGCTCATCACCTCCTCAAGCTGCGAGGGCGGCATCTGGCCGTGGGCGACGGCGATCTTCAGGTCAGGCAGCAGGTCCTTCAGCCGTTCCTGCACGCGCGGCAGGTCGGCCAAGCGCGGACAGACATAGAAGACCTGCCCGCCGCGGAAGCGTTCGCGCTGGATCGCTTCCCGCACCACGACCGGATCGTAGGGCGTGACGAAGGTGCGCACCGCCAGCCGGTCGACCGGCGGGGTGGCGATGATGCTCATTTCCCGAACGCCCGTCAGCGCCAGTTGCAGCGTGCGCGGGATGGGCGTGGCCGTCAGGGTCAGGACATGGACGTTGCTCTTCAACTGCTTCAGGCGTTCCTTCTGGCCGACGCCGAAATGCTGTTCCTCGTCGACGATCAGCAGGCCCAAATCCTTGAAGGTGATGGATTTGGCGAGCAGCGCATGGGTGCCGATGACGATATCCACGTTGCCCGACGCGATCCCCTCCTTCACCTCCGCCGCCTTCTTGCCGGTGACCAGGCGGGACAGCTGTTCGATGCGGATCGGCAGGCCCTTGAAGCGTTCCAGGAAGTTCTTGCTGTGCTGGCGCGCGAGCAGAGTGGTCGGCACCACGACCGCGACCTGCAGCCCGTGCATCGCGGCGACGAAGGCCGCGCGCAGCGCCACTTCGGTCTTGCCGAAGCCGACATCGCCGCAGATCAGCCGGTCCATGGCCCGGCCCGAGGCCATGTCCTCCAGCACGTCGCCGATGGCGCGCAGCTGGTCGTCGGTCTCGGAAAAAGCGAAACGGGCGCAGAATTCGTCGAAGGCCCCCTCGCCCGGCGTCACCGCCTCGGCCCGTTTCAATTCGCGCTCGGCCGCCACTTTCAGAAGCGCGTCGGCCATCTCCTTCATGCGCTTCTTCATCTTGGCCTTGCGGGCCTGCCAGGCGACGCCGCCCAGCTTGTCCAACTGCACCGCCGCGTCTTCAGACCCGTACCGGCTGAGCGTGTCGATGTTCTCGACCGGGACGTAGAGCTTGTCGTCGCCGGAATAGAGCACGCGCAGGCAATCATGCGGCGCGTTGTTGATCGTCAGCGTTTCCAAGCCGTCATAGCGCCCGATGCCGTGGTCGATATGCACGACGAGGTCGCCGACCTCCAAGCTGGAGACCTCGCTGATGAATTCGTCGGCCCGGCGGCGGCGGCGCGGCGGCCGCGACAGGCGTTCGCCCAGGATGTCCTGCTCGGTCCAGACCGTGAGCGTTTCGGTGGTGAAACCGTGATCCAGTTCCAGCACCGTGAAGGCGGCAGCACCGTCCTCCAGCGCCAGCGCTTCCTCCAGCGTCTCCACGCGCTCCAGCGACGGCAGGCCGTGTTCGTCGAACAGGGTCTTCAACCGCGCGCAGGCGCCGTCGCTATAGGCCGCGATCAACAGCCGCCCGGCGGTCTGCGCCTTGAGCCTTGCGCCGACTTCCTGGAACAGGTCCTTCTTGGGGTCCGACCGCGCGGCGGCGAAATCGATGACCGAGCGCGCGCCGGCGTCGCGGGACTGACCGTCCACCGTATCTTCCGGCAGGGCGAAGGGCGAGGTCACGACCGTCGCCCGCCGGTCCAGATAGCCGTTCCATTCCTCTTCGGTCAGGAACAGGCGATCCATCGGCACCGGTTTGTAGGGCGGCGCGCCGTCGGTCGAGACCTGGCCGACCGTCTTCGGCATCAGCTCGACACGCGCCTGATAGTAGTCGGCGACGGATTCCAGCCTTCCCGTCAGGGCGGCGGGGACATCCGCTTCCAGCACCAGAACCGGGTCGTCCAGATAGTCGAACAGCGTTTCCAGTCCGTCATGGAAGAAGGGCAGCCAATGTTCCATGCCGGCGTGATGGCGGCCTTCGGAGATCGACTCGTATAACAGGTCGTCCTGGCCCGCCGGGCCGAAGGCCTCGCGGTAGTTCTGCCGAAAACGGGCGATCGTCTCGTCGGTCAGCGGCGCTTCGCCGACGGGGCGCAGCATGGCGCTATCCACCTCGCCGACGGTGCGCTGCGTGCCGGCATCGAACTGGCGCAGGGTCTCGAGCTCGTCGCCGAAGAAGTCCAGGCGCAGCGGATATTCCGCACCGGCGGGGTAAAGGTCCACGATCCCGCCGCGGACGGCGAATTCGCCATGTTCGCGGACGGTGCCGGTACGGTTGTACCCGTTGTCGGCCAGGAACTTGAACAGAGCGTCCTGCTTGTAGGCCCCGCCCTTCTTCAACAGCAGGCTGGCGCTTTCCAGGGCGGCGCGCGGCGGCACCCGCTGGGCGACCGCGTTCAGGGTGGCGACGACGATCTTCGGTCCGGCCGGATCGCCGGCGATACGGGCCAGGGTGTCGACCCGTTCGGCCATGACGTCGGCGCGCGGGGAGACCCGGTCATAGGGCAGGCAGTCCCAGGCCGGGAAGGTCAGGACCAGCCGCTCGGGCGCGGCGAAGGCCAGCAATTGACGGGCGCGCGCCAGATGGACGTCGTCGCGGACGATGAACAGGACCGGCCGGTCGAGCCGGGCGGCCGCCTGCCCCGTCAGCAAGGCATCGAACCCGTCCGGCACGCCGCCCAGATCCCTGCGACCGACCGCCGTGAGAATGGAGCTTAAATCGAACACGTCACCCTCCGCCGCACCGATCGGGCGGCGGACCCTCGAAATTGATCAGCAAGACCGGGTTTCAGGACTCCCGCCGGCTAAAGGCCGTCAGGCGCGCCATGATCCCCTCATCCAGATTGGGCCAATGCGGCGCGTCGCGCACCAGCATGGCATAGAGTTCCTGGTCCGGCACGGTGAGGACCGTTTCGAACGCGTCGAGTTCCTCATCGGTCAAATCGGCCAAATGCTGGTCCGCGAAGCCGCCGACCAGAAGGTCCATTTCCTTGATTCCGCGGTGCCAGGACCGGAAGCGGATCCGCTTCAGGCGGTGGTCGCGTTCGGTGTCCTCAACGGCTTGCGCGTCCGCCCGGTTGTCGTTGCTGGCGGAGGCGCCTGCGCTGTCCTGTCCGTTCGACACGGGTTTCTCCTTCATTTCGGTGCGACGGGATGCTCCCCCTGCGCCCGTCCGGTTGGGTACATCGGTGACAGCGGCAGGGCAAGCCGCTATCGGGTCCGCGGGTCGCCCGCGTCCGCAGGATGGATATTCATCGCCTGACAATCCGGGCATGGTCGCCGATAATCGCCCCCGAGGAAGCTGAACCTTCCAAATTGGTTTGAAACGACTGCGGTCAATCGTGCGCCCCGAGCTTTTATTCCCTCTTTTCGCGCCTTTGAGCAGCCTTTCCGGCATCGGCCCGCGATTCGCGAAGCTGCTGGAAAAGGCGGCGGGGCCGCATGTGGTCGACCTGCTGTGGCATCTGCCGCGTGAAGTGGTGGACAGAAGTTTCTCGCCCCCGATCGCCGAAGCGCCGTCGGGCCGGATCGTCACCCTGCCCGTCACCGTGGACAGGCACTTTCCGCCGCCCGACAAACGCCGCCCCTACCGGGTTCTGTGCCATGACGACACGGGAACCCTGACGCTGACCTTCTTCCACGCCGACCAGCGCTATCTGGAACGTGAATTGCCGGTCGGCGAACAGCGGCTGGTGAGCGGCCGGATCGAGTATTTCCGGTCCGAGGCGCAGATCGCCCATCCGGATTTCATCACCCGGCTGGAACAGGCAGACTCGATCCCCAAGATCGAGCCGGTCTATCCGCTGACCACCGGCCTGACGCCCAAGGTGCTGCGCAAGGCGGTGCTCTCCGCACTCGGCAAGGCTCCGGCGCTGCCGGAATGGCTCGACCCGGCCTATCTGAAGCGGCAGGGCTGGCCGTCTTGGCACGACGCCATTCACGCCGCCCACAATCCGGAAGCGGGATCCGATGTCAGCGCGCTGGCGTTGACGCGCCAGCGCCTCGCCTTCGACGAATTGCTCGCCAGCCAATTGGCGCTGGCGATCATGCGGGCCAAGGCGAAGAAGCTGCCGGGTCGCGCGATCGAAGGCGACAAGCGCCTGCGCGCCCTGGCGTTGAAGGCATTGCCGTTCAAGCTGACCGGTTCGCAGGTCGAGGCCCTGAAGGAAATCGGCGCGGACATGGCCTCGACCAGCCGGATGCTGCGCCTGCTGCAAGGCGATGTCGGCAGCGGCAAGACGGTGGTCGCGCTTTTCGCGATGCTGAACGCCATCGAATGCGGCGGTCAGGCCGCCCTTCTCGCCCCCACGGAAATCCTCGCCCGGCAGCATTTCGAGACGATCGAGCCCCTGGCCAAGGCCGCCGGGATACGCATCGCGGTGCTCACCGGCCGCGACAAGGGCAAGGCGCGCAAGGCCTTGCTGGAGGATCTGGCGACCGGCGATATCCAGATCCTGGTCGGCACCCACGCGATCTTCCAGGACGATGTGGCCTTCAAGGATCTGATGCTGGCCGTCATCGACGAGCAGCACCGGTTCGGCGTGCACCAGCGTCTGGCGCTGGCCGGCAAGGGAAAGGGCGTGGACATGCTGGTGATGACCGCGACGCCGATCCCCCGCACCCTGATGCTCAGCGCCTATGGCGATCTGGATGTCAGCCGGTTGCCTGACAAACCGCCGGGCCGGAAGCCGGTCGACACGCGCCTTCTGCCCAACACCCGGCTGGACGAGGTGGCGAACGGCATCGGCCGCGCGGTCAAATCCGGCGCCAAGGTGTACTGGGTCTGCCCGCTGGTCGAGGACAGCGAGGTGCTGGACCTCGCCGCCGCGACGGAACGCTTCGAAGACCTGAAACACCGCTTCGGCGAGGGGGTCGTCTCCCTCGTCCACGGCAAGATGAAGGCGGCGGACAAGGACGCCGCCATGGCCCGTTTCGTCGATGGACCGGCCCAGATCCTGGTCGCCACCACCGTCATCGAAGTCGGCGTCAACGTGCCCGAAGCGACCGTGATGGTGATCGAGCACGCGGAGCGTTTCGGCCTGGCCCAGCTTCATCAGCTGCGCGGGCGGATCGGGCGCGGCGAAGCCGCCTCCACCTGTCTGCTGGTCTACGGCAAAAACCTGACGGAAACCGCGGAACGGCGGCTGAAGACGATGCGGGAGACCGAGGACGGCTTCGTCATCGCGGAAGAAGACCTGCGCCTGCGCGGCGCGGGCGAATTGCTGGGCACGCGGCAAAGCGGCATGCCGGTCTTCAGGCTGGCCGACCTGGCCGTGCATGGGGAATTGCTGGCGGCGGCGCGGGACGACGCCCGGTTGATCATCGAGCGCGACCCGGACCTGTCCAGCGACCGCGGCAAGGCGCTGCGCGTGCTGCTGTATCTGTTCGAACGGGATTCCGCGGTGGCGACCCTGCGGTCGGGCTGACCCGGTCAGCCGTCGCCTTTTTCCGGTTCCGCGGTCGGCGCGGCGGCCTCGCGCCGGGCCAATTCCTCGAACTGTTCCTTGCTCAAGGTGGCCACCTGGCTCTTGTCCCGCGTGACCGGGTTGTAGGACGGCGTGACGATCCCGGCCGAGATCACCATCTTCACGGCATCTTCAACCGGCATGTTCAGCACGATGACTTCGCGCCGGGGCACGAATAGAAGGAATCCGGATGTCGGGTTCGGGGTCGTCGGCAGGAAGACGTTGATGTGATCGCCTTCCAGCAATTCCGCCGTCTCGCCCTTCGTCGGCGCGGTCAGGAAGGCGATCGCCCAGATGCCGCGGCGGGGATATTCGACCAGAACCGCCTGCCGGAAGGCGTCGCTCTGCGATTTCAGGACGGTCTCGATGATCTGCTTGCTGCCGTTGTAGAGTGTGCGGATCACCGGCATCCGGTTCAGCAGCAATTCCCACAGCCGGATCACCCACCGGCCCACCAAGCCCGCCGTCAACGCGCCGACCAGGGTGATGAAGACCACAAGGATCAGGATGCCGAGGCCCGGTATGCCGATTTCGACGCCCAGCACATCCTTCATATAGGTGTCGGGATTGTACTTTTCCGGCACCAGCGGAACGATCTGGTTGTCGACGAACTCGATCAGCCACCAGGCGACCGTGGCGGTGATGAAAATCGGGGCGGTCACCAGCAGCCCGGCAAAGAAATAAGCGCGCAATTTGGCTAGCAAGGAAATATCTCCGGCAAAGGCGGCAAAGGATCTGGCTCAAAGGCTTTCCGCACGGCCCCAGGAACCGCCGAACGGCACCTCCCTCCATATAATGGGCTTGATGCTGCTTTGCACAATACTTTCTATTGCCGCGCGCGGTAGTCTAATCTATCGCCAAGGCAGGGAAGCTGGTCTAAGTTACATTCCAATGTTTTGGAGGGGAGAAAATTGGTGGGCGCGACGGGGGAGATCCGGACGCTTAGCGGCATTAAACTGTTCGCTGGGCTTGAACCTGGACGAATGCAGGACATCGAATCCCGCTGCCGCTGGCATACCTTCGCGAAGGACGAGCAGATCATCGACCGCGAGGACGACACGAAGGACGTCTACTTCATCGTCTCGGGCAATGTGCGCGTCGTGAACTATTCCCTTTCGGGCCGCGAAGTCGCTTTCGAGGATATCCGTTCGGGCAGCATATTCGGCGAATTGGCCGCGCTGGACGGCGAACGCCGTTCCGCCAATGTCGTCGCCCTCACCATGACCGATGTCGCCACCCTCACCCGCAGCAAGTTCGAGGAAGTCCTGGCCGAAAATCCGGATGTGGCGATGCGCCTGATGCAGCGCCTGGCGCAGGTCATTCGCGCCTCGACCGACCGGATCATGGATTTGAGCACGCTCGGCGCGAACAACCGCGTCTACGCCGAATTGCTCCGCCTCGCCCATGAGGGGGAGCTCGACGACAATACCGCCGTCATCAAACCCGTGCCGATCCACGGCGACATCGCCAGCCGGGTCAGCACCACGCGGGAAACCGTTGCCCGCGTGCTCAGCGATCTGTCAAAGAAAGGGCTGGTCACCCGGGAGGGAAGCCAGCTTCACCTGCACGACGTCATGCGCCTGCAGGAAATGGTGGAAGAGTTCCGTGGCGACTGATTTCAAAGGGTTTTTCCGGGCCGTTTGGGCGGTTTTGCCGCTTTTCCTTCTCCTCGCCCTGCTGGCCGCCGCGGCCCCGAGGATGGCCGTCGCGGAAGACGCCGTTGCGCGAATCGTCACGCGCGTCGCCGAAAAACTGTCGGATGACGCCGTGATATGGGCGCGTCCGTCCGAAAAATCCGACCTGAACGACCGCCTGGCGGAAGAGTTCCGGACGGTGATCGGCCATATCGGCCGCGCCCCCTCAAGCGACGGCAAGGCCCCGGTCTATTCGCTGGTCTTCGACGCCGGCGTGATGGGCGACGTGGACCAGAGCGACACCTCCATCGGACGCCTGGAAGGCGACGCGGAAGGCAACCTCGATTTCCAGTTGAAACTGTGGTCGTCCGGCGGCGGCAGTTCGCTGTTTCAGGGCCAGGGAAAGTCCGGCAGCGTCACGCTGCGCGGGTTCAGGATGAATGCGGCGCTTCACCTGGACGACAAGGTGATCTGGCAGGGATTCGTGGCGACAAATACCGGAAGCGGCGACCCTTATGACGTTCTCGCGCCGCTGGTTCAGGTCCTGATCGACAGGCTTGATATCGATAGCGACGAAATCATTCCGCTGCACTGAACCGGACTTCCCAAGAGGGGCGCAAAAAACCCCGGACTTGGCGTTGACCACGCCCCTTCGCGCGACTATGTTCCGCCCCGCTTCGGAAGCAGCGCCCCTTCGGCGCGTTACGGAGAGCCCTTAGCTCAGCTGGTAGAGCAACTGACTTTTAATCAGTAGGCCGTTGGTTCGAATCCAACAGGGCTCACCATTCCCACCCGGTGCCCAGCACCTATCCGAACATCCAGAAACAGGTGATGCGCGACCGACGGACAACGGCCCGCGATGCGCTGCCCGGCGCTTTTTGAACACGATGTGTAAAATTTGCGCGGACACGGGGATGAATAGTGCCAATCTCTGACATACGGTATCTGATTAGCTGGCCAATCGTCCACTGAGGGCGATAGATAGGGGCGTGACCTATCCGCGAGTGTGTTGTTCGGGGGAACGGAGTTTCAGGAATGTCGGGGTTTGACTTTCGCAAAATGGCCGCT
>Ga0209692_10003205_pt1:0-15000 | contig 16207 bp, 9 predicted proteins | sample tdDd472_FD_187129 | JGI IMG/M metagenome (GOLD analysis project Ga0209692, IMG submission 187129) | Marine sediment microbial communities from the Atlantic coast under amendment with organic carbon and nitrate - tdDd47.2 (SPAdes)... | ecosystem: Environmental > Aquatic > Marine > Coastal...
CGTGTGGGTGTGGGGAGAGAGAGAGAGAGAGAGAGAGAGAGAGAGAGAGAGAGAGAGAGAGAGATAGATATAGTCAGTCTGTGTTTCTGGGGCTGGAGGGGAAAAGGACCACGAGAAGGCGTAAAACAGGCTTGTACACTTACACGAGACTGTTTTACTAGAGAGTGGTACAAGGGAGGTGCATATAAACAAAGAGAGACGAGCCGGGCAAGAGACATGGGTGACGACGACTACGACTACGACTACAGCGACGAGGACACCGGTGCCTCCACAAGCCCGGGTTGCCGGGTGTCGGTGCAAGACTTGCCGGTGCGCGGCACGGCGGCGCGGGCGTACGTATCGGTGGGCCTGGTTTCGCAGGCGGACGGGCCGGACGCCGACTGGTGCGTTTACGTAAACCACTCGGGGCAGTCGTCGATGGCACGGGTGAACGGCGCACAGGTGCGGATGGGCGACAACTATGTGGCGTCGCCGATGATGGCCTGCCAGATGGGGCTGGGCGCAGGGGGTGGCGGCAGCAGCCAGTACTACTACGACACGGTGGTGCGCGAGGAGACGCTCGTGTGTGCGTACCAGGCGGCGATGGCGCAGGGAGGAGGGGCCGGAGGAGAACCGACGACCGCGCCGGCTGCTGGGTGGCGCGAGATCACCCCAGACGAGGGCGCGCTGATCGTGAAGCATGCCGTGCCCGAGTTTCACGCGTTTATGGGCATCCAATGGGAGGCGCTGCGCCGCGCCGGCGAGGGCGTGCTGGTCTTCCGCGCGGCGGCGGCGGGCGGCGCGCACATCGCCGTGGTCCTGATTCCGTGCACGATGCAGTCGCCGAACAGTGCGTGCAAAGAGTTGAGGACGCTGCCGCCAGACGCGTATGCGGCGCATCACCCGCTGCGCGCCAGGCAGCAGTTCATCAACGCCAGCGTGGCAGCGGCGGCGGTGGGCAAGGAGTTCGTGCAACCGATAAGAATAAACTGATTTCTGATTTCATCCTCCTCCTCCTCTTCCTCCTAGAAGAAGAATGTATGGACACGGAAGGAAGGATTTATTGCAAATGGGACGGGACACGGCGCGGGTTGATCTGGATGGCACGAAAGCCCTTGCTGCTACCGGGCGCGTCGGGGCGCGGTTTGCGCACGCCAGCGGGAGCGGCTCCGAGCGGGGAGGAGGGCGCGGGGGCGCGCGGAGCGGGGCGGGATGCCCGGGTGGCAGAGGCGACGCGGCCGCTGCGGCCGCTGCGGCGGCCGCCGACCAAAAAACGGTCGTCGAAACGGACGAGGACGGCAGCGAGGTCGGCGGTGATTTCGGCAATAGCCGCGGCGCGGCCCTGGAGACGACCGAGGCGCTCGTGCGCCACCTCGACGCGTCTGAGGTCGAATTCGGTGTCGATGCCGTCGCTGTCGGCGGCAGCGTCGTCTTCGAGCGCGGCGAGCAGACCGGCGCTACAGGCTCTGGCCTCCTCCCGGGCCCCGGCAAGGGCCTCCTCGGCCACCTGCTGCTTCTCGTCGTAAAAGTCCAGCGCCAGCTTGATGTTGTCGTGAATGCTCATGTCGGCGTGTTGCAAACTCGATATCTTCCCTTCTGTCGTTTGGTTTCTTCCTCTTCTTTTTGTTTCTTCCTCTTCTTTTTGTATATGGAGAGAGAGAGGGAGAGAGGGAGGGAGGGAGAGAGAGAGAGAGAGAGAGAGAGAGAGATGGAAAATAAAAAAAGAGAAGCATTGTGTTTATATAGACATGGTTAGAGAGAGAACAAGGAGACGGCTTCAATCCAGGTGGCGGTTGTCGTGGTGGCGGTGCGCGGTGCCATAGCTGACGAAGACAGCGTTGGGGTCAAGGAGCGGCTGCTCCTGTGTATACTCGCGGCTGACGGTGCCGGGCGGCATGCGGTACGGACGGTCGCGGTCGGGGTCGGCGGGCCCCTCGCCAGCCCACGTGTCGGTGTACCAGCCCGAGTAGATGTAGATGGCGAGGAGGACGCCGGCGACGGGGAGGAGATACGCCCAGGCGACGCCCTCGGGGAGGCCCTTCTTGCGGACGCCGACCTTTTCAACGACGACGTCCGGGTCGGTTACGTTGGGCGGCGTGATGGTGATGGGCGTGCGCGCGCCCGGGAGCAGGAACTTGCGGATGCAGCCGCCGCGGTCGGTGACCTGGAGCTCGCCAGTCCAGGGGACGGGCACGTTGCGCAGCTCGAACCGGTAGGGGGTGACTACCGGGTCGTAGGCGACGACGATGCCCTGTGGCGGAAAGACCTCGAGCACATACGCCGGCCCGTTGCCGCCGGCGATGGTGCCGCTGACGGAGCCGGGGTCGGTCTCCGTGTCGGTGCGCCGCGTGTCGATGCGCAGGTCGCCCGCGGCGCTGAGCCCGAACGTGGCGGAGGCCGTGCAGCCAAAGATGTTGACGACGCGGACGGTGTACACGCCGGCGCCGACGTTGTTGAGTGTCTGGGCGCTGCCGATGGAGACGGGGTTGCTGCCGACAAACCAGGCGAAGGTCGCGGCCGTGCCCGCGGGCGTGAGGTCGGCGAAGAGGATGCCGGAGAAGTCGAGCTCGGTGCACGGGCGGCGGATGGCCCCGATGCGCACGTCGAAGGGCGCAGCGGGGTCGGCGGAGAACGAGACGAGCGGCGACCGGCACCGGTTGGCGTCGACGACGGTGTAGAGGTACTCCACGCCGGGAACGACGGTGGTGTCGGTGAGGATGACGCCGCCGCCGCTACCTGTGTCGGGCACAGGCGACTGGTCGGGCCCGACCTTGAAGAGGGTGTACGGGGGCACGCCGCCGTTGGCCACCTCGAAGACGACCTCGCCAAAGTCCGCGGCGCACGTGGGCATGGAGGCGTTGACGAGCGTGAGGTTGATGGGCGAGGATGCCGACGCGACCTCGCACTCAACCGAGACGGTGCAGTTGTTTGCGTCGAAGATGTCGGCGCGGTAAAAGCCCGCGGGCACGCCGAGCAGCGAGGGTTCGCGGCGCAGGCCCTCCGTGGTGTTCCAGAAAAAGTCGTAGAGCGGCAGGAAGATCTGGAGGTCGGGCCCCTGGATGAACTCCTGGTCGAGGAAGGGGAAGCGCGTGCCGCCCTCGACGCCCACCTCGACGACGCCGTCGCGCGAGCCGGGGCACTGCGTGTCGAAGCACATGATCTGCGCGCGCAGCGTCTCCAGCGAGTCCATGAACTCGACGTACGTCGCGGCACACGCCGAGTCGATGGCCCGCACCCGCACCCGGTAGCCGCCGCTCTCCTGTGGCGAGAAGACGCCGGTGCCGACGAGGAAGGTGATGGGGATGCCGGTGTCGCGGATGAGGATGTCGCAGGCGGGGCAGCCCGTGACGGGGTCGTTGTCGAGGCCGCACGCCGGGGCGCAAAAGTCGAGCGCGGTGACGGTGCGGTTGTCGATGACACGGCCCGAGGGGGTGAGGAACTCGATGAGGTAGGGCCCCTCGAAGACGAGGTCGTACGCGATGAAGCTGATGACAATGGGGCGGGGGTCGGCGAGCGTGCCAGGGCACAGCGGGCGCGCGAGCTCGGTGCGCACGACCGAGAGGCCGTTGGCATTCTCGAGGCGGGCGAGAAAGTCGGCCTGGGCGGTGTTGCGCGGCTCCGCCGCGGCGACGTCGTCGAACGTGTCGCCGCTGCCCGGCTGGCGCACCCAGAAGGCGACGCGCCAGTTGCCGTCGGGCAGGTAGAAGTCCGGATCCGGCAGAAAACTGGAGGGGAAGATGAAGATGCCCTCGAGGTTGTACGCGAACGACTGGTTGCCCTGGACGAGGTAGGGCGCGACGTCGGTGGCGCCCGGCACGAAGGGCGTGCCGGGGTCGTCGAGCGACTGGATGGAAAACGCGAGCTCGGCGCGGCAGTCCGGGTCGGCATTGTCGCCGCTGACGGGCCCCAGGCACGAGGGGCTGGTGATTTTGAAGACGATCTCGGCCGTGGTTCCCGGGTCGTTGCAGGGGCCCGGGATGAGCAGGACGTCGAGCGGGCTCATGCCCTCGGAGGGAATGGCGATGGTGACGGTGACGGGGCAGCGCCAGGGATACTTGAAGAACGCGCCGAGCGTCGGCGGCTCGCGCGTCTCGACAAGGGCCTGCGGTGAGCGGAAGGTAAAGTCGTAGGTCACGCCGAGGCACAGCCCGCCTTCGGGCAAGACCGGCGCCGGGCTGGTCACAATCTCGTACTCGCACGCATCGAACCCGCCGGGGCCACCGCCCGCGCACGTGGTGAGGTCGACGATGTCCGTGGTGACGGGAGTGTTGCCGCGCACCACAAAGGGCAGCTGGTAGCAGCAGTTGTCTGGGCGGGCGCAGCCGGGGATGCGCACGAGCGTCTGCGGGTCGGGCCGGAAGTCGGTCAGCACAATCACAAAGTCGATGAGGCGCTCAAAACAGGGGGCCTCCAGCAGCGAGTCGATCGAGCGCCCGTAGCGCACCTTGAGCGTGATGTAGCTCGTCTCGGTGACGAGGAACTCGACGTCGAACTGCTCGATGCCGGCAAAGCGCAGCTCCTCGAGGAAGACGTCGATGAACTCGGTGGTGACGTTGAAGAAGACCGAGCCGACGTTGTCGAGCTGCGAGAACGGCGGCGCAAAGACGAGCCGCGGCGTGAGGACGACCTGGTTGGTGTTGGTCTCGTTTGTGCACACATGAAACTGGTTGATGCCGCTGACGTCGTCGCCGTCCGCGGTCTGGTTGAGCGGGCAGGTGCCGTTGCTGGTGCAGCCGACGGGGCGGATGAGCGGGTTGGGGAACTCGGCGGGCAGATTGGTTTCTTCGATATCGGAGACCGACAGGACGCTGAAGCGGTCGTAGATGTCGACCGACGACCCCGCCTCAAAGAGCTGGAACTCCTCGCTAAAGCCCTCGACGTTGCGCCCGTTGATGTCCCACACCTCGTAGTAGTGCACAAAATTCTCGGCGTCCTGCACATTGGCCGACTGGGCCTGCTGGAGATTGATGGACAGGAGGGTGTTGAAGGTGTAGAACTGGCCGCGGAAGGTGCTGGCGAGCATCTCCGGCTGGCTGTACTCGCAGGCCGGCGCCGCGGTGCGCACCTTCGAGATCATCGGCCGGATGACAAACTGCTTGGGCGGCAGCGGGATCTCCAGGCCGATGTACTCGCAGTGCGACTGGAAGGCGACGAGCTCGGGCTCCAGCTTGGGGATGAAGCGCCAGACGAGCGTGTCGCCGTCCGTGTAGCGCACGCGGATGTGGAAGACGGCGTCCGTCAGCACCTCGCGCAGGTCGTCTCCGCGATCGTACGTGACGGCGGGAATGATGTTCTGGCGCAATCCGCCATCGAGTACGCTCACCAAAATAACGTCGTTGTTCTGGTTGGTGACGCGCCAGACGTCGGCGCAGTGGCCGACGGCCGTGGAGCGGGGCCGGTCGTGCTCCAGCAGCGGGCAGGTCACGCGGAACTTGACGTCGATGGTGTCGAAGGGCGTGCCGGGCGTCGCCGCCTCGAACTGGTAGAAGAGCACCTTGGGGATGACCTTGAAGCGCGCGTACGACGGCGTGACAGTGTTGATGTAGAAGCGGTTGTTGTCCCCCTGGACATACGGGTCGGCAATGCCATTGACCATGCGCGTCTTGAACGTGGACAGCTGCGTGTCGGCGCCAAACGTGCCGTAGATGCCCGTCCCGGTGTCGAAGCTGAGGGGCATCGCGGGGATCCAGGGGCGGGTGCCGGGCAGCGGAGGGTCCGCCGGGATGGAGGGGTTGGGGTCGCGCTGCAAGGTCGGATGTCGATGAAACATTGCGGTCGTCGGGAGTACGTTGTTGTTGTGGTAGATTGAGCGACTAGGGAAACGCAGGACGTACTGGAGGTACGGATCGCCGGACTCGGCAAAAGTGGTGAGCGCCATCGCCGCCGTACGGTATCCGGCGGCCAGCGCGCGGATGCACGGGTCGCCGGTGAAGGTGCCGGGCGTGCCCTTGAGCTCCCAGTTGTTGCAGTCTCCCGTCGTCAAATCACTGGCCTTTCCCCGGATGATGTCCTGCCGGAAGACTTGATGGGGATACCACGCGGACGACCCCGAGTACTCGAACATGTTCGCGCCCATGTTCGAGCAGACGTTCATGCAGTTTTCAAGTTCGAACTCGAGGCTGAACTTGGCGCATTCACAGGCGTATATCGCGCTCTCGCGCGTCAGGCAAGTGTCGGCGGCGCCGCATCCAAAGTTGGTACAGTCCCAAAAGTCGTAGACTTGCCTCTTGTCCCAAAAGACATCGGCGAACGTCGAGCGCCGGTACAGGAACTCCGACGCGACCCACTCCTCGCACGCCAAGTCGTCGGCGCATGTGGCCGACCCGGCGAACGGAGAGGTATACGCAGCGCGGGGGCCCATGCGCGTCTTGTCGAAGGCCCACTGCGTCCCGACGGGCGCGCATGCATAGTCGTTGGTGAAGCCGGCCTCGAAGGCGTTGTTGGTGTGGATGGTAAAGTTCGCGCGCATGCGGAACCAGCGGTTGTCGGCAATCCCCTCGCCAGGGAATTCATCGTCCGCGTACCAATCCTCCCACGTGTTGTAGTCGCCAGTGTCGGAGCCCATGCCGATCGAGCCGTCGTGCGCCTCGTCAAAGCATTCATCCTCTTCAGTGGGACCGGCGGCGCCTAGTATATCCTGTCGCTCGAAAGTGAACGATGTCAGCGTGTCGACCGTCGCAGTCGACGTAAGCGTGTTGAGCAGAGCAACCGCCCCGGGCGTGGGCACGGTCGTCGACGACGGCGTAAACAGGCTGCGCAGCTCCATAATCCGCACGTCGACGACCGTGCCGTACCCGTAATCCTGCCGCTCGGTCCAGTAGTCCGTCCACTCGTCGTGGTCCAGTCCGACGTAGACGAGGCGCGCCTGGACGATTGTGCGGAACTCGCAGCACATCATCGGGTAGTGCTTGAAGAAGAACTCGAAGCCGGGGACGGTCTCCTCGCCAAAGGTCACATACGGGAAACGCTCGCCCGGCAGGATGATGTTCCCTTGGTCGCTGCGCTGCTCCCACATGATCTTGCGCCGCTTGCCGTTCGTCGCCGCGTCAATCAGCGGCACGCTAAAGCCAGGCGGGCCTACCAGCCGGTGGGACACAAACTGCCGCGACGCCACCTCGATCCGCGTGTAGACGTTCTCGCCTGGAATCACCTCCACGCGCAGCTCCACGTCCTCCATGAAGACGCGGTCGATGTCGATCGCCTGCGAGAACTCCGGCCCGCCAATCCCCTGCCGCGTCCCGCCCGTGTCCCAGTACACGACCACGTATCGGCCGGCCTCGACGTCGTGGAAGAGCACCGTCTGGGGCGGGGGGTCCGGCGACGGGTCGACAAAGCGCTGCCGGCCCGTAAAGTCGTACAGGTTCATCGTGCCCGGCCGCCGCCGCCACAGCTGCACAAACCCTTGGAGCTGGAAGAATCCCGACACGAACGCCATGTCCACCTGGACCTTGCCGTCGCCCGCGCCGGGCTTGAACTCTGCCCAGCCCGTCAGCGTAAAGTCGATCAGCGCGTTCGAGATGTTGTTTCCGCCCAGCGTCGCCGACAGCTTGCACCGGAACAGGTCGGAATTGCATCCGTCCGACCGGTCCCCGCACTGCGTCGAGATGATGGTAAAGTTGTCGCCCGCCAGCACGTCGTCCTCCACACAGTACGTCAGCGGGTGCGTCCACACGCGCTCGCCAAACAAGTCCGGCGTCAGCTGTCCCGCGACCGTGCCAGTCATCGTCATCGTCATCGTCATCGTCATCGTCATTATCAGCGCCAGCGCGCACATCGCGCCCCCTGCTGGTCGTCCCATATGGTTTCTCTCTCTCTCTCTCTCTCTCTCTCTCTCTACGTTCTTCTTCTTATTTTCTCTTCACACCCATCCACACCGCGCAATACTGATCAGGGAGGCAAAGGGGAACTTATATTAGATTTCGCCTAGAAAGCGCATCGGCAAACCCGACAAAGAACGCGACAGGACCGCGGTGTTGCCGCGCGTCCATCGCGACGTCGACGTGCGGAAGCAGGGGCAGTGGCTCTTCGCGCGGCACAACAATCCCCAGCCCCGTCGCCGCCGCCGTCGCCACATTCCACGCGCCCGCGGTCGGGCTCTTCCAGTCCGACCGCGCGTGCACTGCGTCGCGCGCGACTTTGACCGCGTCGGCCAGGGGGTCGCCCGGGGGCAGGCTGCGCGGCACGTCGTCGAGGTGTGCCAGCGCCAGGCTCTCGCCTCCTGTGACCGAAATCGCCATGTGGATGGCCGTGTCGACGCGCCACCACTGCCGCAGCCGCCGCGCCTCGTCGGCCATGGCCGGCATGACGGCTCGCAGAGAGTCGTCGGCGCCCCAGTCGTTCCGCACCGCCTGGAGCGCCTGTGTCAGGTACGCGTCCATGCCCGCGAGGAGCGCGCTGCGCCCCGTCGTGTACCCCGACATGATCTCCTCCGATGCCAGGACGCCGTCGGCCGCGACCACATGGACGTACACCATCGACCACAGCTCCATTGCGCGGCACACCGTCCCGTTGTTCATGTGCGCGCCGCCGGCCACGAAGTCCGCGTAGCCCTCGCGCGTGCCCAGCCGCGCGCCCCACGAGAACAGCGCCGCCGCCTCCATAAACCCGTTCGAGTCGATCGTCACCAACCGCCCCCCTTGGCCCCGCGCAGCAATCAAGTACCGCCACCCGCGCTCGAACTCCAGACACGCGCACGTCCACACCGCCACGCGCAGCTCGTCGCCCGCCGTCGTCGTCGTCAGCCGCATCGCGCGCGGACACTTGGTCTCAAAGACACACGTGGCCGCGTCGCCGTCGCGCATCGACATCATCAAGTAGGTGATGTACGCGCGCACGCTCGCGCGCGTCGGCATCCCGCCATAGACCTCGGTTCGCAGCGTTCCGCCGCCTTCCGCGTCTTGGTACTCGACCAGCGCCGGCCGCATCGCCGCCAGCATCGCCCCCATGTTGTACGCCGAGTGGGCTACGTACGGCACTCGCGGGTACATTGTCTGATTTTTTTCTCGCTTTCTCTCTCTCTCTCTGTCTCTCTCTCTCTCTGTCTCTCTCTCGCTCCTCCCTCTATGTGGCCGGGGTGTCAGGGAAAGTAGTGGTTATACACGTCTCTGTCCAACCCCTTGATTATACCACACACCCCCACAAAGAGAGTGAAGAGAGAGAGAGAGAGAGAGAGAGAGACAGAGAGAGAGAGAGAGAGAGACAGAGAGAGAGAGAGACAGAGAGAGAGAGAGAGAGAGAAATGGAGGACGGACCAAACGGGAGATTCACCCCGCCGCCGCCAACACCCCATCGCGACACAGCGGGCGGGGCGTCGACTGCACGGACACCTCGCTCGTATCCGGGCGTGCGCACTGCCTATGGAGACACTGGCCAGACCCGGGGGCGCCCGAGGGGGCGGCCGCGGAGCGCCACATGGGACCACGACGATGCGCGGCAAGGTGCGGCGCGCGGCGCATCGTCGGCGGCAAAGCGGAAGAGGACACAGCGCACGCGCGCGCCCGCATTCGTCGACGACTACACAGACCTCTATGCGCGACTCTTGGACGGCGGCGGCGGCGGCGGCGGGGACGACGATGCCGACGATGACGATGCGGACAGTACCCGCAACAACAACAACAACAATTACGCCGGGGGACCGGGGCTTTCTCGCGGGCCTCAGGCGGGAGGAGGACCTCATCAAGGAGGCGGCGACGCGTACGACGGCGAGGACGCCTTCGGGCGCGAAAACCGGCTGCTGGCCTTCCGCGGCGTCGAGTTTTCGGCGTTCAACCACATGGCCGGCAACGACATCCGCGAGGTGCCCGGCGACAAGCAGCGGAACGCGGCGCGCGTCGAGCGCGTGCTCCAGGCGCGGAAGCGCCAGCTCAAGATCGGCGCGTTCGGGGGCTCTGCCGCCGCGACAGAGCCCGAAGACGCCGTCCTGGCCATCGACGACCCCGGCGAGGCCTATGCCGAGCTGATTACCGAGGACGCCGAGGACGACGCGCGCGCCGCGGCAATCCGCGCGGCCGGAGACGCCATCGACTGCCCCCTATGCGATCACGCAGAAGGCCTGGACATCGGCGGACAGCCCAGCGCAATGGCGCTGTCCGGCGCAAGCGCGCTCAAGGCCATCCAATACATGGACCGGGCGCTGATCATGACGATGCCCGACAACAAGCTCTACATCCGGATGGCGCACGTGTTCAACCGCCGGATGTTCCAAATACTGCGGCGCGGGCACCCGGGGTTCTTCCTGACGCCCGCGCAGATCCGCGACCATTTTATGGTGCACGACATCACCAACCCGCTGCGGCCGATGGCCAACTCCTACCGGCTCATCACCGACATCATTGCCGAGGGCAGCAAGTATGTGATTGGCATCGTCAACGGCAAAAAGTCGTGGAACGAGGGCAAGACCCGGCTGCTGATGTCACTCATCGACCGACAAGCCAGGATCATGCACAATCTCACCGAGGCGCGTGCGCATGTGCTAGACGCGATGCGCGGCGACGACGATCATGGCGGTGGCGGCGGTGGCGGCGGCGGCGCCTCGCGGCATGCCAACGGAGCGTCTGCTTCGCGCGCGAAATACAACCGAAAGTGATTCCCTCCCTCTCTCTCTCTCTCTCTCTCTCTCTCTCTCTCTCTTTCGTCTTTTCGCGGCTGGCGTCTCCGTGTCGCTTTTTGGTTCTCGTGTCGGGCATAGTAAATAAAAAAATCCGATGCGCAGATGCGTTATCGGCTATACATGACATTATACACGCCGACACGGATAACAGCGCGAAAGAGAAAGCACAGTTGGGAGATATAAGAGCAGCAGTACCGGCAGCCGCTTGATAAAGACAAAAAACAAAGGAGAAAGATGGCCATGAATCCGCCCAACCCGCCGTATGTCCGGAAGGACTGGAGCGGTCCGGTGGACCGCCACTACACGGGGCGGATGCACCTGTTGGACGACGCGGCGCGCGGCAAGGTCGAGCCCTCGCGCAATACCGAGGGCCGCGTCACCGTCGAGTACAACATGAAGCCCTGGCCGCAGGGGTTCGAGTCCGGCTGGGGCGAGGGGAGCATGATCTACATCACCAAGGTCCCCGAGAAGGAGGACACGACGGCGTATGACGCCGCGCTGCTCCGCTTCTACTTCAAGCTGGCGATGGAGCAGAAGCTCGGCAACACCAAGGCGAAGCTGGGCGGCGCGCCGTCGGCGCCGGCGGTTGCGCTGGGCATCCCCAACACGGGCAAGAAGGGCTTTGACATGAACGCGCTGACGAGCGTCGAGGGCGTGCGCGAGACCATCCGCTTTGTCGGCCCCGGGTGGACAGTGGTCAACTCCAACCTCCAGAACGGCCAGAAGCTGTCGGACGTCTCGCGCTACCTCGGCAAAGGGCACAAGATCGGCGTGATTGGCCAGGGCTCGGGGCGCTACCCCGCCGTGTTCGGCGACGTCCTTCCCGGCATGCAGCTCTACCAGATCACCAAGATGGTCCCGTCCATCTTCGGCCCCAGCCTGGTGCCCCCGAACGGCGCCGCCGTCGGCAAGAGCCAGATGAAGGACGACGACCTCGTCGTGGACTTCGTCTACTACGCCGGCTGGGCCCCGCCCAGGACCACGCCGCTCCTCGAAGCCCTGGCCGGGCCGTATGGCCAGCCGCCCCTGGAATCGACGTCGTACGTCGACTACTCCAAGGGCAAGAGCAACCCCGAGCTCAAGACCGGCGACGTCATGCTGCTCGGCCATGCCCGCCACGCGTACAACGCCGGCGGCAACAACCCCGGCACGTCCAACCGCGACAGCAAGACGTGGGGCGCCACGCTCACTCCCCGCGCCGACAAGATGGAGTGCTTTGTCAACATCGTCCAGCTTTAAACCAAACAAAAGGCTACTACATCATCCGCCCCCTCCCTCACTACTCATTCTTTCGCCATCTTCATATTAAAAAAAACACCCCACACCCCATGTTCGCTAGTTAACACGCCAATTATAACTCAAGAAAGAGAGAGAAGGAGAGAGAAGGAGAGAGAAGGAGAGAGAAGGAGAGAGAAGGAGAGAGAAGGAGAGAGAAGGAGAGAGAAGGAGAGAGAAGGAGAGAGAAGGAGAGATAGAGAGAAAGACTATGGATGTGTGTACAATGATAATGGGAGGGAGAGGGATGTTTATTCCGCCCAAGAGAGCAAAAAAGGAGGGTCAGTGGAGCTTGGATGAGGTGGGAAATGGATGCAAAGAAGAAGAAGCAGAAGAAGAAGAAGAAGAAGAAGAAGAAGATAGGGGCCGAGGTGCGTGGGACAACGCGACAGATGGAGGAAACCACCGCGTCACGACGACGGAGATGTCGCGGACGCGTTCGCCGGCGCCGGGGCCTTCCAGGCCATCGACCCAGTACCTCAGCCTGTTCTGCGCGCTGCGCGCAATGCGCAGCAGGTGCTCGTAGCACACGTTCATGTGCACGGTGGTCGGCGAGATGAAGACGTCGCCGAGGTAGACGTCGTACGACACTAGCACGCCAACGGAGAGGAACGCGCCGATGTTGCTCGCGATGATGTAGAAGCCCTGGCCAAGCCAGGTGATGGGCGGCAGGACGATAAAGTAGACGATGCCGAGCCACCGCAGCATCCACGCGGCACCTTTGAACGCCCCGAGCCGGTCGAGCATGGCCATCTCCTCGATGGCAGTGTGCACCTCGGTGAAGCGGGCGGCGACCTCGGTCTCTTCGCGGAGCATCTGCGTGCCCGGCGGCGCCGCGGCGTCCCCTGCGGCAATGCGCGTGTCGGTGGCCATCGCGGCGGCGCGGCGGCGCGCGACGTTGAGCAGCGCGAGCGAGTAGATGGCCTCGCCGGAGATGTCGACTTCGGCCTTAAACATGGACGGGATGTTCCCGGTGTCGCCTTCGTCGGCGGCGGAGAGGACGGCGACGATGTTCACAGCGGCTTCGGCCGACTTGTCGGCGTTCGTCAACTGCCATTCATAGAGCACGCCCGAGAGGAGCACGGTCGCCGCGAGCTCGCGCACTGCGTCGCGCATGTGGACGTACGTCTCCGGGGCGGCAGGCCCGTTTGGCCGGTAGGCCAGCGCCAGGCCGGGATACGGGCTCGCGTTCGAGAAGATGGTTTCAATAAGAGAGGAGAACCGCGAGAGCACACGCGTCACGCGCGGCACGCGGTCCCCCTTCTGATAGATGCTCGCCGTCGTCCAGATGGCGACGACGACGCCCAGCAGGATGGCGAGCTGGATGCCAAACGGGTTCCACGGGTCGGGCTGCTTGGGGCGCCACCAGTCTAGCAAAAACGCCCAGGCGACGACGTAGCCTGCATAGAAGAACGCCGCGGGGGTGAAATCGCGGACGAACGCCCACTTGGCCATATCGCGCGGCACTGGGAATAGTGACGGCGTGGCTGGTATCATCGGCCCGACATCGCTGTACATTTTTTAGTAGGTATAATCTAGGTCGCAATCACTTTTCTCTCTCTCTCTCTCTCTCTTTCTCTCTTTCTCTCTCCAGTGTATAGGTATCGTCTCAACCCGAGATTGACAGACCGGTGTATTATACGATGAAACGCCGGATTATCGGCCCCGATGGACAGGGAACCCCCTAGTAGCACATCCCCCATCTCCATTGGGCGAAGTTTTCTATTTCGATCTGAAGTTATGACGGAGGAGGGAGAGAGAGAGAGAGAAAGAGAGAGATAGAGAAAGAGAGAGATAGAGAGAGGGAAGGGGGCAGATTTCCCGCGCGAAGAAAGACCCGAAAAAGTGGCTAATAGCCACCAGATGGCGCCACGTACAAAAAGGAGAGAAAGACACAGGGAGAATCCGAATACAAAGAAAAAAAAATGAGCGCGTATGGTCCCGGCCCCGGTCCCGGTCCCGGTCCCGGTCCCGGTCCCATGGGCCAGCCGCAACAAGAGCAGTATCCGCCGCAGATGTTTGGCCCTCCCCAGGCACAAGACATGTACGGTCCGGCGGCGCCGCCGCCGCCGATGGTGGGCACGTACGGCACAAACGAGTTCCAGAAGAACCTGATGACGGACGGCAACGTCGATCCGGCCAAGATGATTGCGGAGCGCGGGGCACTGGACCAGCTCAAGTTCGCGGCGTACATCGTCGGTGTCTCGTCGCTGTTCTTCATGATTGCCGCGCTGTTGTACGCGTTTGCCGGGTACAGGCCGGACGCCGCGGGCCAGACCTGGGCGTTCATGTTCATCTCTGTAGGGTACACGATCTGGATCTGGGCGCTGTACCGGCGCCACGGCTTCGAGTCGCTGCGCGCGAGCCCCTCGCGGTCGCGCGAGTTCTGGATGTTCTACATGCTGACGACGCTCTTTGCGGCGCTGTACACGACGTGGCAGTGGACGTGGCTGGGGAGCAACCAGGACTTTGCGAACGTGGACATGCCCGGCTGCGGCAAGCGCACCAAGTGCTCGGCGGTGCCGGACCGCAACCCCGGCCCGCACAACGCGCCGCGCCCCGAGGCCGAGGCCTTTGCGACGTACCTCCACCTCTCGACGACGTTCGTCATCGCGTGCATCATCGTCTTCATCTTCGCCATCCGGATGGCGGCGTCCATCACCCAGACGCAGCGCGAGCTGCAAGGCTTCCTGCGGGTCGTGAACGGGCAGTACGTCGTGGCCGACCCGCGCGACGCGCCGCCCGAGAGCGCCGGGGCTGCCGAGAGCAGTGGCGGCGGCGGCGGCGTCGTGACCGAGTCCGGCAAGTACAACCAGCGCGGATTTGTCATCCAGAAGGTGGAGAAGCTGCGCATCAGCCAGGGCTTCATCACGTGGTTCTGGGTGGCGGGGATGGTATTCTACTCGTTCATGTTCTACTACACCATGCACAAGTTCGCGGCGTCGACGACGGCCAACCCCAAGATCTCAATCAACGACTTCTTCTTCGAGTACCTCATCGCGGTGGGCCTCTTTGTGCTCTTCTCCGGCCACGTCTTCTACCTCTACACGCGGGACTCCTGGGGCGTGTCGCCCCAGGAGCGGCGCATGTTCAGCACGCTCGGCGGCACGTACCGCTACCACTGGGGGCAGTACTTT
>Ga0209692_10003216_pt1 | contig 16165 bp, 11 predicted proteins | sample tdDd472_FD_187129 | JGI IMG/M metagenome (GOLD analysis project Ga0209692, IMG submission 187129) | Marine sediment microbial communities from the Atlantic coast under amendment with organic carbon and nitrate - tdDd47.2 (SPAdes)... | ecosystem: Environmental > Aquatic > Marine > Coastal >...
TCCAAATACTTTCTGATCTTTTTTTAAATATCTTGAGATGACTTCTAATTCTTATCTCAACTTCTGCCAAATGGCTTCCGTTTTGTGTCATCTCCTTTTCAAAGCGGGCCAATATTAATCTAAAAAAAATCACTAAACAAGCCTTTTTTAGATTTATTTATTTTCAATTATTTCCCAATTCAAAAAGCCGTAAAAATTAAACTACTTACTATGAATTTCAAAAGGATTTTTTTATTATTTTTAATGATTTATCCTCTATACATTATATAGTATAAGTTCAATCTTAAATATACTAAATCATCTCTTGCAATGGTCAAATTTATCTATAGATTATAGCACCAAATATAAAAATTGAAAACAACTCTTGATTTTACATAATCATTATGTTAAATTTTCAGGCTTTAAAACTTTAGGAAATAAAACACAAGGATATATAATGAAAGCAGACATTCATCCAAACTACGTAGACTGTACAGTAAAATGTGCTTGCGGTAACACTTTTGAAACCAAGTCTACAAAAGGCGAAAAATTAAAACTTGAAATTTGTTCAAATTGTCATCCATTCTACACAGGAAAACAGAAGATTCTTGATACAGCTGGTAGAATCGAGAAATTTAACCGTAGATATGGTTTAAAGAAATAACAAATTCAATTTGAAAGTTTAAACGCCATCCAACATTTTTTTTAAATGAGGTTGGCGTTTTTGTATTATTATGGATAAAAAAATATTAGTAGGTGGACAAGCAGTAATTGAAGGCGTAATGATGCGTGTTCCTGGTGCTTATGCCACAGCAGTAAGAATTCAAGATGGAGAAATCAAAACTGAAAGAAAAGACCACAAATCTATTTCAGAGAAATTTCCAATCTTGAAAAAACCTATTCTTCGCGGAATGTGGGCATTGATAGAATCAATGAAAATTGGTTTTGGTACTTTACAATGGTCAGCTGATATAGCTATCGAAGAAGAGCAGAAAAAAGAAAATAAAGAAATCAAAAAGGAAGGTAAATTTGTAACCTTCATCTCTACAGTCTTTGCTTTTGCTCTTGGAATTGGCCTTTTTGTAATTCTCCCCTTGTTCCTCACAACAAAATTATTGAACATTGAAAAACAAGCGTTTTCCTTCAATATTGTTGCTGGCGGTTTAAGAATATCATTTTTCCTTGTTTATCTATGGATTATATCATTGATGAAAGATGTCAAAATTCTTTTCCAATATCACGGAGCAGAACACAAAACAGTATTCGCTTTCGAAGATGGAAAAGACCTCACAGTGGAAAATGTCAAACCCTACACAACCTTTCATCCCAGATGTGGTACAAGTTTTATCTTCATCATTTTGATTGTTTCAATCCTAATGTTTGCAATAATAGATTCATTGGTAATCTTTGCAATTGGTGATATTACCTTACCACTTAGAATTCTTTTCCATCTTGCATTATTTCCTTTGGTTTCAGGGGTGGGATATGAGTTCTTGAAAGTGACTGCAAAATACCAGGAAAAACCATTTTTTGCTGCTATGACAAAACCAGGATTATGGCTTCAGAGAATCACAACAACTGAACCAACTGACGAACAATTAGAAGTTGCAATTACAGCACTTAAAACTGCTTTTGGTGATAAATACTCGGAATATGCCGGTCAAAAATATAAAGCCGAAGCAATAGATTAACAGGATTTTCTCATGCTGCAAAAATTAAAAGAAGTTCAAGCAAGATACGAAGTTATTAGTCAGGAAATCAGTAAACCTGAAATCATTAACAATCAGGACAAGTACAAAGCTTTTACAAAAGAGCATAGCGATCTTCGACCTATCGTCGAAAAATCTGAAGAGTATTTTGAAGTGGTTGAAAAGATTGAAGAAGATCGGGAAATCCTTAAGGGTGACGATGAAGAATTGATCGAATTGGTTAATATGGAACTTGATGAACTTGTTGAGCGTGAGACACAAATTCAGGATGAACTCAAAGTCATGCTTCTTCCAAAAGACCCAAATGATGACAAAAATGTAATCATAGAACTCAGAGCCGGAACAGGCGGAGATGAAGCAGCACTTTTCGTTGCAGATCTATATCGCTTATATACAAAATATGCAGAAAAAAATCGCTGGAAAATTGATGTATTGCAAACCAATAAAGTTGGTATCGGTGGATTTAAAGAAATATCCTTTGAATTACAGGGCCAAGGTGCATATGGTGCAATGAAATTTGAATCCGGTGTGCATCGTGTACAACGAGTTCCTGAGACAGAAACTCAGGGTCGTGTTCATACATCAGCTGCAACTGTAGCAGTTTTACCTGAAGCGGAAAAAGTCGACTTTCAGATTGAGCAAAAAGACCTCAAAATCGACACTTATCGAGCAAGTGGTGCCGGTGGACAGCATGTGAATAAAACAGAATCTGCCATTCGAATTACTCACCTGCCAACAAATCTTGTTGTAACTTGCCAGGATGAATCTTCACAGCACAAGAACAAAGACAAAGCAATGAAAATTCTTCGAAGCCGTCTACTCTCACAGGTACAGGAAGAACAAGCAAAAAAAATCTCAGCAAAACGAAAATTAATGGTTGGTTCCGGGGACAGAAGTGCAAAAATCAGAACCTACAATTTTCCACAAGGAAGAGTCACCGACCACAGAATTAACCTTACACTATATAAACTTGACAAGATCATGGAAGGCGAAATCGACGAAATACTGAACGAAGTCAAAGTTGCCTACAACATGGAAATGCTCCAATCATCAGGAATGAATGAATAAGTATCTCTCTAATGAGCGATAACAATCCAAAAATTTGGCGAATTGTCGATCTACTGGAATGGTCAAAAGAATACCTGCATAAAAAAGGTGTAGAATCACCACAAATCGAAGCCGAAATGATGCTTCGACAAATCCTCAATCTATCCCGCATCGAAATATATCTCAATCACGATCAAATCGTTGAACCTGGCGAACGTCAGAAACTAAAAGATTATCTACTGAAACGTGGTTCCGGTATACCAATTCAGTACATTCTCGGATATACAGAATTCATGGGCTATCGGATTGAAGTTTCACCAGACACATTGATTCCCAGACATGATACAGAAGTGATTATTGATAATATTTGGGAAGAATTTGACAAGGACTTGGAAATAGAAATCATAGATCTCTGTACTGGTTCAGGATGCATTGTGGCAGCATTGGCATTACATTTTGAAAAATCACAAGCTGATGCATTGGATATCAGTCAATCAGCCTTAAAAATAGCCACAAAAAATTTCAAATATCACAACATTTCAGATAGAGTAAAAACTATCCAACAAGATTTGACACAGGACCAAAGATTGCCAAAACAGTATGATCTCATCATTTCCAATCCTCCCTATATTTCAGGAGAAATGTACAATCAACTGGATTCATTAGTAAAGGACAACGAACCCTATATTGCTCTGAATCCCGGTGCTGATGAATTGCTATTCTACAAAATCATCGCAGAAATGACACAATCATATCTCAAACCAGACGGATCACTATATGTGGAAATCGGCGGTAACTACCAGGTGAAAGATATTACCAATATATTTGTTGGAAAAGGCCTTCAGAATCTTGAAATTATCAAAGATTACAATGGAATTTCAAGAGGCATAAAAGCAACAAATGGTAAAAAAACTCAGAGCATTTCTTAAAATAATCCGACCTTTAAATAATTTCCAATCTTCAATTGCTGTTCTGATTACAGCATCACTTTTTAGTAATTTCCCACCTGTTTCGATTCTATTATTGACCATTTTTGTTGTTGCTTCATTTTTAGGAGCGGGAAATGCTATCAATGATTTCTTCGATGCTGAAATCGACAAAACCAATCGTCCAAATCGCCCGATTCCATCAGGAGTAATATCTAAAAATGAAGTTCTTATTTTTTCTACGATCTTGTTTCTTACAGGTATCTTAGCCTTCATGAAAATCAGTACTAGTCTCTCAACAATTCTATTGGTCACTAATCTATTACTATTAATAATGTATACACCTATTTTAAAACCCTCTGCTTTTCTGGGAAACATTGCAGTAAGTTATTTGCTTGGATCGGCATTTCTATTCAGTGCAGAGATTTTCGGTGATATTAAAGTTGGAATTGTACCTGCGTTATTGGCATTATTGTTCAACCTGTCGAGGGAATTGGTCAAAGATATTGAAGACATTGAAGGAGATAGAAAGAGTGAACTAAAAACCCTTCCAATATTGATTGGAGTCAGCCATTCAAAAAAAATATCAGCAATTTTAATTGGACTTATCATCGCATTTTGCTTTATACCATACACTTTGGGAATCTATGGTAAATGGTATCTTTGGGCAGTGATATTAACTGTTGAAATTCCTTTGGTTTTAGTCTTATATTTACTGCTAATCAGCAATGATAAAAAAGATTTTACAAGGATTAGTAACATAATGAAACTCCTCGTTTTTTGCGGTTTAATATCAATTTATCTCGGGAAATTTTAATACAATGAAAAAGTTCGTTCACCTTCATAATCACTCGGATCTTTCTCTATTGGATGGAGCAATGAGTGTCCAGCAACTGGTTGATCGTGCTGTGGAATTGAACATGGATTCTGTGGCTCTAACAGAACACGGAAACATGCTCAGTACTATTGCATTTTACAAAGCTGCCAAAGCTGCTGGTATCAAGCCAATTATTGGTTGCGAAATCTATACGACAGAAGATCGATACTTCAAAAAAACAACAGCAGACCAAAAGAGAAAACACGGAAATTATAACCATCTAATTTTACTGGCCATGAACAACGAAGGTTATAAAAACCTTGTAAAAATTGTAAGTAAGGGTTATACCGAAGGTTTTTACTACAAGCCCCGTGTTGATAAATCTGTACTTAGAGAATATGGTGACAACCTGATAGCACTTTCCGGTTGTATCGCAGGTGAACCTCAACAGGAGATCATTCACGGTACCTATGAAAAAGCCAAGGAAATTTGCCTCGAATATGCTGATATTTTCAAGGATAGATACTACCTGGAAGTACAAAACCACGGATTGGAAGATGAGATCAAATGGCGTGAAGCAGCCATAAAAATTTCCAAAGAAACAGGTATTCCCCGAGTCGCAACAAATGATGCACATTATGCAAAGAAAGAACACTGGGAAGCCCACGATGTCCATATCTGTATCGGCATGCAAAAGGAATTTGATGATACAAGCAGAATGAGATATGAGCCTTTCAATTACTGGCTCAAAACCCAGGAAGAAATGGAAGAACTCTTTCCAAATGATGATGAAGTATTTGAGAATACATCTGCTATTGCTGATCGTTGTGATGTGGAAATTATATTCGGTGAATATCACCTTCCAAAATTCAAAATTCCTGAAGAATACGAAAATGAAGATGACTACCTGAGATATCTCACTTATGAGGGTATGAAAGACAGATTCGAAACCATTACTGATGAATATAGAGACCGTATAGATCTCGAACTTTCAGTAATTGCGCAAATGGGTTTCGCTGGTTACTTCCTCATTGTACAGGAATTTGTAAATTGGGCAAAAGACAATGATATTCCTGTTGGTCCCGGTCGTGGATCTGCAGCAGGAAGTCTTGTTTGTTACGCAATAAAAATCACTGACATTGACCCTATTCCCTATGATTTACTTTTCGAAAGATTTTTGAATCCCGAACGTGTTTCAATGCCTGATATTGATATTGACTTTGATGATGAAAGACGTCAATTGGTGATTGACCATATCAAAGATGAATATGGCCATGACTCAGTTTGCAATATTATTACTTTTGGAAAAATGAAATCCAAAGGGGTTCTTCGCGATGTGGGACGTGTATTAGGAATTCAACTGAGTGAAGTTGACGAAATCGTCAAAATGTTTGATGGTACAGGTGAAAAAAACCTCAAACTTGCTATAGAAAACAACAAAGAATTCAAAGATAAATCTGAAGAAAATCGTCAATATAAAAAACTCTTTGATATTGCTCTAATATTAGAAGGCAACCATCGTCAACACGGTGTCCATGCAGCCGGAGTTTTGATCGCTCCTGGAGATTTAACCAATTATCTTCCAATACAAAAAGGTAAAGAAGGAATTACAGTCAGTCAGTATGATATGAAATGTATTGATGATATTGGACTTCTAAAGGCTGACTTTCTTGGACTTCGTAATCTTTCTGTTATAGATAGAACCGTAAAAATGCTTAAAGTCAAAGGTGTTGATCTGGATATTCATAATATTCCAATGGATGATAAAAAGACCTTTGAACTTTTTGGTGAAGGAAAAACCATTGGTGTATTCCAGTTTGAGTCTGAAGGAATGCGTAAACATTTGGCTCACCTCAAACCCACAACATTGGAAGATCTTGTAGCGATGAATGCTCTCTATCGTCCTGGTCCAATGGACAATATTGAATCTTTTATTAAAAGAAAACATGGTGTCGAAGAAATTGTCTATCAGCACCCATTAGTGGAGCCTATTCTAAAAAATACTTATGGTATTATCGTTTATCAGGAACAGGTAATGCAAGTTGGTCAGGCGGTAGGAGGCTTTTCACTTGGAAAAGCAGATTTGATGCGTCGTGCCATGGGTAAAAAGAAGCTCAAAATTCTTGAAGAAATGAGAGCAGAATTTAATGAAGGAGCAAGTAAACATCAAATCAATACAAAATTATCAAACGAGATTTATGAATTATTGATCAAGTTTGCATCCTATGGATTTAACAAAAGCCACTCGGTTGCATATGCATACCTTGCATATCAAATCGGCTATCTAAAAGCCCATTATCCAGCAGAATTCATGGCAGCCAACTTGACATCGGAAATGGGTGATTCTGATCGCGTGATTATTCTCTCAAAAGAAGTATCAGAACTAGGGATGGAATTACTTCCACCAAATATAAATTATTCACAAGTACACTTTAAACCCGAAGACAATGGAATCCGCTTCGGCCTCAATGCTATCAAAAATGTTGGCAAAAATGCCGCCCAAAATGTGGTTGATACTTGTCAGGAAAAAGGTCCCTTTAACTCATTTTTTAAATTTGTGGATGAACTGGATTTGCGTACAGCCAATAAGAAGACTTTGGAAAGTTTGGTAGCGGCCGGTGCTATTGATGATTGCGAAGGAACACGTTCCCAAAAATTTAATGCCATTGATGAGGCTGTAAAACACGCAAAAAAACTCCAGGAAGAACTAAATACCAATCAAGTATCACTCTTTGGTATCGCCAGTGATGGCAACGACTCTGTAATTGCAGAACCAAAACTTCCACAAGTAAAACCATGGCCAGACAAGGAAAAACTGAATAACGAAAAGGAACTTGTTGGATTGTATATTTCAGGACATCCTTTGATCAAATATCAGACAGAACTTGAAACCTTATCCAATTTTCACTTCACTAAATCACTTCAAGAGTGCGGTCTCAAATACATAAAAGCCGGTGGAATGGTTGCCAGTGTCAGTATCCGATTGGATAAAAAAGAGAGAAAATACGCTAGAATATTACTGGAAGGATTAGAAGGCTCTGTCAATGTTATGGTTTTCAGTAATGTCTATGAGCAGTATAAGGAATTCATCGAAGAAGATGCTGTTGTATTTGTTGAAGGACGTGTCGACCTCAAATTCGGTGAAGGATCAATCCAGGCAGAAAAAGTCACACCTCTCGATGGTGCAATTACTCGGAAAACTACCAAGATGCATATCCAGGTTCCCACCATTACTTTTGAAAATTTAAAACTCAATGAAATACATGAAATGTTTCAGTCTTATGCCGGTGATTGTGAAGTATTGTTCCATATTTTTGATAATGATTCCAATCCAAAAACAGTGAGATTAAAGGACATTAAAATCGATCCATCGGTACAATTTCTCAACGATTTACATAAATATATCAGCAAAGAACAAATCAGGTTAGAATAATGATAGCAGTAATACAAAGAACATATTCATCAGCAGAAGTTAGAGTTGATGGTGAAGTTGTCGGAAAAATATCCAAAGGTCTTGTTATTCTATTAGGAGTAAACAAGGGAGATGATGAAAAGGATGCTCAAATCCTGGTTGACAAAATCATCAACCTGAGGATTTTCAATGACGAAAATGAGAAGATGAACCTCTCATTGAAAGATATTAATGGTGAGGCACTGATCATTTCACAATTCACCTTATCTGGAAATTGCAAACGTGGCCGTCGTCCTGGATTTGACAATGCTGAAAAGCCACAAAGAGCCAAAGAACTTTACGAAAACTTTCAGGAATTATTCAGGAATCAAGATATAAAAGTAGCAACCGGAGAATTTGGTGCCATGATGGATGTGGATTTTATCAATAGTGGTCCTGTGACTTTTGTGCTGAATTCCAAAGAATTATAGGACAAGATAATTGAATCTTAATTTATTTTAAAATTTGGACAACGTTAATTCCTTTATGAGGATATATTTTAGAGTTTAATCACCTTTGATCAATATAAATAATAAGAAAGGTGACCTATGGAAATCAATGAACCTGTACGGTATCAATTACCCATAAATCAATGGCCAGAAAGTGACCAGCCACGTGAAAAGCTAATTAAATACGGTTCTTTCAAACTTACAGATTCTGAACTTTTAGCAATTATCCTCAGAACTGGCTCAGATTCAATGTCTGCCATCGACCTGGCGCGAACATTACTTCAAAAAGCCGGAAGTCTGGATAAATTGGCAAGATTATCGGTAGAAGAAATTTTGGAAATGAAAATTAGAGGAATAGGAAAAACCAAAGCAGTTACCGTCTGTGCAACTGTTCAATTAGCCCGAAGACTTCACTCAGATATTTCCAAACCTGAAAGAACAGCAATCACAACATCTGAACAAATTGCCTCAATTTACATCCCAAAACTACAGGATTTGAAAAAAGAAATATTCATGGCTGTATATCTTGATTCCGGCAATATGATAATTAATGATTCAATAATAAGTGAAGGTACAATCAATGGCACTTCTGTTACTCCCCGCGAAGTATTTTTCGATGCAATCAAATTCTTAGCGGCTTCTGTTGTAATAATTCACAATCATCCATCAGGAAATATTCGTCCCAGTAGAGAAGATAAAATCATTACAAAAAAGATGGTAGATGCAGGAAAAAATATGTGTATAAATGTAATTGATCACTTGATAATCGGACACAATTCTTACTATAGTTTTGCAGATGCAGGTTTGATCGATTAAAAATAGTGCTTTTTCCCGAGGAATTATTTATCTTATCAGATATTATAAAAATTTAAAGCAGAGACAAAAATATGAATTTTTTAGCATTGGAAACATTAGAACAGTATATAGAAAACAAATCTAACTCACAATTATTTCCCTTATTAGCAAATGCCTATCTGGAAAATGAACAGATTGAAAAAGCTGAACATATCTGTAGAACCGGCTTGACATCATATTCTAATGATGCTGATGGCTACTTTGTACTTGCAAACATTCTACTAAAAAAAGGCAACCTTATCGAAGCTGTTAAACAACTTCAAAATGCTATTAAATTTACACCTGGCCATATCAAATCACATCAATTATTACTATTAATAGGAAAAGAAAATCTAAGCTTATCCGAGATAGATAGCAGTCACAAGATAATACAGAATTTTGAAAGTAATATCTGCCCGGTACCTCAAATTACCAGTGAATATTTTAATGATAACCTTCAAACTCAACTAGATAATCCAATGAATAGTGATTCTTTTATCGACGAAACAAAGTTAGAACATGAAGAACCATTCCTTCAAAATGAACCTTTTTTTGAGGAAGATAGTTCGCAGGACTTTGATCTGGGTCTACAGGAAGACAAAGAAGATGAACTTGATCTTTCTGATTTTGAAATGGAAGGTATTAAACTTGAAACGGAAACTGAATCCAATGAAAACAATGACTTCTCCCTTGATATAGCAGAACCTGATAATCAGACAGAATTAATTGAATCGGATTTCCCTGAAATCAATTTTGAATCAAATTTTTCCGAATCTGTGGATGAAAAAGATGAGAAAATTGAAGAAAATCAGTTTATTCCATCAATCCTGCAAGATGAGATTGATGTAAAAATGCCAATTACACAAAATGTTGGTGAATCTGACAAGCATAACTTAGAAGATTTCAGCCTTGATCTAAACCTTGCGGAATTTGGAAGTGTAGATCAAGATAAGATTACAGATGAACCTGCTTCATTTATTCCAAACATAGAACATTCAGTGGATAATGAACTTGGCGAACTAGATATAAATTTTAATTTTTCTGATGAAATAAAACAACAAGAAGAAAAAGATTATACTTCCAACGTGCCTTCTTCTGAAGCGCCCGAAATAGAGAGTAATCTTTCCATAAAACCAGTATCCGAATCTTTTGATACATCCATCCTTAAGGATATTGAGAATCATGATGAAACGCCATCAGTTGAGAAAGAAAACAAGAGCGAAGACATTCCTGAATTTAAAAATAAAATAAAAAAGAATTTAGACAACAATATATCAGCAGAAGACAAAGACAAAATTAACCTCAATATTCCTATACCCACATTAACATTTGTTGAAGTTTTGCAAAATCAGAAACTCTATGATCAAGCCTTGGAAATTCTTGACCTTTTAGAAAAACGATCCTCAGATAAAGAAAAAATTATCCGTAAAAAAGAAGAGATTATAAAACTCAAATCTATGGAAAACTATTAAATTCCTACAAGATACAACAAAACTTATTATTCATTCATAATCTTCACCATTTTACTACACACTTCAAGAAAATACACTATTTTCTTTAGTAAATCATCCAAAATACTATAATAATTTTATCAAAACATGGTTTTTAGTCAAATTAATTCAATCTCACTATTGACTAAATAAAAATTACTTAAGAGATTGTAATACAAGTTTAACTATAATTCTTAAGAAAACAGCTCTTACAAAACAACAGCAATGAGTTAAAAGCATTTTAAATGTTTAATTATTTTTTTTGATTGGAAGAAATTATGCAGAAAAAAAATCCAACAATACTCATTTTTCTCTTTGTCATAGTTTTATCATGCGTATCACTGGCCCAGCAGGCGAATCCTTCTCAACCAGCTTATGCAGCAGAACTAGGAAGTATTCATAATATTGACGGAATATATAGCGAATGGAACCATTCTCTTTTGGGTTTAGATTACTACTTTTTTGCAGAAATGCATCAAGCAGCAAAATCAAGTAAAAAAGTTGAGTCAAACCTCTACCTTAGATATGATTGTACCAATAATAACTTATACATTTTAGTGCTGGCATATGAACAAGGCATGGCTTTGGTTCAGGGTGATGATGCTTTTGTAAAATTAGGTAACAGCACAAAATTGGTTGATGGAAGCAGTAGCAATATTAGCAATGGATATTTTGCCTGGATTAACCAATCTGGGACGAGAGCAGATGGTTTTGAAGCACGAGTTACGCTTGCTGAAGGTACATATAGCAATTTCAATGTTCATTTACAAGTATTTGATGATGGAGAAAGTCAAACATCTGCTGTAATTGAACGAGCAATTGAATTAATTATAGATTGTGATAGTAGTCTTCCTGTAGAACTTGGTGATTTCGAAGCATCAGTTGAAAACAATGATATAGTATTAAACTGGGTAACAGAATCAGAATCTGAAAATATAGGCTTTGAAGTCTATTTATCATCCACAGAAAATGGCAATTTTCACATGATCAGTTCATATCTTACAAATCCATATCTCATTGGCCAAGGCAATTCTACAACAAAGCATTCTTATTCATATATAATAAAAAATCCAGGAAATGGTACTTTTTGGATAAAACTTGCTGATGTCACAGTAAATGATGAAAAGACGTTTCATAGTCCGATTTCTATAATAATGGATACTGAAATTCCACAGAACATCCAACTTGATCCAAATTATCCTAATCCTTTCAATCCAAGTACAAATATATCATATCAGTTATCAAAATCAGGTTATGTAAATATGGCAATATATAATCTAAGAGGAGAATTGGTATCAACACTGATATCAAAGAAACAAAATGCCGGCAAATACAGTATTGATTGGATTGCAAGAGATATGAAGGGAGATGAACTTCCATCCGGAGTTTATATCTTAAGATTATCATCTGGAAACATTATTAAATCGCACAAAATTATGCTCATGAGATAGTGATTTTATAAAAGGTGCTGATAAAATTCAGCACCTTTTTATTTTACACCAAACCATATCATCCCCTCTTCTATATATCTAGTCTTTCAACTATAGTATTTTTCAATGAAGTTAATTATATTAATCCCCAACTATTTGATAACTTATTTATTCAAGTATTAACAAAAGTTATGAGGAGAGAGTATGAGAAAATTTTTGTTGGTTCTATTAAGTCTTTCAATCTTTTTGATAGCAGATAATGATTTCACATTATTACCAAGATTGACTGATCAAACCAAACCTTTCGTTCAAAAATATCCAAAGTACAATGGTAAAAATATCACAATATTTGTCATGGATACAGGCGTAGAGATTTCTCTACCCGGACTTGATAAAAATCCCGATGGTTCTACAAAAGTAGTGGATGTATACGATCCATCAGGTTGTGGCGATATTGACTGGATCAAAGCAGAATACAGAGAAATTGACGGTATAAATTTCCTTACTGATAATGATGAAATTTTTCTCAAAGATCATGAAGAACTCAATCTAGATGATAAAGATGTTTATATTGGGATCATCAAAGAAAAAATCTTCCAAAACAATGTCGCCAAGGACATGAATGGCAATGGTAAAGAAAATGACGTATGGGGATTTATAACCTTTCAGGAAACTGAAGATAATTGGGCTGTTGTTATGGATACTGATATGGATGGCAGTCTAAAAGATGAAAAAATAATTCATAATTATAATATGAAACACGAATATATTATGCTTCCCCGCAAAAATCCTCTATTCAATCACCAATGGATGGCACTTGCAGTAAAAATTTATCCATGTAAAAAAATGACAAATTTTCACTTCGAAGATGGAGCACATGGAACTCATGTGGCTGGAATTGCAGCGGGATATCAACTCAATGGAGACGAAGATGTCAATGGACTTGCTCCGGGAGCAAATGTCGTCAGCATCAAAATTGGTGACGGAAAACTCCATGGAACTGCCACAGTAACAGGTTCCAAAAAAAAGGGACTGGAATACATTTCAAAATACATGAAAAAACATGGTGGATATGGAGTAATCAACATCAGTTTTGGTATTGAATCTTCCAATGAGGGATTCTCAGAAATAGATAATATCTTCAACGACTTTGCAATCAATAATCCCAATGTCATCGTCTGTACATCAGGTGGAAATGAAGGTCCCGGACTTTCCAGTATTGGTACACCTTCATCCGCACAACATATTATCTCCTCAGGAGCAACGATGCATCATACAACAGGTCGTGATAAATATGGCTGGACTTTACCTTCAACAAAAGTATTGCAATTCAGTTCCCGCGGTGGTGAATCAACCAAACCTGATGTTGTTTCTCCCGGTGCAGAAATATCCACAGTTCCCCGATGGGAAAACAATGATTTTTATTGGGGAACCAGCATGGCGTCACCCTATACAGCAGGTGAAATTGCAGCAGTTCTCAGCGGATTGCAGGAAGAATTGCCAAATGCCAACTTGTCGTCAGCACTGGTACAAAATGGATTAAGACTTACATCCACAAAACTTGATGGCTACACATACCTTGATCAGGGAAATGGAATGATCAATATGTTAGCACTTTTTGAGTGGCTGAAATCAGAAGCAAAAAAAGATGCTCCGCTACATTACAATATAACTACTGAAACTTTTACACCATCACTTCCTCAGAAAAAATCAAATTCAGTTTACTGGAGAATCTCCGATATCAACGATGTACCGGAAGATATTGAAATAGACATCAAACCAGTTTTCAATGATCTCATCCTGCAAAAAGATAAAGATGGATTCTTTGCAAAATATAAAGTAAAAAGTGATGCAAATTGGGTTAAACCCTTGAACAAAAACTTCTCACTTCTTCGTGAAATTGGAGAGACAATCAAAATCCAAATGAACACTAAAGATTTTACAGAAAATGAATATAGAGTAGCGAAACTCAGTCTCATTCCTGATGGAAAATATCAAAACATTGGTCAGGAAATATTTGTAACAGCAATCAATCCAATACACTTCACTGAGAAAAACGACTATTCATTTAAAACGAAAAATCAAAAAGTTGCTCCCGGTATTCAAAACAGATATTTTTTAGCAATTCCCTATGGTAGCAGTTCAGTAAAGATCAAGGTAAAAACAGATGAAAATAGATATTCACTTTTGAGACTCTATATTCTGGATAATCATGGCTTGCCAGCAGGAAGAATATCATCTATATCTTCAATAAAAGAAAAATATAGTTCTGAAGTCAATATCACTAATCTTGAACATGGTGTTTACGAAATGGTTGTACTAGGTGATCTTGGTGGTAAAAAGGAAACAACCTATGATGTTGAGGTAAAATTTTCCGGTGTAAAATTCTGCGATAAAACAAAAACAAAATTGAATTTCGGCGATGGAAGTGATCCATCATTCTCAGGAAAAATCTATCCAATCCTGGATACTTATAAAAACACAATTGTTAAAGGTACAATTTCCGGCTTTGCAAAAAAGGAAATTCTAACTTTTGGTGAAACCGATACAATCACACACCATTTCAAAAAATCTTCCAATGATAAAGCAGTCACATTCAAAATCAATATGCCTCTCAAATATCACACAAACTTTACAGATATCATGATCACTGCTGAGGATGAAAATGGGAAACAAATTAGGATGTCAGGAATCGGAGTAAAAGATAATACCTTTAACTTAAGTTCATCTATTCCTGCTGGAAATTATACCTTAAAAATCCTACCTGCTTTTGCTGATTATGTACATAGAGAAAAGTTTGATCTTGATATGGAAGAAATACACTATTTCTCCAAAGATTATACAGGCAAGGACACTTTTGAAAGCAATACTATTTTTCAAGGGGAAGAATACTCATTCAGAATCAAACTGGATGATGTTCCTCCGATGATCCCAGATGGATATTATTATTATGGAAAAATTAAAGTTGATAAAAATGGCAAAGCATTAGCCGAAAAATATATAAGAGCAGAGAGATAACATAGTTTAATGGAGAATGTAATGGACGTACAAAAAATGATACAAAATCTTGACTGGTTACGTAAAGAAATAATCGGGAAAGATATGCTTTTTGATACACCTTATGGTAAAAGACCTTTAGTATATGCTGATTATACAGCCAGTGGAAGGGCATTGAAATCAATTGAGGATTACCTGGAATATCTACTACAATTTTATGCAAATACACATACATCCGATGATTTTACTGGTAAAACAATGACAGGACTTTTCCACGAAGCAGAGACGAAAATCAAAGATTATGTCAATGCAGGTACAGAAGGGAAAATTATATTCACAGGAACAGGAGCAACCGGAGGAATAACAAGATTATTGCAAATTCTCGGATTATTCTGGGCTCCGGCAACTGAAGCACGAATTAAAAAATATCTTCAAATATGTAAAGAACGTAGTGTTGACATGGGCTGTAACAATTTTCTGGTAAGTTATATGAATGAACACCAACCCGTTGTATTTGTTGGTCCCTATGAACATCATTCCAATGAGATTATGTGGCGACATACATTTTGTGAAACAATAGAAACACCATTGAATTCTGAAGGTTATTTAGATTTGGTAGCACTTGAAAAATTAGTCCAAAATCCAAAATATGAAGGTCGCATGAAAATCGGGTCTTTTTCTGCCGCCTCAAATGTTTCAGGTATCAAAACCCAGGTTTATGAAGTCGCAAAAATACTTCACAAAAACGGTGCGATTGCATGTTTTGATTATGCTGCGTGTGCTCCTTATGTAGAAATCGACATGAATAAAGATTCTGAATCCTACTTTGATGCAATTTTCCTAAGCCCTCATAAATTTATTGGAGGTCCTGGAAGTTCCGGATTACTTGTATTCAATGAAAAGATATACAACCGTGATTTACCACCATCAATTTCAGGCGGCGGTACTGTAGTATATGTAAATCAAAAAGAAGAAGTTTATGTCAAAAAAATTGAAGAGCGTGAAAATCCTGGTACACCAGGAATCATGCAGGCAA
>Ga0209692_10003221_pt1 | contig 16142 bp, 13 predicted proteins | sample tdDd472_FD_187129 | JGI IMG/M metagenome (GOLD analysis project Ga0209692, IMG submission 187129) | Marine sediment microbial communities from the Atlantic coast under amendment with organic carbon and nitrate - tdDd47.2 (SPAdes)... | ecosystem: Environmental > Aquatic > Marine > Coastal >...
ATGAACTTGTTCAAATTCACTTTTTAATATTTGGGAATGGTTATCGATGGAAGCATTGAATTTTTTAGGAAATATTGATTTTTCCATAATTTTGTCATACAAAAATGAAAATAAATCTCCCAACCAAGGTTTATATTTTTCAACGTCACCCTTTTGGTTGATCAAATAATAAATACCATTTTTCTTAAGCGTTTTTATGTCGCTTTTAATCGTTGTTATTCCCATTATTTACCTCCTGCTTTTTGTATTAAATAGGGAATGAATTTCTGATATAAGTAATATATCTTTTTTATTTTCCATGATAATATTTTAAGAAAAATTATTTTTGGGTCATAATTTTTATGAATTGAAGTTATCAAATCACATATTTGACAGTCATAAATATTGGCAAGCAGAAATTACCATCAAACATATTAAAGCAGCATAGCAATCCATCTTCGAAACACTTCATTTATTTCAACAGTATGCTTAATTATTTATAAATATGAGGTAAAGAAAAAGTATGGTAAATTCGGCAATAAAAAAATATGACTCAAATGGCTAATAACCGAAGTAAAAGAATAGATATATTAGAAAAATTTTAAGGAAAAATGTGAAAACAAAACAAGAAAATAAATATACAGAAAAAGAAATTGATCATTGTATAAGTTTACTTACTGAATTGGTAAATAATGCTAACGCTTTTACATCATTAACAAAGGATAAACAAATAGAACTGATGAAAATTTCAGGACAATTATCCAGACCTGATCGTCATCAATTCAAACAACGGAAAAAAGCAGAATATCGAAAATTAAAACAGCAGGTTACTACTAAAGATCGAAAAGCAAGAGCAGCAACAGGAATTCGATCAGCACGGGAAGCATCGGTATTTTCTGCACCGCTACAAATTGCAGAAACCACAGAAACTGACAAAGGGAATTTGGTATTACAGTCATATCGCAATTGTTATGTTTGTAAATCGGAATTTACTCAACTTCACTCTTTTTACGATACAATGTGTCCCAACTGTGCAGATTTGAACTATAAAAAACGGTTTCAGACTGCAGATTTGAGAGGACAGATTGCATTGATTACTGGATCACGGTTGAAAATAGGATATCATGCTACATTAATGATGTTGAGAGCAGGTGCAACAGTTATCGCTACAACTCGTTTTCCCAATGATTCTGCTATAAGATACTCGAAGGAAAAAGATTTTGATGAATGGAGCGACCGATTACACATTTATGGACTCGATTTACGACATACTCCCAGTATTGAAATATTTTGTAGCCATATTGAAAATACTTTTGATCGATTAGATATTTTGATCAACAATGCTGCACAGACAGTTCGTCGTCCACCGGGATTTTATGCCCACTTGATGCCCAATGAATCTATACTGTACGATGATCTTCCAAATAATGTCAAAAAATTGATGTCAAATTATCACAGTTGTACTGATAAATTAAAAACCTTTGGTACACCTCTGGAATCAGACTCAGCACTACCAGTTACATGGGATGGCAAACTACCCGGAATTGGATTACTCGAATCTGCACAATTATCTCAAATACCATATACCTACGATAATACATTATCTACTGAAACCGTATTCCCAAAGGGAGAATTGGATGTTGATCTACAGCAGGTTGATTTACGAACAACCAACAGTTGGCGATTGAAACTGGGGGAAATTCAAACAGTTGAAATGTTAGAAATTCAGTTGGTTAATGCAATTGCTCCGTTTGTTTTATGCAATCGGTTTACGCCATTAATGAAAAAAGATTTTACTGGAAAAAAGCATATTGTCAATGTTACTGCGATGGAAGGAAAATTTTTCAGATTTAAAAAAGGTGAGCGTCATCCACATACCAATATGGCAAAAGCAGCTCTCAATATGTTAACTCATACATCTGCCAGTGAATTGGCAAAACATGGAATTTTCATGAATGCTGTTGACACAGGTTGGGTTACTGATGAAGATCCGGTACAACTATCCAAGTTGAAACAAGACTTACATGACTTTCAACCACCATTGGATATTGTTGATGGTGCTGCAAGAGTTTGTGATCCATTTTTTGATGGAATCAATACTGGAAAACATTGGTGTGGAAAGTTCTTAAAGGATTATTTTCCTATTGACTGGTAATTTGAGGAAATGTAGTCTCAACTGACAGGCAAAGATAAACGCCGAAAAAATACAAATATATACAAATCAGCAAGTGGTTTACAAAAAAATAGCTACGGAGCCACAGAGGACACAGAGAAAAAAATGTAAAAAAGACCTCTGTGTTCATTACGTATTCTGCGTTAAGTTCTTCGATATTCCATAAATTCTATAATTTGATTGCCACTATAATTATCAATGATTAATTTAGATTGTTTTAATTATTAGGAAATTATGGCTAATAACAATAATTCGAATAAAAAAAAGCTATTGCATAGAACAACTTATTTTAGGGATAATTAGTCGGTCAGTAATATGTTATGCATAATAAAATGATGCGAAAATTATATGAATATCAAATTGAAGAAATGTTAAGTTTTCTATGGGAAAATCATAAAATACTAAAATTACATTTCAAAGAACCGAAAACCCAAATTTATAACAATTATATAATTCAAAAAGATGGGAATCAATTAGTTGCAATTTCTAACTGGTATAGAAATTATGTATCGTTAGAAACATTTGAATTAATGATAAATAGAATGAGTGAGTTGTTTTTAACTATAGATTTTTATAAAAATAATATAACTCTAAATAAGAAACCAAAAGACTTTTCACAAGAATATAAAAATTGGTTTCAATTGGAATAATCTCTTAGAACCATTAAAAAATAAAAAAATATTTAAAAATCTAAACGAATTATATAACCTTGAAGAATATAAAGTAAAAAAAAATATGATTTTTACTTTAAATCAAATAATGATGTTTTTCAACAAGAACATAAAATTAATAAAAATGATAAAGAAAATTAAAAATGCAAAACATACGAGTACTTTTATGTTAATGGCAAATTATTTCACTAAAACATTTAAAAAATTTGAAGACAGTTTTAAACCGGCAATCCTACTTACTTTTGGCAGTGTCTTGCGACCTGCGGGTTTGTTCCCGTCATCCGGTGAGCCTGAGTGTTAGGTGTATAAGGTCATAGAAATGAAACATATTTTAAAAAAACATAAATTTTATTTATTATCTATATTAATATTTATTCTGACATTTGTAATTTTTAAATTTTCTTACAAATTTCCGAATATAATAGAGTATTATTATTCAGAAAGAATTTTTATAGTTATTTCTAAAATACAATCTTCCCTTTTTAATATTTTTCCATTTTCAGTATTTGAAATTTTAATAATATCATTAATATTTGCGTCATTTATTTATGTATTTATTCAAATATATAAATGTTTTAAAAATAAAAAATACAAACAGGAATTGTTAAGATTATCATTAAGATCAATAACAACATTGTCTATAGTATATATCTTATTCATCCATTTTTGGGGATTTAATTATAACAGACAATCTTTATCAGAAAAATTAAAATTAGATATTAGAAAATCTGATATAATTGAACTTGAAAACCTGAGTGAATATTTATTCCAAAAAGTATTAATTCTAAGAAAAAACATAAAAGAAGATTCTTTGGGAATTATGTCCTTAAATAATAATTTCTCAAATATTTCAAAAATGGCAATTCAAGGATATGATAATATTAAATTAACACAAATATCAAATTCAAAATACTATAGTAAACCTAAAAGAATTTTATTTTCTGGCATTATGTCTAATTTAGGAGTTTCTGGTATCTATTCTCCATTTACAGGTGAAGTGAACATTAACAGTAAATTGCCAGAAGTCCAGATCCCTTTTACATTATGTCATGAAATGGCTCACCAAAGAGGTTATGCAAAAGAAGATGAAGCAAATTTTATTTCATATATAGTTTGTAAAAATCATGAAAATATAGAATTTAAATATTCAGGATATTTAATGGCTTTTCTATATACATTTAGTAAACTTCGTAAATATAATCCTGAAAAATATAAAGAAATATCTATTGGTTTAAGTCCTGGAATCAGAAGAGATTTGAGTGCAATAAATAAATTTTGGAGTAAATATCAAAATAATATAATTGAAAAGTCAGCAAATTATATAAATGATGCATATTTAAAAGTAAATATGCAGAAAGATGGTATTCATAGTTATGGTCGTATTGTTGATTTACTACTTGCTGAATATAGAACAACAATTTAAAATTGAGCACCAAACATGCACCTACTTTTATATTAATTGTCAAATTATTTTAATTTAAAATAATTAAAAATTTACAGACATTTTTAAACCGACAATACTACTCACTTTCGGCAGTGTTCATCAAAAAAAATCTGTTTATGTTGAATGATTCAAATTTGTTTTTTATTAGAATAATTTTTGACTGAAAGTAGATTTGATTTCCAGGTTGAAAATCATCAAATTTACTCTTTGACAAAACTAACTATGGAGAAAACATGCAAAATTTCAACTTTCATAATCCGACACATATAATTTTCGGTAAAGATCGTCTTTCCGAATTGAATAAACTTGTTCCACAAAATGCCAAAGTACTCATCGCTTTTGGTGGTGGCAGTATCAAAAAGTTCGGCACATTCGATAAAGTTGTAGACGCACTAAAAGATCGCGAAATCATTGAATTTGGAGGTATTGAACCGAATCCACAATTCAATACATTGATGAAAGCAGTTAACGTCGTAAAAAACGAGAAAATCGACTTCATCCTGGCTGTGGGCGGCGGTTCTGTGATTGATGGCGTTAAGTTCATCGTAATGGCTGCTAAATATGATGGAAATGATCCTGAACGAATTTTTCTGAAAGGTGCTGCTTCTACTGGTGTCAAAGAAGTGGTTTCTTACGGAACAGTATTGACATTACCGGCAACGGGTACTGAGATGAATGCCAATAGTGTCATTTCCTACAAAACCGGCAAGTACCCTTTCAGCACACCTTTGGTTTACCCAATCTTTTCAATTCTTGATCCAACACTAACACACTCATTACCAAAAAAACAGGTAGCCAATGGAGTTGTTGATGCTTTCGTGCACGTGATGGAACAGTATATGACATATCCGGTAGATGGACGATTTCAGGATAGAACTGCAGAAGGAATTTTGACATCATTGATCGAAATTGGCAAAAAAACCATCGATGAACCAGAAGATTATGACGCCAGAGCAAATCTGGTCTGGTGTGCAACTATGGCGCTGAATGGTGTCATCGGATCAGGTGTTCCACAAGATTGGGCAACACACCAACTTGGACATGAAATCACAGCCTTCTACGGTGTTGACCATGCCCAATCTCTGGCAGTAATTCTCCCAACAATGATGGATGTTCGCAGAGAGCAAAAAAAAGACAAGTTAATTCAATATGCAGATAGAGTATGGAATATTTCTGAAGGTACTACTGACGAAATCATCGATAAAGTAATCGCTCAGACTCGAGAATTCTTTGAAAGTCTTAATGTAAAAACCAGACTGTCTGATTATGGAATTCCTGCTAATGGTATTGATCAAATGGTCAAAGGTTTAGAAGAAAAAGGCTCGACATCAATTTCTGAGCGAGGTGATCTTACTTTGGATATTAGTCGTAAGATTTTTGAAATGTCGTTATGATATAAAAGAAACCTTTGCAACTATATTTTCAATTGTACTTGAGGGAATCTCTAAAAATGCTGGTTTGCAAAGGTCCTCTTGAATCAATTTTTCAATAAATTACGGACAAGATGTCCATTGTACAGTTCTGCAAAAAGTTTTAATAAGCAAATTATTTAATCACAGAGTACACAGAGAATTTCACATATTAAATTGTTCTGTGCACTCTGTGGCAAAATTTATCTCCTAAAGTTCTCATTGGGCTCGATATAAAGTTTTTCATTTAGATAATCGAAAATGATATCAAATTGCATAAAAAGAGGTAATCCAATAATTCCCAGGTTTTCAGGATGAATTCTTGAAGTTGTGCCATCTCCAAATACAGCAATAGGATTATCAAAAGTATAATCACCAAAAGTCATATTTTTAATTCTGCCCTTGTTCTCAGAATTTCTTCCCTGGGCTCCGAAACTTTGGATCGGTTCAACATCTTTTGGTAATTGGATTTCATGCTTTGTCCCCAAAGCAATTTTCAAAGCATATATTCCACCAAAATCAATATCAACCCGGTCATTATAGACTTTCCCATCAGGCATTGTAAATGAAAATGGAACGGACCAGGCACCAACTTCATCCTCCAGCATATCCAAAACACTTCCTTTTCCACTATAATTGAAAGTTTTGGGATCATGCAAAATCACATCATTATTCTCAAAGTCAAATTCTACAATAAAATGCTTGAAAAATGTATTACATAATTGACCATCTGCTCCTGGAAATATCCGGGCAAATCCTGCTTCTAGTGGCGAAACAAGGACAGGTTGCTCATGGAATATGATATCATCAAATTTCATTGTCAAAGGAGTGGATGTGTACGCAGCTGTTGGATCACCTTCGCCTGAACCACCAATTTCTCCTTCCTCAATCGGCTTCAATCCCAGTTCCTCAACCAATGGTGATCCAAAAAGCCAAACCTGGTCCCAAAGCACACCATTGTCGATCATCATTCTAGCAGGTTTCCCATTGATTTCACATACCATGACCGGTTTACCGTCGACCATTTCAAATGGAATTCTAATTGACTGGGAATCAGTTTTTAAAATCTCATATGTCCCTGGACCCAAAAACTTTTGCTTTTTAATAATATCTTTGGCTTGAATAGCACTTAATAACAGTAATGAAATTATTACGTAGGAGATTACTTTTTTCATGATTTTATCCTTTTATTAATAATATTTCTCTTCTCTTAAAACTAATCAAAGTTGGTTGCTTTGAAAGGAATTCATATCCCAGAATTCCATGAATTTGCAACTTCTCACTCAAGTGAGTAATGTCACTGAAAACAGTTGACATGTTTTTAAATGTTTCGTTATCAAACTTCACCTTTTTGAGTTTACTTCTCTTTACAATTTTGGATACATTCTCTATTCCTGTCAATGTATCTTCAGAAAGATCTTTTGAATATTTTTTTAAGTCATCATAAAGGTTTTCATCCATGAGATTTGCTTCAGCACCACAATCAATTCCCAGATAGTAATTTTTCTTACCGATTTTTGCCATTAAAACCGGAATATGTTTATTTAGAGTAAAATGAAAGGAAGAGTACGTGTGATTCTTGAAATTTTCATTTATATATTCCTCACTGAAATCAGGATCAAGAAAATGTACCAGATTGTTTTTATAATCAAACAGAATATCTCGTTCTTTAATTATTTCATAGCCAATAAGACCTTTGATTTCTATACCAATTTCCTTTTCTAAATGTGAAAAATCCATTACCAAAGCATCCTGATTTTTTAATTCTACGCCTGCAAAACTAAAATTATCTATTTTTTCTATATCCATATTTGAAATATTTCCATTGACATCTCTGGAGGATGAGATTGTGGATGAGATGGATTTTATTGGTGAGTTTATGATCAATTTTGGTGCTCCGCTATCGAGCATAAACTTATAGGTTTCACCATTGTATTTTCCATCAACAAAGATGAGATTCCTATGTTTTTCAAAGGACACTGAGATACATTTATCTTTAGGTTGTTGGAGTTCCGTTTCACTTTTCAATCTTTTTATTTTCATCCGAAACAAGGATAATTCAATTATTTGGTTCTGTTCATTGAAAATGAATTTTGCTTCCTTCTCACCTAGTCGATTATAATTAAAATTATAGTTCAAGATGAGGATGCTGTCTTCATCCACAATACCTGTTTCAGCAAATGAAATTACAGAATCATTTAGCTGTGAAATGATTTGATTCAATACAATTTTTGCAATTTCACCTTGCTGACCTGATATTGTAAAATCATCAGAAAAATGGGATTGCAATTTCGTCAATGATCCGGAGTTGATTGATTCAGCAGTTATGGAAACAACTTTTCTACATTCATTGATATTTTTTGCAAATAACAAGTTTGCAATAATGATCAAAGCAAAAAACAATTGAATTTTTTTCATAACTATCCCTCATATTTCCTACTGAGACAGAGTGTCTTGTATATAAGTTGTAACCTATTTTTATTTTTGAAAATTTTTAGGCTTTATTATCGGAATGAGGATATCAATTATTGAATCTTTTCTACTCCAATGAAATCTGTTGTCATATCTTTCATAATGAACTAATTCCATCTTGGTATCCAATTCAATATAATTTATTGGGAGCAAGTTTTTATAGATATCATTGATGGTTGATTTGAGAAAATTTATTGCCCCAACATGTTGAAACTGACAATAATAACCATGAGAAATCAGCATGGATTGAAAAGATGTATCGGGCATTTCAGGAATAGCACACATGTAAAATAAACCTTCATTTTTACGGAAGGTAATTCCATATTTTATCCAATCCACAGGTAGTTTAATTTTATTCCTATTTAATTCCCGATTGAAAAATTGCCAGTGCTTTGAAATAATTGAAAAATTCTCTGAATGAGATTTTGTAATTTCTACAGAAAGGCCACAGGCTTTGATTGATTTTGATTCAATTATTTTCATGAATGTAAAAATATAGAATTATAATAAATAAAAAAACTCGCATATTATTGCTATGCGAGTTTTTTATTTGTGTTGTTGAACTTTTATTTCATCAGAATCATTTTGTGTGATTTTACTTGATTGTTCGTAATCATTTTGTAAATATAAATTCCACTTGGCATGAATTCACCAGCATCGTTTTTCCCATTCCAAATCACGGATCGATATCCTACTTTTTGTTCGGAATTCACAAGCGTCTTGACCTTTTGTCCCAGCATGTTGTGAACATTGATATTGACATGAGCATTTTTCGGGATATTATATCGAATGGTAGTGGTTGGATTAAAGGGATTTGGGTAATTCTGCTCCAGTATGAAATTTTCACTGATTTTCTCTTCTTCTCTATCAATTGCTGTGCTGGTATTGGAAATTGTTTCAAAAATATCAAGTTTTCCATAGCCCCACAGATTGTTTGGCAGAGAACCGGATTGATTGACAAAAGCGTCAGTAACAGCATTATCAAAAATTGCAGATCGAACTTGTTCATTGGTCATATTCGGTTTTTTCTCCAGTAATAATGCAATTGCACCGGTGGTCACAGGTGTAGCCATAGAAGTTCCACTCATAACAATCCTTTTGCCATCGTCGGTAATCATCGTCATATCATCAGGCACAATATCACTGGAAAAACTGGATTCAACATAATGTCCCGGAGCGACGATTTCCGGTTTTACACGGTCGTCAAGTGTTGGACCATGGCTAGAAAAATCAGCAAGTGAGCCAACTTCTTCACCCATTTCCAGGTAAGTACCGTCGATGTCTGTCCAATTATTACGATTTGTATAGGCTCCAACTGAAATGACATCACGAGCATCTGCTGGCATTCCAACAGAATAATCATTATCAGCATAATCAAAATTGGCATCTGAATAAAGATTGTTGCCCTCAGGATATGAAATATTTAATACATCTTCTGCCCAGACATGGAATTTTCCAGTACCTTTAAAATGCAATCTCCATGCATCCCAACCAGAAATTGAATAATCATCAAGATCATAATCATATAAGTCTGTTATCAAGACCAACATTTCAGTTTTGGTATCAGAAATCTGGCTTGCAAACATTATAACATTCCCTGCAGTATCACCATTTTCATAAAACAGTACTTCTCCTGGTTCGTCTGATAAAATTGTGTTGATGGAATACCATTCAGTAGAATCTGATTGGACTGAGTTATCAATTCCAAATTCATCATTCCACGCCAGGCTATCCAAAGCAACTGCAACTTGAAAATTATCCAGATTATCTGCGTCAACAATCATATACATATACATCACAATTTCAGGTGTTTCAAAATCCGGATAACCAACATAATAAGTCCAACTTTCCTGATTATTCAGATCAATGCCTCCAAAATGAATATTGTCATCACCTTCATTTCCAGCTGCTGCACAAAATACTCTTCCAGGAGCCTCAGACACCAGATAATCCAATGCTTGTGATTCTGCACCATTTCCATCATGAGTCCCAAAATGCGAGCCTACACTGGCGTTGATGACACATGGACGGCCAAGTTCAGCAGCTTTTTGATAGATATAACTGGCTCCATCAATTATTCCGGTAGAACTGGAGAAATCCAATCCCACAACTATGATATCTGCTTCCGGTGCAATTCCATAATTTCCCGCTGCTGTGCCGGATACATGTGTTCCATGTCCACCCGATGATGGATCATTATCCCGATGCCGTACAATGCTGGCAGGTGTTCCGTCTATTTCATTTTCGATTTGTTCTTTTGTCCACTCAACACCATAACTGAATCCATCAGGTTGAGTCCCTACTGAATCCAACTGATCCCAGATTGAGATAATTCTTGATTTTGTGCTATCATTGGGATCTCTGAAATCTTCATGATCCCAATCAATTCCAGAATCAATTATTCCCACAATCACATTTTTACCTTTGTAACCAGTACTTAGTGGTGAATCACCATTATGGACTTTGTGAGCATTGATATTTTGAATAGCATTACTATTTTTCAGTTTCACTTCAGTTGCCATTTTGATATTTCTTACAGAAGGAGAATTGGCAATCTGCAATATTGAATTTTGTGGAATTTGAGCTGTTAGGATATTTCCGGCAACTGTATTGACATAGCCACCATTACTTTCCACTTCTGCTTTTATAGCATCGACATCTCCGGTTATGAAGACATTATAAAATTTATTTGTGGAAATTTTCGCCAATCCCGAATTTGCTGATTTGTTCAAATCAAATTTTAGCCTCACATCCAGTTTTTGCATATTATCAGCACCAAAAGCATTAGTAACAATAAAAAGCATAATCATAATTGATAATAGTTTTCTCATAGATTTCCTCCGATTATTTCATTTTTCTTATTGGTTTCATATTTTTGCTGCTTTCCAATCTAACAACAAAATCCAGGTTCGATAATTTGCTGATCTTTTCTTTGTCAGCTGAAACAGTAGCAATTTTCCCAACAACAGAATTAATCTCTATCCCTGCATCTTTAACCAGTTGTTTTTGCTGGTCAGTAATTTTTGATTGACTAATAATTGATAATTTGATGATTTCAGTTTCATTTGCCTTTTGGATTGTATTCAATAATGCCACATCACATTTTTCTTTAACCAATTTTTCTTTGGTAAAACATGATTGAAGCAAGACTATCGAAACAAGAATCATAAGGATCAGTAAATAACGTTTCATAATTCCCCTTTGCTTGTAATAAAATTCATTCTTAAAGTAATTATTATAAAATATCAAAATAAAATAATTATTTCAATACAGAGAATTTACTGAGTATAAAGAACCAAAAATGTGTTGATAATCACATTACAATTTTTTAGAAGATTTACATGCCATGCAAAGGCCATGATGAACATCAATTAATCCACCACATTCTTCACATTTCCACTTGATATTTTCATGATTGACAAATTTCACAATTCCATCATCATTGATCATTTTCAGATTTTCCATCATACTCATTTTATATTTTGTTGTATACCGTTTATCCAATTGTTTTAGTCGACTACATGGGTATTTTTCGCAACCATAACAAAATCCTGATTCTGGTAAATCCTCACAATTTACAATAATACAACTGACACAGGATTTTGGTTTGTTTTCATCAGAACCCCTGCAACCATCACAATGATTTTTCTTTCGTTGAAATGCCATACAAAGAGCGCAATTCATTCCACAAGGAGCAATATCATTTTGTGTCGTTTGATGTTGGTTATTAATTTTTTGTTTTATCATATAAAATTTTCCTTGAATATTTAAAATCTTTCACTGAGAATTATTTATAATATATTACATGAAATAGATAAATTCTTAAATAAAATTAGTAAAAGGGAGAAAAAAATGATAGGTGAATCAACAAAACAACAGAACCTATTTTTACCAAGCTTAAAGGTTATGCTAAATCCCAAAAATCCACTTTACAAATTATCAGAAACGATAGATTGGTCGTTATTCGATAAAGAATTTAAAAAATATTATATGAATATTGGTCGACCATCAATACCAATCCGGTTAATGGCTTCCTTACTAATTCTAAAACAAATATACTCATTAAGTGATGAAAAGATAATTGAAGAATGGATACAAAATCCTTATTATCAATATTTTAGTGGCGAAGAAGTATTTCAATGGAAACCTCCATGTGCACTTAGTGAATTACCCCGTTTTAGAAATAGAATCGGTGCTAAAGGAGTAGAATTTATATTCAAAAATTCAATAGAAAATCATGATGTAGTATTAAAAGAAAAGCTAGCATCAAATGATAGCACCGTTGAATTGAATCAATCTGGAAAGATATCCGTAATATTTAGAAAAATTTTAAGAAAAATTAAAGGTTCAAATTAGTATATTTTTCTACATTTTTAAATTTATTCAAAGTATAAATTATTGGATCCAACAATGTATAAAGTCAATATCTTATTTCTAAATTTTCCAATGTTCTCCAGGTTTTAATAATTTATTGGATTTTTTATCTTTAATATTTTTATTACTAATATTGATTATTATAAGTTTTTCAACATCAATAAATAAATCACAATCTGTATTAAATGTGTAACTATTATTGTTCAATTTCAGTGTTTTTACATTGAATAAAAAGGCGCTATCATTTCTAGATATTGATTTCAAATTTTCACCTTGTGCTGAAATAGGCAACTTTTCCAGATTCCAACCTGCAAGTGACAGACTTTCTGAATCCTCATCAATTTTATCACTATAGTCAGCGAAAGGAAATATAATTGTGATAAACTCAAAATCCTTTTCATCCTTTTTAGAGAGTACTGTCCACTCTTTTCCATTGCGTCCATCAGTTATCGCATCATCAATGCTATTCATTTGATAAATATCGCAACCAGCACTATTACTAAAACTTGATCGAAGGAGTTGAGGAGAATTTTCCAGTGAATAATGTCCCTGCCAAACCTGTTTATATTCATGAGTTTGACCTGATGAAAAATTGTCCTTCACAATCCAAAAATCATCTTTCACATAGATCACCTGGCGTGTATAATCTACGCCATTAAATCCATCATGACTTCCAATGAAAATATCAAAATCATCATAGGTCTCCCACAGAATTGTGCTGGGATTCGGCAGCTTTTTGAATTTACCAAAACCACTTCCGCCTTTATTTCCTTTGTATTCTTTTCCTTGAAGTTGATCGTCAACCAAGGCGACATTTTTCACCATGGAATTTTTGAAGAATTCATAATCTTTTAAGGGATATCGAACCTGGTAATTTGGCAAAATCACATTGCCAAAAGCCATTGCCTGAACACCCAGCATATCTCCATGCTGATGATCAGGTTTTTTGTCATCCAAACCGGCTGAAATTATCATCATTTTATCATTTTTCTGCCAACCTTCCCGCATGATATAATACTTTGTATCAGGAAAATATAATGAACCATATTCTGGTATTTTTTTATCGATGGATTTGAGTTTTGCCAGTTGGTCGCCGTGAATGAACCAATAGAGTTTGGATTCTACATTAGATTTAGCAAAATATCCAAAATCTGGATTTTCAAACAGCAAGTATCCAAGTGTCATTGCCCCGGAGATATCATTCTTTTCAGCCCAGGGATTGTCAGTGTCATCCTGAAGAACAGGAGACGATTTATCTGGATAGGCGATTTTTCCCAAGGTTTCAAAAAGTGATCGAAGTTTTTCTTCCCAGACTTTATCTACAGAAAGATCACTTCTTTTTACCAATTGGTAAACATAGAAATAATTCTCAATATCGCTGATATGATAATGTACAGATCGTTCGAACTGAAAACCATCATTATTGATTTCCTTATCCAGATGCTCTCCCAGAATCTGCATTGATCTCTCATACCAAAGATCTGTTCCTTCAAAATCTCTTAGCAAAATTGAAAGCATTGCCAAAGCAGACATTCCTCGTGTTTGATGATTACCAGGACGAAATCTGGGATTACAATCATAGAGATGTGCTCCATGTTGTAGCAAAGTTGCAATTGTCAGCAATTGATCTTCATCAGAATATTCAGATTGATTTAAAAACATATTATGGATACTCAACCAATTCAAGACTCTGTAACCAGACCGAAATGCTTCATAGACGCCGTTACCATCCTCTATTTTTTCATAATCACCTGATTCCAGAGCATTATTCAGAGAATTCATTTGATCAACAAAATATCGAATGTTTTGAGATTCTTTATCCTTATAAAAATGTTGTAACGCAATATCTTTCATCTTGTGTTGACGAGCAAGATGTCGAAGAGCATAAGCATTAACAGGCTCACCATATTGGTAATTGAAAGGTAATTTCCATTGAGTCTTTGCTGTAAATTTTTTCAAATGATCATTTGCTCGATTTTCATGATTTTGTTGAGCATTGTAAATATTGTTGTATTGATCAAATCTTCCCTGGAAAGTCTGCCAATCGTAAAAGAATCGTTGTGAAAATTCATCTCGAAAATATTGGGCTAGTTCAGCTGTGGATATTTCTCCATCATCAGAAATTGATTGTACTATTTCAGATTTCAGGTGCTGTGGAAGGGTTTCAATTTGGATAACTTTTTTGGTTGGAATAGCTGCAAAAATAGTGGATGTAATGAGCGACAAAACTGAATATTTAAGAAATGTTTTATATAGCATAATGTCCTCGAGTTTTTTACAACTTATTTCCCGAGGACATTAATTGCAAGTTTAATATTACATAACTATTCTCTAAACAACCGAATCATTGGTGTTAGCACAAAAACTGATGTCAACAAACACGCTCCAACTCCAATAAACAAAGCAATTCCCAAACTTCCAAATCCACGATAAGTAGCAAAAACCAGCGATCCAAAGGAAATCATTGTTGTAAATGAGGTGATCACAATTGCTTTCCCGGTAGATCTGAGAACCTGTGCCATTGCTCCTTTACCTTCATTTTTATAACGATGGAGTAAGTGGATTCCATCATCGATACCAATTCCCAAAATCAATGGAAGTGCCATGACATTCACTAATGTGATCTTTATACCGAAAATCCCCATTATTCCCAGCATCCAAACAAATCCAGTAACCAATGGAATAAGTGCCAGGATCGAAAATTTGATTGAGCGAAAATCTATCAAAAGCATTACAAAAACCACGATCAATGTAAGAACAGCTGCTTTCTTCCCATCTTGTCCAATAATATCTATTAGGTAAAAGAACATCGGTGGTAAGCCGGCAATTCGGGGAGTGATTTCCAATAGGTCTTTTGAAAAACTATCCAAATATTTCATATTCCAGATATTACCTTTCGGATAGACCGTGATAAGGTAGCAATTTTCCTTTTCACTATAAAATTGGCTCCGCGTATTTTCCGGTAGCAACTCAAGTGTAATGGTTGTTGTATCAGCCATATTCAAGACGATATCTTTGTATTCAGCGGAAAAATCTCGACAGAAAATACCCAGTCTGTTTTCTTCCAAAATTGTTTCATTCAGATCATTCGCCAAAGCCGTGACTTTCCCAGCCATCATTGGATGTGCTGCCAATTCATTTATCTGGCTGGCAATTGTTTCCAACCGTTGAGTGTTGTTCAATTCAGTTTTGTTGATCTCTTTGATTATTTTTTTGATGATCTCTTTGACTTTTGGTGAAAAGTTTTCTGCTATTACATTTTCCAGCGATGCAATCACTTCATCACGTTTTTCTTTGGTAATACTTCCCGGCTCTAAAACAAAATCATCCATAGCCATAGCAGCAGTTGAAAGATTTGCACTTCCTACCAAACGGGTGGCTTTTTGGTCTACCATATCCTGACCACCGACAAATGCCATATCCTGCATCTCAATAATATTTGATTCCAATCGCATTAGTTCGTCTACAACAGCAAGTTGGTAGTCTTCGCCAAATGTTTGATCGATTTTACTCTGTTGCATATTTTTATGAATGTCAGCAATCAGTGATTTACGATTCTCCTGCTTTTCAAAGGGCGGTAGATAGTCAGTAATTGATTGCACAAAACTGATGCTCGGTTG
>Ga0209692_10003222_pt1 | contig 16134 bp, 12 predicted proteins | sample tdDd472_FD_187129 | JGI IMG/M metagenome (GOLD analysis project Ga0209692, IMG submission 187129) | Marine sediment microbial communities from the Atlantic coast under amendment with organic carbon and nitrate - tdDd47.2 (SPAdes)... | ecosystem: Environmental > Aquatic > Marine > Coastal >...
ATAAACCTTTATCGCCGATTTTAGACAGGGCAACATCCAATATTTTATCCCCTTTTGTTGATATAATAACAATTTCGAATGCATGATTTGGGAATGCCGCACCTAATTTCTCTTTAACCAGATTTGCTTGATACAAGGCCAATTTACTGCCTCTTGTTCCTATTCGGATATTGGATTTATTCATAATATACAGGGCTGCTTAAACTAAAATACAGATGATCAACATCTGTATTATACACTAGGAGCTAAAGTTAAAAAATTCTTCGAGTAATTTTACCTTCTCGGTATCGCGACCTTCATTAGTTACCGATTTCATCTGCTTAATAATCATGCGCGTGAATTTGGCACTTAGGTGCTCTCCGTACTCTGTTATCTTTTGCGATGCATAATCATCATCTTTTACTTTCTTGTAGTTTTGAGCTTCATTTGAGTTCACATCCTTAAATGTAGAAGCTATACTACTAATTGCTGAACTCATTCGACGTACATTCAACCAATCATCAAACTCAGCCAAAACCTCTTCAATAATCTCTTCTGCTTCTTCAAGCTTTCCTTTTCTCTTTTCAAAGTTTGCCTTTACCACTTCTTCCAGATGATCGAGATCATACAGGCAAACATTTTCTAACTCGGCAACAGCAGGATCAACATTTCGTGGACTACAAAGGTCAAGCACCATCAAGGGTTTCTGTTGACGTTTTTGCATCACTACTCCCAGTATCTCTTTCGTTAAAAGCACCCTTGAAGATCCAGTTGTGAAGGTTACCATATCAACAGCAACCAATTGATCTACGTAAGAATCAAATGCAAAGGCAACACCCTGTACTCTATCAGCTAACTGTTCGGCTTTACCTAAAGTACGATTGGATATCCAATTATGAACACAGCCTTTTTTGGATAGATTCAAGGCAACAATAGTTCCAGTTTCACCAGCACCAACAGTCAATGCCTTAATGTTTGGAAAGCCATTGAGCTTATTACCTGCTAACTCAACTGCTGCAGAACTTACAGAAACAGCTCCTTTATTTAAAGATGTTTTAGTACGAACTTGCTTACCCGCCTCAAACGCTTTGTGTACCATTCGTGTCAACTCAGCGCCAACCATAGCAGTATTGTCTACCCAAGAGAAAGCCTCTTTTAGTTGAGATACAATCTGATATTCACCAAGAATAAGTGAGTCGAGTCCGGTAGCGACACGAAACAGATGACGAGCGCAATCTAAACCAACATGCGTGTAAAGGTATTTTTTAACGTTGATGTCTTTCTTAAAATACGCGATATATGCATTGGTCACATCAATTACAAATTGTGATGCATTTTCAATTCTGGCACTATTCGCTTCGAAATAAAGCTCGGTACGATTACATGTGCTTAATGCCATGATACCTTCCACATCGCATTGACGATTCAGATATTCATACAAACCAGTTATTTCCTCCTTGGTAATAACCAGTTGTTCGCGTATTTCTAGTAGTGCTGTTTGGTGACTGATCCCTATTAAACCAACCATATCTCAATTGCGAATTACTTGTTCAAATTGTTAACTAAACCACTTTCTGTAGCCTATGAATCAAAAATAAACTTGAAATCTGTAGCAACTCTGTAAAATGAAAGAAATTGAAGTATTGAATTACTTCTTTAGAATTATTATGAATAAGTGAAAAAGTATTTGCTTAAATAGATGGACAAAAATAACGTTTATTCTATTATACATCTTTACTTCATGAGCTGTCCCGAAGCCTCAATAATTCGCAAAAAACCATCCACTCCAAGCACATCACCATCAGCAATTATTTTTGCTTTTGAATAATAGGGTTCCCGCTCTGCTAATTTTTGTGAGATAAATAATGTAAGTTCCTCTCCAGATTTCCCTGAAACCAAAGGACGTAATTGTTTAGGACCACTTAAACGGCCAACCAAAGTATCAACAGGTAGTTTTATGTAAATACTTAGTCCATTTGCATTCATCAACTCCATATTATCAAAATAACAAGGCGTACCTCCTCCAGTGGCAATAATCAACCTTTCTTTATTTATGACTTCTAAAAGCATTTGCTGTTCCGCTCTTCTAAAAGCCGTTTCACCCTCATCAGAAAAGTATTCTTTGATGGTTGTATGAAAGCGCTCTTCAAAATAATCATCCAGATCGATAAACTCCCAATCCATTTCTGTTTTAAGACGCTTACCAAGAGTAGATTTCCCACTGCCCATAAAACCTACGAGAAAAATGCGTTTTATTTCCATTTACTAAGCTTCAAACAGAGACATTTGGTTTTTATCCTCATCATCCTCTTGGGTAGAATCAGTAAGTTGACTCTCTGGTTTTAGTTCATCTTTAATAAGCGGTTCTAATTCTAAAATCTTGGATATCTGGAATGTCGTCAGGCGCTTTCCTCTTGCCTTAAAGCTCTTAATACCAATAAATTCAGCAACCTCAACAATGAGTTTCTCACGTAATTTATCATCACCACCAAACTTAACTTCAAGGCGAGGATAATCCACATGCATAATTTTCACTAAGCGCGACTTTGTATTTTCACCAATAAAGGATTGTGGTTTATTAGACGCTTCGAATTGGAAACGCTTGATATAGTAATAGTCCTGATCGGCATCGAAATAAACAGCAGACCAAACAATATCATTTCTATATTTCTCAATAATTAATATATTATCATCATAATGGTTGCTTAAATCAAATGATGTCAAGTAATAGCTGCCATCTTTAGTGATCACAAGCACCTGATCTCCACCATGAAACTCACCCAGGAATTGCCCACGACTATCGGCATTCAAACGCAGTGTTTCATGTTCAAACCAAATCTTACGTCCTCCAAGGGTTGATTCACCTTTCTTCTTCAGTGCAATGGTTTTTACCTCGTACTTCGTAAGGATATTTCCCATAGCGGCACGCCCTTTTATGGCTAAATCGCCCAAATTCACATCAAATACCAAATTACGAATTCGAGCTTTCGGACGAAGAACAACCTTCAAAATCTCCGATTCCCCATTTGGATTAGCACTAAAATACATCAGCTTAGAGCCAGGGGTTTCTTTTGTAATATGATATTCTTTATCACGTGTAATACCTGTCACAGCAAAGCGTTTCATATAAACATTACCTTCTTTTCCATCGCGATAAACTGCATTATAGATGGTACGCTTATCACTTTTCTTAAATACTGTGATATGTATAATATTCTTACCTACAAAAGCTTTGTCAGACACTTTCGTGATTAAGTATTTTCCATCTTTATAGAAGATGATAGCATCATCGATGTCAGAACAATCACACACATATTCATCTTTACGAAGCGATGTGCCAATAAAACCATCCTCACGATTGATGTAAAGCTTTTCATTCTTCACAACTACCTTAGAAGCTTCAATACTAGCGAAACTTCTAATCTCCGTTTTACGCGGGAAGTTCTTTCCAAATTGCTTTTTAATACGCTTATAATAGTCAATTGAGTAAGGGATAATATTGGCCAGATGGTAAGCAATCTGTTCCATCTCTTCCTCAATAGTAGCAATGTATTCATCTGCCTTTTTAGCATCAAATTTAGAGATACGCTTAATCTTAATCTCCGTTAATTTGGCAATGTCATCGCGTGTTACTTCACGACGCAAACTTGGTTTAAAAGGCTCTAAACCATGATCTATTGTTTGTATAATTGCCTCCCAAGTCTCACAGTCTTCAATGCGATTATAAATACGATTTTCAATAAAAATACGTTCAAGCGATGACATGTGCCACGAGTCTTCTAATTCGCCTTTACGAATTTCCAACTCTCGCGTAAGCAATTTTACAGTGTTCTCGGTATTCTCACGTAATATTGCTGATACACCAATAAAATGTGGCTTATTATCGCGTATCACACAAGCATTAGGCGATATTGAAACTTCACAATCGGTGAACGCATATAAGGCATCAATAGTTTTATCGGGCGATGCTCCTGTTGGTAGATAAATCAGAATCTCTACATTTTCAGCAGTGTTATCATCAATCTTTTTAATCTTGATTTTCCCCTTATCGTTGGCCTTCAGAATAGACTCAATTAATGAAGTAGTATTTTTACCAAAAGGAATATCAGAGATCATTAGGCTCTTACTGTCAATCTTGCTAATCTTAGCACGCACTTTAACAGCTCCACCACGTAATCCATCATTATATCTCGAAGCATCCATCATTCCACCTGTGTGAAAATCAGGCAAAATTTCAAAAGGCTCATCCTTCAAAATCGCTATGGATGCATCAATTAATTCATTAAAATTGTGAGGTAATAGTTTCGAAGCCAAGCCAACAGCAATACCTTCAACACCTTGCGTTAGTAACAAGGGGAACTTAACCGGTAATGTAACCGGCTCATTATTACGACCATCGTAACTTAACTTCCAGTTTGTTGTTTTAGGATTGAAAACAACCTCTTGTGCAAACTTGGTTAATCTTGCCTCTATATAACGCGGCGCAGCTGCCCCATCACCCGTGAACACATTACCCCAGTTACCCTGACAATCGATTAATAAATCCTTTTGCCCTAAGGCCACCAAAGCATCCCCAATCGAAGCATCGCCATGCGGGTGAAATTGCATGGTATTACCAATGATGTTAGCCACCTTATTGTAACGCCCATCATCCATACGACGCATAGAATGAAGTATACGGCGCTGTACCGGCTTTAATCCATCATTAACATGAGGAACAGCACGCTCAAGGATGACATACGAGGCATAATCGAGAAACCACTCGCGGTACATCCCCGGCAAATGACTAATTGTTGATTCCCCAGTATCCCAAACCTGCTGACCTTTTGAGGATTGATTATCTGATGACTCCGGATTAAGCTCTTCCGGCAGATTGGTGTTATTTGTATCGTCGAAACTCATTCTACCTAAACAATTTATTCTTGATTAACCAAGTCTTCTTCTATTACCAAATTATCGATAATGAAGTTTTGTCTGTTGGGTGTGTTCTTCCCCATATAAAATTCAAGCAATTCTTTTACAGTCACATCCTTTTTCATGCGAACCGGCTCTAATCGAATATCTTTCCCAATAAAATGCTTGAACTCATCCGGAGAAATCTCACCAAGTCCCTTAAATCGTGTTATTTCTGGTTTAACGCCACATTTTTTGATTGCTGAATGTTTTTCTTCATCCGAATAGCAATAAAAAGTCTTCTTTTTATTACGCACCCTAAAAAGTGGTGTTTGGAGAATGTAAACATGCCCATTCTTAACCAATTCAGGGAAGAATTGCAAAAAGAATGTTAAGAGTAACAATCGAATATGCATACCATCCACATCGGCATCGGTTGCTATAATAACATGATTATAACGTAATGTATCTAAACCATCTTCAATATTAAGAGCAGCTTGAAGCAAGTTAAACTCTTCATTTTCATATACCACCTTACGCGACAAACCATAACTATTTAGAGGTTTACCTTTTAAACTAAATACGGCCTGCGAATTTACATTACGTGCCTTTGTAATAGATCCACTCGCCGAATCTCCCTCCGTAATAAAAATGGAGCTTTCCCCATTCTCCTCTTTCTTAATATCGGTGTAATGAATACGACAATCTCGTAATTTCTTATTATGAAGACTTACTTTTTTAGCACGTTCACGAGCTAACTTCTTAATCCCTGAAATAGCTTTACGCTCCCTCTCCGAATCAAGAATTTTGCGATTAAGAATTTCTGCACATTCCGTGTTTTTATGCAAAAAGTTATCGAGATGCTCAGTTACAAAGTCAAGTATAAAATTACGTACTGAAGGGCCATTGGGTCCTATGTCCTTAGACCCTAATTTGGTTTTCGTTTGCGATTCAAAAACCGGCTCCTCTACTTTTATACTTACAGCAGCAATTAATCCACTACGAATATCAGATACATCAAAACTCTTATTATAAAAGTCGCGGATCGTTTTTACAAAAGCCTCACGGAAGGCTATTAAGTGAGATCCTCCTTGGGTTGTATGCTGCCCATTAACGAAAGTATAATACTCCTCGCCATACTGATTACCATGGGTAATGGCTATTTCAATATCTGCTCCTTCGATATGTATAATCGGATAAAGCCCTTCTGACTCCATGTTTTCATTCAACAGATCGAGCAAACCATTTTTGCTCTGAAATACTTTTCCATTAAAAACGATGGACAAGCCTTTGTTCAGGTATGTATAGTTTCGCAGAAGCGTTTCAATGTATTCTTCCCGATAGCGAAAATTTTCAAAAATAGTCTTATCTGGTGCAAATTCGATGAAAGTACCATTCTTCTCATTTGATGATGCTAATTCATGATCAGTAACAACCTCTCCGCGTGAAAAATCTACTCGTTTGGTTTCACCTTCTCGATAAGCCTGAACATTAAATGCTGTACTTAGGGCATTCACCGCTTTAATACCAACACCATTAAGTCCAACCGACTTTTTAAAAGCTTTTGAATCATACTTGGCACCGGTATTCATTTTGGAAGCCACGTCAATCACTTTTCCGAGTGGAATTCCTCGACCGTAATCACGAACCGTAACATGCCCTTCTTCTACGGTAACTTCAATCTTTTTTCCGTTACCCATCATAAACTCATCAATGGAATTATCCATTACCTCTTTGAGTAACACATAAATACCATCATCAGCAAATGTTCCATCTCCTAGCTTCCCAATATACATACCAGGTCGTCGACGGATATGTTCTTTCCAGTCTAACGTCCGAATAGCATCTTCGGAATAGTTCTGTGTATTTTGACTACTCATACCTAAAAATCAACTAAATAATTGGAAAAGTGAAGGTCCTCTTCTTGTGGAAAACCGTCCAAATATAACTAAAACAAGAAATGTTTGGTAATTTCTTTATTAACAATTGAGTTAATAAACGAGCTTATTGCCTTACATTCTCCTTGGGAATCAGCCCCATCTTCATCATTAAAAAAGTTGCATTATGACTTTGCGTAACGCCTTCTCTAAGCTTATAGTCAAAGTTCAAACCATCCCCTTTAAATGATACTTCAAAACAGTTGTTGAAAACTCGTCCCGAAGTTTGTTTTGCTAACTGACCGAGCTCCAAATCATGCGTTGCTACCAATCCACATCCATTTAAATCCACTAATTGCTTTATAAGCGCCATCGACCCTTGGTATTTATCAAGTGAATTGGTGCCTTTAAGTATTTCATCTAGTATGAAAAATAACTCACCTGCTTCTTTCAAGCGATCAATAATCATTTTTAATCGACTTAATTCTGCAAAAAAGTAGGATTCATGCTTCAATAAATTATCAATCGCTCTCATATTTGTTATGAATAGCATTGGTTTGTAGGCGAATTCCTTTGCTGCTACAGCACAACCATTACCAGCCAACACCAAGGCCACACCAACTGTACGAAGAAATGTACTTTTACCTGCCATATTAGCACCTGTAACAACACATATACGTTGTGAGTTTGAATATAGGAAAGAATTACTTACCCGCTCCTGAGTCGGAATCAAAGGGTGGCCTAACTTATCAGCTTTAAAAATTACATCATCTGATAACTTTGGAAAAATAGCATCGGGATGATTAAAGGAAAAGGTTGCCAAGCTGTTCATTGCTTCTAGCTCATGTAAAGCTTGTAACCAAACATTTAATTGCGTACCATATTTGGAGTACCACTGTTGCAATCGCACACATACAATTAAATCCCAAAGAAAAAAACCATTTAAAACAACACCAAGTAACATATTTAACCGCTGATCAAACAACTTAATATGTCCAGCCAACTGCTTCATCACCACACTTGCCTTCTTCCCGTCAGTACTCAACTTTTCCTTTACTTCTTTCAGATAACTTGATGTATAATCGGTTTGTTCAACGTGTTTAATTAAATTGGAATATCTATCAAGATAGTTACCTAGTGATGCAACTTCTCCATGTACTCTATTTATTTTTTTTAATCGTGATCCTGAAATAAACAAACCAACAAAAAAAAGGTAAGCAACGATATCTACTGACCATACATTGAAAGAGATCAAAACAATTGAAACAAGTAAAAACGATAGAAAACTTATAATGACAACTTTTGTTAACTTAGATAAAAAAGTTAAATCAGGTAGTTTATTTAAATCTAGTACTCTATTCTTTTTATTTCCTTCAGCAATTTGCGCTCCTAAGGCATAATAATGTTGTCTGTATTCATCCATTACAGCTAATTCAGCAATTGCTTTTTGCTTAGCTTCAATATCGGGCGATGAAAAAGAAATATTTTTTAGTTTATATGCTAATTGCAGGTAACCACCCTTGGTAGAAGTCCGATTTATAAATTGGAATAATGATCCTTTCCCAAATAAATCGAGGTCGTGAGCATACTCATGATCTGGCTCTATGAGTTCTTCTCCATCAACCTCATCAGTCCAATTATTATTAGCACAACGTAATTCTTTTTTAAGCAAACGAATCCGATGCTGCGTATATTGGCGGCGCTCGCTTACTTTATTAGCTCGCCATACGAACACTAGAAAAGTAAAGAATAGGACAAAAAACAAACAAAAGAAAGGCAATGACCAGACTTGGAACACAACAAATGGCAGAGCAAATGCTCCAACAAAAAAAGTCAACCTTAGCCATGCTACTAAAATAAATTCCTTCTTTAACTTCAGCTCTTTATTGAGCCAATGTGCATGGCTGGAGTTGTATTCTTCAAGCAGTGTATTCAGCCGTTCGCCGACATTAGTTGATCCCATATCATATCTTTCAATTCTACTATTCCATTATTGGCAACCGAAGATATAAAAACATAAGGCAGATCAGGTAAATCAGACTCAATTTCCTGCTTTAACTCATCATCTAACATATCTGATTTAGAAATAGCCAACATTCGACCTTTATCTAACAACTCAGGATTATACTGCTCTAACTCATTCAATAGAATTTTATATTCTTTCTTAATATCTTCAGAATCAGCCGGCACCAAGAACAACAATATGGAATTACGTTCAATATGACGTAAAAAACGAATTCCAAGCCCCTTACCCTCACTAGCTCCTTCTATAATACCAGGGATATCTGCCATTGCAAATGACTGATTATCGCGGTACGAAACAATACCAAGGTTAGGTACTAATGTAGTAAATGCATAATCTGCAATTTCGGGCTTAGCAGCCGACACAACAGATAAAAGCGTTGACTTACCTGCATTTGGGAAACCCACTAAACCTACATCTGCTAATACTTTCAACTCAAGAACCGCAGCCATTTCAATTCCATCTTCACCTGGCTGGGCATAGCGTGGGGTCTGATTAGTTGACGACTTAAAATTCCAATTACCTAAACCTCCTTTACCCCCTTTAACAAGGATTAGTTCTTGATCGTGTTCTGTAATTTCAAACAATAACTCACCAGTCTCTGCATCTTTAGCTATAGTACCCAATGGCACTTCAACAACACGATCCTCACCATCGGCACCTGAAGAACGGGATTTACTACCATTGCCACCATGTCCTGCAAAAACATGTCGCTTATATTTTAAATGCAGCAAGGTCCACGTATTTCTATTGCCACGTACAATAATATGACCACCGCGACCTCCGTCGCCACCGTCGGGTCCACCCATTGCTTCAAATTTCTCACGTCTTAAGTGAGCTGATCCTGCGCCTCCTTTACCAGAGCGACAGAATATTTTTACATAATCAACAAAGTTTGATCCAGCCATAATAATTGCTTCTTTAAAACACAATAAGCCACGGCAAACGATTTACCGTGGCTCTAATATCGTTAAAATATACTACTTCAACTCATTTAGAACGTCAGAAATACGACCAAAAATATCGTCTATATTCCCAACACCTGTAATTGGCTTATACAAACGTTTCTTTCTGTAAAACTCTATTACCGGAAGGGTTTGTCGTTCATACACTTCCAATCGTTTATTGATAGTTTCCATATTATCGTCTGAACGATCCTCTGTTTCTGCTCGTTTTAATAAACGACTTAACAACTCGTCTCGTTCAACCTCAAGATTAAGCAACACAGAAACTCTCGTACCGTGCTCTTTCATGATTTCGATAAGAGCTTCTGCTTGCGCAACAGTTCTAGGAAAACCATCAAAGATAATACCCTTATCGATTGGTAACTTTTCAAGAAAAGAATCCAACATATCGATAATAGTTTCGTCAGGCACCAATTCGCCTTTATCAATATAACTTTTTGCAATAACGCCTTCGTGCGTGTTGTTATGGATAGCTCTTCTACATAACTCCCCGGTAGAAACATGAGCTAAATTAAACTTTTCTGCAATTAATTTACTTTGCGTTCCCTTGCCTGAGCCGGGTGCGCCAAAGATGACAACATTGAGCATGTTTATTACTCCTTAAAAAATAAATAATTAAATAGATGTTATTCTACTACTGTATATATGCTGTTAAGGTTTCTTCCATATCCATCATAATCTAAACCGTAACCAACGATAAAATCATTTGGAATATTCATACCAACGTAATCCAAGGTTACATCGCGCTTACAAGCATCTGGCTTAAAAAGCATTGTTGCAACACGTACATCGGCAGGCCCCATTGCTTTAACTTGCTCAACAGTATTGATAATGGTTAAACCCGTATCAACAATATCTTCAAGTAAAACGACAGTACGACCACTAATATCTTCATTTAAGCCAATTAATTCCTTCACCTTCCCGGTAGAACCAGTTCCGGAATATGACGTTAACTTTACAAAGCTAATTTCACAAGGTATGGTAATTCGCTTCATTAGGTCAGATGCAAACATAAATGAACCATTCAACACACAAATCATTAATGGATTCTTCCCTTCTAGATCTTTATTAATTCGCTCAGCAACCTGATCAACGGCTTTTAAAAGCTCAGTTTCAGGTATTGATAGCTCAAATTCTTTATCTAACAACTTAACTCGGCTCATTGCTTCTTAGTTTTAATGGATTTAAAAAACACCAATTACAAATGCTATCACCTATTATTAAGGCAATTACACTTGTAAGTCCTTTGAAAAAATAATAAAAGTCTGAATTTTAAGCTGCAAAAGTATAAAAAATAAAGATAACCACATGATTATAATGCTTTCTTAACTATTTTTGTGGCGGGAAAAAATTAACGAAAGGTTCTTACAGAGAATTTTTACAAACAAATAAATCGATTATTATGCAACCAAGAGTTAGTATTATTATGGGGAGTACATCAGACCTTCCGGTGATGAAGAAGGCAGCTGATTTTCTAAATGATCTGAAGATTCCATTCGAAATTAATGCGCTATCAGCTCACAGAACACCATCGCAAGTAGAGGAGTTTGCTAAGAGCGCTGAAGACAGAGGCATTAAGGTGATAATAGCGGCAGCAGGTATGGCAGCACACCTTCCGGGTGTAATTGCATCAATGGTTAAAATACCTGTAATTGGAGTGCCAATTAACGCTAGTCTTGACGGTATGGATGCCTTATTAGCGATTGTTCAGATGCCTCCGGGAATTCCAGTTGCAACTGTAGGAATAAATGGTGCTCAGAATGCTGGTATTCTAGCAGCTCAAATGATTGCAACAGGCGACGCTGACTTATCGCAAAAGCTAGCTGAGTTTAAAGCAAGTCTTAAGGACAAGATTGTTAAGGCTAACGAAGACCTTAAAGAAGTTAATTACGAATTTAAGACGAACTAATATTCGGCTTGATCATAAAAAAAGAGAGCTTGCAGTGCAAGCTCTCTTTTTTTATATAGTCAACCGATCTATTACTTCTGAACTAGTAACCATACATCATTACGACCTTCTGAATTGCGAGCAGTTCTAAGTTCTGCATAGGCTTCGCCACGGTCGTAAAACGATTTGTAAGAAACTTTATAGAAATCTCCATTAGGACCACTTGGTCGTTCAATAACAACTGACTGGTAACCTTCCGCCTCTAACTTTGCTTTAAATACTTCAGCATTGTTTCGATTAGAGAAACTTCCGGCAATTAAGAAATACTTATCATCAGGCTTTGGTGGTTCAACCGGCTTTACTGCTTTAACAACCGGTTTATTCTTTAGCGTATCAGCTTTAGTTGTATCTTTTACAACCTTTTTCTCCACAACGGCAGTTTTAACAGGTTTTTGCGGTTTCTTCGAAGGCTTATCTTTACAACCAGCACCAATTAAAAGGGCAACGATTGAAAGAATAGTAAGTAACTTCCTCATATCAATTAGTTTGTGTGTTATAACAAGCAAACACTATGTTCAGATAATCTTTGCAAGCATAAATGTAAGAAAATTGAAAGTGCCGAACAATTTTTATAACAAGTATATTGTTCGACTATTTCTTTCTAAAACTACACAACATACTTATATCCTACTCCTTTTATCGTTCTGATATGATCCTGCCCAATCTTCTCTCTTAATTTACGAATATGTACATCAATGGTACGGTCTCCAACGATAATATTATCACCCCATACCGAGTAATAGATTTCGTCGCGCGTAAAGACTTTTTCTGGTTTAGAAACCAAGAGTACCAATAACTCAAATTCCTTTTTAGGCAACACGAGTTCCTTACCTTCATTTATAACCAAATAACGCTCTCTATCTATTGACAAATCACCAATGGTAATAACATGAGAATCTAGCCTTTGCTCAACCTCATTTCCAGGACGGTATCTCTTCAACAAAGCTTTTGCTCTTGAAATTAACACCTTGGGCTTAACAGGTTTTGTGATGTAATCATCTGCTCCGGCATCGAAACCTGCTATTTGCGAATAATCTTCACCTCTTGCTGTTAAAAATGCTACAATGGAATTTTTCAAGGCAGGAATACGTTTGAGCTCTTCACAGGTCTCAATTCCATCCATCTCTGGCATCATTACATCTAATATAATTAACTCTGGAATTTCAGCCTCTGCAATCTTAAGTGCCTCTTGACCATTATTAGCAGTTAATACCTGAAAACCTTCTTTCTTCATATTATAGCTAATAAACTCAAGGATATCAGGCTCATCATCAACTAATAGGATTTTATAATTTTCTACATTCATTATAAATAATTTATATACGAAAGTAAGTTATGATATTATCAAATAATTTCCTGCACGTTATTTTTATGTTATTATAGTGTTAACTCGCCTTTTCAAGTGTAAAGGTAAATACAGTACCTTTACCAAGTGCACTTCTCACATTAATTCGCTGACCATGTGCTTCAATTAAATGTTTTACAATGGCTAAACCTAGCCCAGTTCCCCCTTGTTCACGACTTCTACTTTTATCGGCTCGAAAGAAGCGTTCAAAAATACGTGGTAGATCCTCCTCGGCAATTCCTATACCAGTATCTTTAACCTCAACCAAAATTCGATTATCCATATCATACAGGTTGACTTCAGTTTTCCCTCCTTTTTTGCCATAGTTAATCGAATTAAGAATCAGATTACTAACAACCTGAAAAATACGTTCCTTATCAGCATTCACTATAATTGGAGTTTCGGCTCCTTGCCCATATGATAAACGTACTCCCTTTTCTTTGGCTCTTATCTCTTGCAATTCAAAAACATCATCAACCAACTGTGTAAAATTAAATTGCTCAGGGTACAATTGCAACTCTCCAGCTTCGAGCTTAGATATAGACTCCAAATCTTCTATAATAGAAATCATACGATCAATACTCTTCTCGGTTCGTGACAGGTACCGCATATTAATATTGGCATCATCAATACCACCATCCAGAAGTGTAAGAATATATCCTTGAATATTAAAAATTGGTGTTTTAAGCTCATGAGATACATTACCCAGAAACTCTTTACGGTATTTCTCCATTTGCTTCAACTCCTGTATTTCCTGTGTACGGTCTTGCATCCAATTCACTACTTCGCGATTTACAGTTGAAAGCATATCATCGGAATTATTAGAAGCTGTTTCTACTTTACCCTTTTGATCATTATTTCCATAAATGGTTTGATAAATAGGCTTTATCTTAGAATAAATAAATGAACTAATAAAGTAGTTAACAAAGGCAAAGGAGATGGCAAAAAACACTGGAATAGATATTGCCAACGAATAAAACAGGTTTGGACTGTAATAATTGACACCAAAGAAGACGAATGTCAATATTAGAAAACCTATCGATACAAATCCTGCAATCCTTTGCGGCTCGTGTGATTTCATCTATATAATATTTTATTTGAACGATATCAACGCACAACAAAGTTAGATGAAAATTTACGACTCCCTCCTTTTCAACTTACAAAATACCATATTAACTTAATGTTAAGCAGCTATTTCGTTACTCTACTGATATTAGGTACATTTGCAAGTGAATAAAAATATGGATGATAACATAAACTTAACATTAGGATTTATGCTTGATACCCTCCACCATATATCTTTGATGATAAATTTAATAACCGTATGACTTTTATCTGGATTGTTGTTATTCTTCTGGGCTTGTTGGCTATTATTGATTTGATCGTAGGTGTATCAAATGATGCTGTCAACTTTTTAAATGCGGCAATTGGTTCGCGAGCTGCAAAGCGGAAATTGATTTATTGGGTTGCTGCCTTAGGTCTTTTGATCGGCTCTCTTCTGTCGGCAAATATGATGGAGGTCGCCCGTAAAGGGATAGTATACCCTTCGAGCTTTGCTTTTACAGAACTTATGGTGGTTTTTGTTGCCGTTATGTTAATTGATATTATTTTAATTGATGGCTTTAACACGCTTGGTTTCCCAACTTCAACCACTATTGCTGTTGTGTTTGAGCTTTTGGGAGGAGCAATGGCATTATCCATTATTAAAAATCGCGGAACAAAAATTGATAGCATTAATGTTGAACAACTTATAAACACAGATAAAGCATTTGTTATACTTGCCGGCATATTACTTTCCATCTTTTTAGCATTTGTAGTAGGTATTATTGTACAATTCCTGACACGTGTTATTTTCACTTTTAATTATCATCGCCGATTTAAATACCTTTTTTCAATTGTTGGTGGATTAGCCATAACGGCCATTGCTTTTATGATATTAAAGAAAGGCTTAGGTGATACCACTCTTTTTGATAACTATTCATGGTTTTCTGTAGTTCAAAATTATCAATCTGAAATACTAATTGGCATTTTTGCATTCACCACATTCATATTCCTTTTTCTTGGTTTATCCTTTAACGTTGATATACCACGAATTGTCGTCATCTTTGGCACTTTTGCTCTAGCCATGTCATTTGCATCTAATGACTTAGTCAATTTTATAGGAATACCGTTAGCAGGTGTAGAAAGCTTTAAAGCCTTTCTCTCATCAGGAGAAACTACACCTGATTCCTTTTCGATGGCCTTCTTAAGCAATAATGTTATTCGTAAGAATATCTTTCACGATTATACCTACACCCTAATATTTACCTTATCGGCTATTGTAATGACCATTACGCTCTTTAAATCGAAGAAAGCCAGAAGCGTAACAGAAACAGAAGTCTATCTCGGCCGGCAATCAAGTGGTTATGAACGCTTTGAACCATCACATCTTTCAAGAGTTATTGTACGTAATTTTCTTCATCTACATAGTGTTGTAACTGGGATATTACCACGTCGTATAGTCGACTATTTCGATTCTCGCTATCAAAAATCTGATCACACCAACCAAGTATCAACTCCAGATGGTGTTATATACTTCGATTCCATTCGCGCTTCGGTTAATTTGGTTGTTGCCAGCATTCTAATATCATTAGGTACATATATGCAAGTGCCCTTATCAACTACTTTTGTAGTATTTATGGTAGCTATGGGCACCTCACTGGCCGATCAGGCATGGGGTCGAGAAAGCGCTGTGTATCGGGTATCGGGTGTATTATCAATATTGGGTGGTTGGTTTTTTACGGCTTGTTTGGCATTTATTGGTGCATTCATATTTACATTCGTTATTTGGTTTGGACAATGGATTGCTGCTTTGGGCCTAACACTATTAGTAATAGGCTCCTTATTTGTAACACGTAAGTATCACAAACAAAAGCAAGAAGAAAAACGATTACTGAAAGAAGAATATCTAGATGAAGTGGAGGACAGCCTTGACCATCTGATGGAAACAGGTGGTGAACAAATAAGACACAACCTTCAAGAAGCTTCTAAAGTCTTTTATTTGAGTCTTCAAGGCTTCATTGATGAAGATGTAAGACCGTTGCACGAAGCTCATAATAAAGCCC
>Ga0209692_10003223_pt1 | contig 16126 bp, 16 predicted proteins | sample tdDd472_FD_187129 | JGI IMG/M metagenome (GOLD analysis project Ga0209692, IMG submission 187129) | Marine sediment microbial communities from the Atlantic coast under amendment with organic carbon and nitrate - tdDd47.2 (SPAdes)... | ecosystem: Environmental > Aquatic > Marine > Coastal >...
CTTTCAGTGGCAGAGGATGCGCCCGAGTTCTTGGAAGCGACCATCTATTCGAAGGACACGGGCGTCATTCAATGCGCTTGGTACGACGACGCACCCACGGATCGGTCCAAGATCAACCACATCAATACCGGTTGATAATACACCTTCAGTAAATTTTGCTATCAAATGAGGTGTAGTCAATCGAACATCACCACTGACAGATATTTTTTTTGCACCTTTTTCTTTGATAAGTGTTCCAAAGCCTTTACCAAGATTGATTACTACATCGTCGGTAAAATCCTCAACTACTACTCCACGAATGTCATATTCACGAAAAATATATGGATTCATATACATCTCCTTTTTATTTTGTTCTTATTCAATTTTTAATTAACTGTAAATATATCCATCTAATTGGCGTTTATACAATATATTTTTTGTTAATTTTCATTAGTATATTTTTAAATTTTAATCACTAAATCACCGGTAATTTAAAAAATAAAAAACTTTACTATAGATTTTAGCATTATTTGTCAATAATTCAACAATATAGAGGCAATTTCCTGATAACAATAAATTTTCTGTGAAGAAATCTGATAATTCCCTATTTTTCAATACTAAAACGGAGGGAAACATGGCGAAAATCGCTATCAAAGACATTGCAAGGATGTTAAATACTTCGACAGCAACTGTCAGTCGTGCATTAAATGATCATCCGGCTATAAAAAAAGAGACAAAAGAACGAGTGATGAAACTCGTTAATGAAGTCGGATATCGTCCCAATACAATTGCAAAAAACTTAAAAATGCAACGTAGTACAACTATTGGAATCGTTGTACCTAATATTGGTCATGATTTTTTTGCATTAGCAATCAGTGCTATTGAAAAAGTGGTTTCTGATGCCGGCTTTACTGCTATGATCTGCCAGTCTCATGAGGATTATCACAAAGAAGTGGAAGCAGTGAAAACTCTAATAGCAAATCGTGTAGCCGGAGTTGTGGCATCAATCTCCCAGGAAACAACAAATCCCGACCATTTTATAGAATTACAAGCCCATGATATTCCAGTTGTATTTTTTGATCGCTGTTTTGGAGATGAAATCCAGGCATCAAAAGTCATCACAGATGATTTCTCAGGAAGTCTTCGTGCAGTAAAATATCTTATTAAAACCGGCTATAAACGAATTGCATATCTTGCTGGAACTCTCAACTTGAATATTTCCAAAGAACGTCTCCGTGGATACGAACAGGCATTAACAGATGCAGGAATGGAAATCGATGAAAACCTGATCATCCCTTGTGGAATGGAAAAACAGGATGGAAAAATCGGTTTACAACAATTGATGCAGCTAAAAGAAAAACCCGATGCAATCTTTTGTATTAATGATCCTGTAGCCATTGGTGTTTACCAGCAATTACATGTTTATAAGAAACATGTTCCAAATGATGTGGCTGTAATAGGATTTTCAAACAATGAGATTTCATCATTGATCCAACCTGCTTTGACTACTGTGGATCAATCAGTTGCAAAAATGGGCGAAAGAGCCGGACAGATCCTCATCAACCAAATCGAAAATAAATCTGAAGGTGTCACTGGAAACAAAATAGAGATCATGGACGCCAATCTGATTGTTAGAGATTCTGCATAAATTAATATTATTACGAGAGGTGAGAGAAATGAGAAATATAAAAAAATCAATCGTTTTACTAATTATCATTTTTTGTTTTCTGAATGGACAAACACGACAAGAGATTGATGTTCCAAATATTCCAGGATACCAAACTTTAGTTGGTGATTTTCACATGCATACTCTCTTTTCTGATGGAAATATTTGGCCTTCAGTTCGAGTTGAAGAAGCTTATCGCGAAGGACTTGATGTTATTTCAATCACCGATCATGTGGAATACAAAGCATATGTCGAAGATGTACCTATAAATTATGGCCGCTCATATGAACTTGCATTACCAAAAGCCAAAGAACTTGGAATCCTTTTGATAAAAGGTGCTGAAATTACTCGCAGTATGCCTCCGGGACATTTCAACGCATTGTTCATAAAAGATATTGAGCCTTTGACAAATGATGATCCATTGAAGGCAATTGAAATCGCTGTAGAACAAGGAGCATACTTGATATGGAACCATCCTGGATGGGGAGCGCAATTAAAAGATGACGGTGTTGTTCGGTGGTATGATGAGCATACAGAACTTTTTAATAAAGGTTATATTAATGGAATTGAAGTTGTCAATGAAACAGAATATTATCCTGAAGTTTTTCAGTGGGCACTAGATAAAAATTTGACATTTTTCGGTAATTCTGATGTTCATGGAAGAGTGGATTTCTTGTGGGAACCATTAAAAGGAATGCATCGTCCATACACCCTGGTGTTTGCAAAAGAAAATTCAATCGAAAGTGTCCGTGAAGCCTTTGAGGCCATGCGAACAATTATCTACAACAACGACCAGGTTATTGGTAAAGAAGAATTGGTATCCCAATTTTTTAATGCCTGTATTTATTGCGAAAATACAATTTTGACTCCTGATAACTCAGGTAATATTTCCATTCAGATAGAAAATAAATCTGATATTCCGTTAGAATTGAGTCCAAAGAAAGATTGCGAATTTACATTAAAAAAAGGACTCAATATCAAACCTGGCACAAGTGAAAGAGTAAGATTAAATATTCCTTTAAAATTCAGATCGGGATATCAAAACCTGAAATTAAAATTCAAAGTGAATAATTTCCTGGTTGAACCGGAAAAAGGATTAGAAGCCAGTTTAGATTTAGCTGTTTTGAACCTTAATGGAATTTCTCTAGAGCATTTGAAAAAGGATAATTATCATTTTGAAGTACCAGAATTGCCAAAGGATATCTCTTTACATTTCACATTAGATGGAAGTACTCCAACAAAAAATTCTCAACCTATGAGCGAAACATTAAAACTAACAGGAAAAACACTCGTTGAATTTGCTGCATTCAAAAATGGTAAAATGACCTCAGATGTATATACAAAATCCTATAACCTGCATAAAGGACTTGATGCTGAAGTTACAATAGTTAATTTACCAAATCCAAAATATGCTGCTATTGGTGAAAAATCTTTAGTGGATGGAATTACAGGAAACACCGATTATTCCAAAGGTAACTGGCTGGGATTTGAACAGGATGATCTTGATGCAACTTTGCAATTTAAAAAATCAGTAAATATTGATAAAATTACGCTAAGATTTCTTGAGAAAAACAAAAGTTGGATATTTATGCCAAAAACAGTTGAAGTCGAAATTTCAAAAAACGGCAAGGATTATCAATCTTTATATAAATGGGAAAAAGAAGTACAGACTGAAGCATCACCTGAAAGTATTGTTCCTCTTGAAATTCTAATAGGAAAATCAGCAAAATATATTCGGATAAAAGCAGAAAATCAACAAACTTGTCCTGATTGGCACCAGGGAGCAGGTGGAAAATCCTGGATGTTTATTGATGAAATAATTGTTGAATAATTTATTGTTTTATGTCGAAAAAAAATCAATATATCAATTCTGTTTTTGACAAGATTGCAAAAGATTATGACCTAATGAACACTGTCATTTCTTTTGGCACTCATAATTATTTTAAGCGAAAAGCCATAAAAAAATTGCAGGTTCAGGATACTAGTATTGTCCTTGACCTTGCTGCAGGAACCGGCGACCTCACTGGAATGATTAACAAAATGTCGTCAGCAAAAGTCATCATGGCTGATATGAACAGTGAAATGCTAAAAATCGGAGCACAAAGATTTCCAGGAAATGAAACTGTGGTTTGCGATGCTGCAAATCTACCATTTCAGGAAAATACTTTTGATAAAATGATCATCGGGTTTGGAATTCGAAACTTTTCACAATTGGACAAATCCTTTGAGAATATCTATCGGGTGATGAAACCAGGATGCAAATTTGTTATTATCGAGTTCGCTCAACCACCGTTAAAATTTATCCAATTTTTCAGGGATATATATTTCCGGAAAATCATCCCAATCATCTCACAAATCCTAATCAAAAAGAAACAGGAATATCACTATCTCGCCAGTTCTATTATCAATTTTCATAAACAAAAAGAGATCATAACCAAAATGGAAAACCAATCTTTCAGAAATTGTGAATATCAAAATTATTTATTTGGTGGGATTGCAATTTATTCTTGTGAGAAGTGATAAAGATAAAGAGTTGTAAAAAAAAATATGAAACCCTAAATTCCAACCATGAAAATATTAATAATACACGGACCGCACCTATCATTGTTGGGCAATGTATCAAGTCTCAACAAATCCAAATTGACTTTGGATAAAGTAAACCGTCAACTAAAACGTAAAGCAAATGACAATGGAATCGAACTGAAAATTTTTCAGCATTTCGACCAGAAAGCGATTCTAAAATCAGTTCTCACCAACCGCAAAGATGTAGATGGAATGATCCTCAATCTCGGTGGAATGGGAAGAGGATTTTTTACATTGCAGGAAATGCTGGCAATTATCGATAAACCGATTATTGAAGTGATGCTTTCAGAATTTCCCTATTCCAAAGAGAATTACGCCGAATCAGCAATCAAAGATGTGGCAACAAAAAGAATTAAGAAAAAAGGCCTCAAGGCCTATGAAGATGCATTAGATTTTTTAATAAAAAATCATAAAATGGATTGAAAAGTTTTTATGATATTAGGAATTGGGACAGATATTATTGAAGTTGCTAGAATAGAGAAATCAATCACAAATGGGACTAGATTTCGTGAGAAGATGTTTACTGAAAATGAGCAAAAATATTGTGAAACAAAAAAATATAAAGGTCAAAATTATGCTGCTCGCTTTGCAGCAAAAGAAGCATTTTTTAAAGCAATAGGAACAGGGTATCGTGGAGGAATAGGATTTAAGGATATAGAAATTATCAATAATGAATTAGGAAAACCAGATATAAAACTTTCAGACAAAGCAATCAAGTTATTCAAAGATTATAAAATTAAAAAAATTCATGTTTCACTTACACATCTCAAAAAATATGCAAGTGCAAATGTGGTAATAGAAATATAAGAGGTTTAATTAAAATGTATGGTAAAATGAAAAAAAATCTTCAACATGAAATTGAAGAGATTAAAGAAAAAGGCTTATACAAAGCAGAGCGAATAATTTCCACACCACAAGGTTCTACAATAAAAGTTGGAGCCGGTAAAAATTTATTAAATTTTTGTGCCAATAATTATCTTGGTTTATCAAACCATCCATTAGTAATAAAAGCAGCACAGGAATCTATGGAAAAATGGGGATATGGGCTCTCTTCTGTCCGTTTTATTTGTGGAACTCAGGAAGTTCACAAAGCACTTGAAGCAGAAGTTTCTAAATTTCTCGGAACTGAAGATGCAATATTATATGCTGCAGCTTTTGATGCAAATGGTGGAGTTTTTGAACCTCTTTTAGATAAGGATTGTGCAATAATTTCTGATGAATTAAATCATGCTTCAATAATTGATGGAGTTCGTCTTTGTAAAGCTCAAAGATTAAGATATAAACATTCAGATATGGCTGATTTGAAAAGATGCCTTAAAGAGGTAGAATCTGCTAAATATCGCTTAATTGTTACAGATGGTGTTTTTTCCATGGATGGTGATATTGCAAAATTGGATATGATATGTGACCTGGCAGATAAATATGATGCATTAGTAATGGTTGATGATTCACATGCAACAGGATATATTGGACAAAATGGACGTGGAACTGCAGAATTATTTAATGTAATGGATAGAGTTGATATTATTACAACAACTTTTGGAAAAGCATTGGGAGGTGCTTCCGGTGGTTGTACAGCAGGTAGAAAAGAAATTATAGATATGTTACGTCAAAGATCCAGACCTTATTTATTTTCAAATTCTCTTGCACCTGTAATCGCTGGTACGACTTTAAAAGTTATTAAAATGCTTGAAGAATCTCATGATCTTAGAAATACATTAGTTGAAAATGCAAAATATTTTCGTGCAGCTATTGAAGAAGCCGGATTTCATATTATTCCGGGAAATACTGCAATTGTACCAGTTATGATACATGACGAATCTCTTGCATTGAAGATGGCAGATATGTTACTGGATGAAGGCGTTTATGTAATTGGATTTGCATTTCCTGTTGTACCAATTGGGAAAGCAAGAATCAGAGTACAATTATCAGCTGCTCATAAAAAAGAAGATCTTGACAAAACATTAAAAGCATTCATAAAAGTTGGCAATAAATTGAATATTCTTGGTAAGACCAAAAAGGAAATTTTATCAATGTGTGCCTGATTCTTACCTGATTATTCTTTATAATTATTCCAATTAAAATTGGAAAGTTTTTGATTAACATTTTGATTTATTTTTATTTATTATAGATGTAGGTATTACAGTAATATAATTTAAAAATTAAAATTGAGGGAGGAATGTTAATGTCAAACATTGGATCATATGATAATCGTATTAAAGATTTTTCATGGTCAATTGCAGAGAGAGAATTAGATTATCAGGAAGGTAATGAGATAAATATTGGTTGGTATTGCACTGACCGAATTTGTCAAATGGGCAAAGGTGATAAAACAGCCTTAATCTGGGAAGGTTTTGGAGGAAAAGAAAAAAAATTAACCTTTAATGACCTTCGAGTTTCAAGTAATACAATTGGAAAATTTCTTAGAGAAATAGGAATAGAGGCAGAAGATCGTATTTGCCTGTTCATGGATAAAATTCCTGAATTATATCTAAGTTTTTTAGGTGGCCTGAAAATAGGTGCAATTGTCCAGCCACTATTCTCAGCTTTTGGGGAAGAATCTCTATTCGTCAGACTTGAAAATGCACAAACTAAAGCAATAATTACTAATAAAAAACATGTTGGTAAAATTCGTAGGATTATCGAAAAATCAGAATTTTTAGAACATATTATTATTGTTGATTATGATGGCAAAAAACCATTGAAAGATAGAGAAATTGCATTTTCTCTCGAAAATGCAGAACCTGTTGAAGAATTTCAAATTCATCCAACAAAAGCTGAATCACCTTCAGTCTTACATTATACATCAGGAACAACAGGTCAACCGAAAGGAGTTAAGCATGTGCACTATTCCTTGATTTCTCAATATCTTACAACAAAATGGGTTTTAGACTTACAGGATGATGATATTTATTGGTGTACAGCTGATCCTGGTTGGGTTACTGGTACTTCCTACGGGATTATTGGACCATGGAGTTTAGGAATAACTCAATGTGTTTTGGATTCAGGATTTTCTGCAGGAGCCTGGTATAAATTTATACAAAAACATAATGTAACCGTTTGGTATTCTGCTCCCACTGCAATTCGCGCATTGATGAAAGCCGGAGAAGATGTGATAAAAGAGCATAATTTGTCTAGTTTAAGACATCTTGCGAGTGTAGGAGAACCATTAAACAGTGAGGCTGTTATTTGGTCTAAAAAGGTCTTTGGCCATGCTTTTCTTGATACTTATTGGCAGACAGAAACCGGCTCAATGATGCTAACTAATTATCCTGGCATGAAGATTAAACCCGGATCAATGGGAAAACCATTTCCTGGTATTACTGCTACAGTAGTTGATAATGTAAAATTTGAACCAATTAAAGAAGTAGGAAAAATTGGATTGATCGCTTTTAAGCCTGGATGGCCTGCAATGATGAGAACATACTGGGATAATGAAGAAGTATATCAGACTAAGTTTAAAAATGGTTGGTATTTACCAGGAGATCGTTCCAGCATTGATAATGAGGGGTATTACTGGTTTGTAGGAAGAGATGATGACATTATTAATACAGGAGGACATTTAGTCAGTCCATTTGAAGTAGAATCGGCTTTATTGGAACATGAAGCAATTGCCGAATCTGCAGTAGTTTCAAAACCTGATGAAATAAATATGGAAGTCGTCAAGGCCTTTGTTACTTTAAAACCAGGTTATGAAGAAGGACCTGATATTGAATTAAAAATCATGAATTTTATCAGAAAAAAATTATCACCTTTAGCAATGCCTCAGGAAATAGAATTTGTAAAAAATCTTCCTAAAACCAGAAGTGGTAAAATTATGCGGAGATTACTACATGCTAAAGAATGGGGAGAAGAAATTGGTGATACATCAACATTAGAAGATGATGAATAATTTTAAATTTTAAAACTTTGATAATGGAGGAAAGAATGGATGATTTAAAAAATGTAATCTTAGAGTATGTAATTGAAGAATATTTGGAAGATGAAGACGAAGAATTAACATTTGATTCACCTCTGATTTCCGGAGGAATTGTAGATTCATTTTCAATGGTTTCTTTGAAACGATTTTTAGAAAATAGCTATAAAATATCAATCCCAGATGAAAAAGCAACGCCGGAAGCTTTTGACAATGTACATAAAATTGCCAAGTTAGTTGAAGAGTATACGTCATAAGATATACTGGCTTAATGAAATAAATAAAATAGCCACAGAGACACAAAGAACAGAGAGTAAAAGAATGAAATTTTTAAACCACGAAATAAAACGAACGAATATTACTTTGTAAGTTTAGTTAATTTTGTAGTAAAAATTCTCTGTGACCTCTGTGTCTCTGTGGCAAAAAAACAGGGAGAGAATTATGGGATTTAGTAATAAAGTTAGAGAAACATATCAAAATCAGATTGGTGATATAAAAAATGCTGGGATATTCAAAGAAGAGAGATATATTCATTCATCTCAGGCAGCCGATATTGAAGTGGAATTTCCTACAGGATCAGAACTCAAAAATGTAATTAATATGTGTGCCAATAATTATCTTGGATTATCAAGTCATCCAGATGTAATTCAGGCAGCACATGAAGGTTTGAATACACGTGGTTATGGAATGTCATCTGTAAGGTTTATTTGCGGTACTCAAGACATTCATAGAGAATTAGAAAATAAAGTTACAGAATTTTTAGGTACTGAGGATACGATTTTATTTCCATCTTGTATGGATGCAAATGGAGGTGTTTTTGAAGCAATTCTTACTTCTGAAGATGTAATGATTTCTGACCGTCTTGTACATGCTTCTATTGTAGATGGTATGAGACTGTGCAGTGCTATGCATGATACATTTAAGCATTCAAATATGAAACATTTGGAGAAAAAATTACAACTACATTCTGATAAAAGATTGAAGGTCGTTATCACCGATGGAGTTTTTTCAATGGATGGTGATACTGCAAAACTGGATGAAATGGTTGAGCTTTGTGAAAAATATGATGCAATGCTTTTTGTGGATGATTCTCACTCAACTGGTTTTATTGGGAAAACAGGACGCGGTACTCACGAAAAATATGGTGTAGTAGGGAAAATTGATATTATCACAACAACTTTTGGAAAAGCACTTGGTGGAGCTTCTGGTGGTTGCGTTTCAGGACGAAAAGAAATTGTCGAAATGTGTCGTCAAAAAGCCCGGCCTTACTTGTTTTCAAATACTATGGCTCCGGTAATTGTAGCAGGAGTTTTGAAAGTATTGGACATATTATCCGGAAATACTGAAAGACGTGATAAACTGGAAACTAATTCTGATTATTGGCGTAAAGGTTTAGAAAAAGCAGGGTTTGTATTAAAAGATGGTGATACACCTATTGTACCTGTTATGCTATTCAATGCAAAACTTGCGCAGGATTTTTCAAAAGATCTTTTTCATGAAGGGATTTATGCCATAGGTTTTTTCTTTCCTGTAGTTGCAAAAGGCCAGGCTAGAATAAGAACGCAGATTTCTGCGGGACATGAAATACATCATCTTGATAAAGGCTTAGCTGCTTTTAAAAAGATTGGAAAAAAATATGATATCTTAGGTAAAACTAAACAGGAAATAATAGATATGTATGGTTTATAAAATATAATAAATTAGTTTTGTTAATTGTTTTTTATCCTCTAATGGAAATTTATTCTATTAGAGGATTATTAATATTATGAATTTTTCTATCAGATGTTTTATATAGTAATTTGCATTAATAATGTCCTATGATTCACCACGAAGGACACGAAGTTCTCGAACATTTTAATTACTTTCCCTCCGTGTTCTCTGTGCTCTTCTTGGTAAAAGTTTTCTGATCATCGGATATTTATTTTGAAAATTGATATACTGCTTATTTATGTCATTTTCCCACTCATTCCGTGATTTCATGAATTCAAGAAGTAATGAAAATATTTAAAGATATTTACATTGCCTTTATACAATTTTTTCATTATTCTAAAATTAAAAGGAATACTTTATAAATGTTTAATAAGATTGTCATTTTAATTCTAATATCTCTCACCTTTTTCTCCTGTACAAAATATGTTCATGATTTCAAAAATCTGATTGTTGAAGATGGAAAATATGACACTGAATTTCCTCATCGTGACTGCTCTCATGAATTAGAACATATAAGCAAATGTACAAAAATGATAACCTGTGTGGGATATTATAATGAATATAAATTTGATGTAAATGGGAAATATACTCTACGTGATATCAATATTAGAAATGCACTTTCAAAAACAAGTTTCAATAACAACAGCACTGGAACAGCAACAATAATATCAAAAGAAAACGGAAAAATTGCATTGATAACTTGTGCTCATGTCGTCAATAGTCCGGAAAAAATAATTACTTACTATGAAGAACCCTATCAGGACTACGTTGCATCAATTGCCTTTTTGGATAAAAAAATGATCTATTGCTCTGACATTGCAACTGATGATATTGAGATATTAATTGCAGACGATTTGATCGATATCGCTATTCTGGGTGCAAAAACTTCTGAAGGAGAAATACTAATCCCTATTTTGGACACACCAATCGGAAAATCCAAAGATTTAAACTGGGGAAGTTTTGTATATCTTTTCGGATTTCCTCGTGGATACAAAATGATATCTCATGGTATTGTAAGTCTTAGCAAACCTTTTCATGAAAAATATTTCTATGCTGATGCACCATTTAATCGTGGATTCAGTGGTGGATTGGTAATGGCAATTAAAGATGGCGTACCAAATTTTGAGATGGTTGGAATTGCAACATCAGCTGCAGCAGAATTTTACAATTATCTCTCTCCTGACTTAAATATTCAGAAAAATAGACTGGAAACAGCTTTAGATCCATACAAAGGCGATATGTTTAATAAGAAATTGGAAATGATTATGTATGGAGTTACACAAATCACCTCTATAGATGCTATCTCAAAATTTTATGAACAAAATAAAGATTATCTAAAATCAAGAGGGTACTTTTTAGAGGGATTTTTCAAAAGGTAAATCACAATTTTAAATTGCTTTATTATTCTATAATCAATAACTTCACAAATTAATTTTTTGAGAGGAGAAATTTTGAAAAGATTAACATTTATTTTAGTCTTGTTTATTAGTACGAATTTATATCCCTATTTCGCTATGAACCAGCGAAACCATTCAGAAATCAAATGGAAATCTATAGAGTCCAAACATGTTGAAGTTGTTTATCATGATCCACTTTTGGAAACTGCTAAAGAAGCAATGGTAATATCAGAAGCAACTTATGAATCATTGGTAAAATCCTATGGTGTAGAGTTGGATAATAAAATTCAAATTTTTATCACCAATCAGGATAAAATTACAAATGGCTACTCAATGGCTGGAAAATACATCGCAATTTGGGTTGATGTAAACGATTATGTAAATATATTCACTGGTCGTGATAAATGGCTCCGCAAAGTACTTTCTCATGAAATTTCTCATCATTTTGTTTTTCAGGCAACCAAATCATGGATTGATATTTTCCTACCAATTTCTGCTCTGACATTTCCATCGGATTTCAATGAAGGCTATGCAATGTTTCTCAGTGGTGAAGACTGGGGTTATGGCCGTTCAGATGCAAGTTTACGAAAAGGTGTCTTTTCCAATGACCTTTCCTATAAACATCCTGATGGTTTCTTCTACACAACCGGATTTTCAATGGTGCGATATCTCTATGAATTTTACGGAATGGAAAAACTACAAGAATTATTAAAATACAGAAACAAACTAAAAATATATTCCTTCAAATCCGCTTTCAAAGAAGTATATGGAAAACCATTAAAGCAATTCAAAGAAGAGTGGCGTCGCTATGTATACACCTATTACTTTGGAAATGCCTATGCTATGAAAACCGGTGACACATCCAATATACATAGTATCGAAAATATTGAAAATATTAGTACAAAAGGATGGAATGATTTCACCAACATGGTAACCAAAGATTCTCTTGTATTTTTCATGGGAAAAGGCAGTAAAAACCAAGGTTATTTTGATCTTGGATTTGGATATTTCAATGAAGATACTCTCAACAATGGAGTTCTAGATATAAAAAATATTCAGAAAATTGAATCTGTATCCCGTGTACGTGATATGACGATCAGCAACAATCTGAAATATTGTGCCTATGTCAAATATGAAAGAGGAAAATATGGAAGCATTTTACCAAAAATGTTTATCTATGACATTGATAATAAGAAAAAACAGAAAACTGTAACTGGTAGATTGGTACAAATTGACAATGATGGCAGTATCTATTTCCAACAATTAAATCATGAACATAATTTTGTAAAATATCTTAAAAATGGTTCTGAAGAAACAGTAATCACCTTTGATAATAGTGTCGCTATTGGTCAATTAATATTGAGTCCAGATGGAAACCAAATGGCACTTACAAAATTCGATGAGAATAGCAAATTCACTCTGGATATATATTCCGTTGCTGATTTTTCCTTAATAAAACAGGTAGAGTTAGAGACATTTCCAAGAAATGTTTTTTGGCAGGATGATGAAAATCTGGTTGTTACATTACCCAATGAAGAGGAAAGCCGGACAAACATCAAGAATTACAATACAACAACAGGGGAATGGAATCTTTTCAATACTCCTCCTTATAATGTGATTGCCCGTAGAATTGAAAAAACAGATTCTACATCCAAATTCATCGTTGATGGACAACTAAACAGAGTAAAACGAAGCTTGTTAAAAATTGAAATGAACGACTCAACAGATTTCAATTACAAACCCGAAGTAAATTATTATTCACGTTGGATTCATACAAAATATCCAAATGAAATCATTGGGCCTGATACGATTCCAAATTACAAAGAACAGAAATATAGTCACCTGAAGAATATTGATCCTTTTATGAATATTATCTTACCTGATGATAAGTCATTATTTTTGATGAGCTATTGGATGGATCCGCTAATGAAACACGATATCACCTTTGCCGGCTATCTGGAATATGATGGACTGGAACCTTATTTTGCTATCAATTACGGCAACCGTGTTTTCAAACCACGTATCAATCTGAGTTATATGAAATATGTTTGGTTTGGTGGTATATGGGAAGAAACATGGTTTTATCAAGATGTAGAAGTATTTGGATTGGCTTTAAGCACTCCTGTGGATTGGATCAAAAACCCATTCTGTGGACTTAATTTCTATACAGGACTAATGTATCAGGATAATGCAATCAGAGATGAAAATTTTGGTACTAATCCAATATTTGATGATGGCCAGGCAATCACTTTTGAGTCAGGATTAATTTTCAGATACAATATGCCCTACCGAAATTCTTCTGTTCATCCTGTTCGAAAATTTGGATTCGATTATGATATCAGTATGGCAAATTCCGATCTTGGTATGAAAAAAGATTTTGTAGAGCATGAGGTGGATTTCCAACTTGCTTTTGCTCCTCTTTACGATAACTTTGGAATGAAATCTGATTTTCTATTATATACAAACAGAACCAATTACCATCAGATCAATGGAAAATATTTCTCACAATATCAACCCGGCTTGGATATCAATGAGAATATTCCTATCAGTGGTGGTTTGATCACTGAACGTCAATATGTACGTGGTCATGAAACAACCCTTATAGGTGATAAACTCCTCATTACAAAAAATGAACTTTGGGTAAAAATTTCAGATGATATGAAACTTTCTCTCAACCTTGGTGGACCTCTGGTTTCTTTAAGTTACCTGGGATTTGGGATCTTTTCAGATTATGGAATGATTTGGATTGATGGCGAAGAAGAGGACTTCCGTTCTTACGGTTATGAAGCAAAAGGTATGTTAAATATATTAGGAATTCCGACCATTCAGCGATTTGGGCGTGCCTATAATATTGATAATGATAATTATAGTTATTATTACCAGATGAATATTCCACTGGATTTGGGTATTTAGATCCAAAAGCATTAAACCAGGAAGCACACGAAGATCATGAATAATTAAAATTTAAATCATAGTGTACTTTCTGGTATTTTTTCGTACCACAAAATTTTAATTAATAAACTCCATCAATATAAAAAGACATTCCCATTGCAATTCACTATTAAAACATGTTAAATTTGCTCGATTTTTTAATTAACTGAGGAAGAAATGCAGATACAAGTTTTAAAATCAAAAATACATAGAGCTGTCGTGACACAGACAGAATTGGATTATGTTGGTAGTATCACTGTAGACAAAAACCTTATGAACGCAGTCGGTATCTATGTCAATGAAAAAGTACAGGTTGTCAATATTAATACTGGAGACAGATTTGAAACCTACGTCATCGAAGGTAAACCCGGAAATGGAGACATTTGTCTCAATGGTGCTGCAGCCAGATTAGCACAGGTAGGCGACCGTGTGATCATCATTTCCTATGGAATCATCGAGGAAAAAGAGATTCATAATTGGCAACCCAAAGTCGTAACAATCAACGAGAAAAACGAAATAGAATAAAATCCTACCTTTTTAGTCAGACTAGTAAGGAGGTTTTATGAAAAACGTATGGCAATTACAAGAAGCAAAAGCGAAATTTAGTCAAGTAGTAAATGAAGCGATACAACATGGCCCACAAGTTATTACAAAACATGGTATTGAAAAGGTATTGCTAATATCCATAGATGATTACAATAAACTAAATAAACCAAAAGAGAAAATATCTAGTTTTTTTCATTATTCACCATTGAAAGATATTAAATTAGATATTACAAGATCTAAAGATTTACCAAGAGACATACAATTATGAATTATCTGTTAGATACTTGTGTTGTTTCTGAATTAATAAATTGGATTGATTCAGTTGATGAAATCAAGTTATATCTATCTGTAATAACATTTGGTGAAATTGAAAAGGGTATATCAAAATTACCAACATCAAAAAGAAAATCAATAATCATGGAATGGCTCCATGAAGATTTATTAATCTTAACGGATATTCTCATTAAATGGGGGACAGATGTCAGCATCTTTAGAATTAGAAGGACTAAAAATGCCATCAATCGATTCCTTGATTGCCGCGACTGCAAAACATAGTAATTTTTGTCTCGTAACTAGAAATATTAAAGATTTTGAAAATTGTGGAATAAAATTGCTAAATCCTTGGGATTTTTCATGAATCCAATACAGGCAACAATCCGTTTTATTGATAAAATTAGTAATTTCTGATAAAAGATATAAGATTGAGCCTAGCAAATCAAGCCTCAAACAACTTTTTGATTACTTTTAATTTACAGAAAAATCTATCAAGAACTAATAACCTAAATAATACTTGAAAAAGACGAATTATTCCAATATAATAGAGTATTAATATCAGGACAAGTTTGGCAGCTTGTCCTGATTAGTATTTAAACACCTGATACGCTAAAGGGCTGATGAAAAATTATATTAAACAAATAATTTTCTTCTCTATTGGATTGCTTCTCATTATCGGAGTTCTCGTCGTTGATGTTGTGTTTTACAAAGTACCAAGTTTCATCAAAGTTTTTCGCCTGGAAAGAGAAGCTGCAGCAGTTGTAGCCATGTTTCTGATCTTCCCACTTATAAAAGCTATATACTTCCAAAGATTTCAAGATATAAAAAAACATTACATATCCTTATTTGCAGGCTTTTTCCTATTGCTGGGATTATTGCTTTTACCTCATCTTGTGGCAAACAAATATATCACACTTTGGGAAAACAATCCCATGCTGGCAGAATTTCCAAATATCTGGACAATTTACTCAGTCTTAAATGCTGTTGCCTTTGTGCTTCTGCTGATCCTTTTCCTGGAAATTATCAAAAAGTTAGTTGTCATCCAGGAAAACATTTCCATGAAATTAGTATACAATCTGGCAATTCTATTTATATTTGTTGGGTCTGGTTTAAGACTGAGTAAAT
>Ga0209692_10003226_pt1 | contig 16115 bp, 10 predicted proteins | sample tdDd472_FD_187129 | JGI IMG/M metagenome (GOLD analysis project Ga0209692, IMG submission 187129) | Marine sediment microbial communities from the Atlantic coast under amendment with organic carbon and nitrate - tdDd47.2 (SPAdes)... | ecosystem: Environmental > Aquatic > Marine > Coastal >...
TGAGCCGGCAATAGATACGGAGATCATTCCTATCAAAACGCCTGTAATAATTCCTAGCGCCAGATAGACATAGTCAACGGCAAGACCGCGGTCCATGGAATAACCTACCGCCTTAGCCGAGGTCGTAACCGAATCGGTTGGCCCATAAATTGTCAACACATCACCGGCTTGAAGCCGAGTACGAGGTCTTAGCTCGATTGTGTGTTCAGCACGAACCAACTTGGTAACAAAAACCCCGCGTCGCAGCTCTGGGGCAATACGTTCCTTAAGCTCTGAAAATTCCGCCCCCACAAACTCCTTATTGCTAAGTACCACCTCGAGCGTCTGACCAACAAAGCCCATGCCCCTGACGTCTGCAGTTTCCTCGCCAAGATAACTGCCAGCCTTCATGATTGGGTCTCGTTTGCCAATCAGCTCTACCCTGTCTCCTTCCGCCAGAACCAATTCCTGAGTAACCTCCCGATGTCGCCCTTTGCGTGCAAGAGCCTGAATGATGACGCCATCTTGCTGTTTCTCAAATTCAGCGATGGTCATCCCAATACCTGCCGGATTTGTCACCCTATGCAGCCTAACAAGCACATCGCGCAGAGCTTCTTCCTGACCAACATCAAGATCCTCATTCACATCTCCTAACTCACTTTCATAAGACTTGGCAGCATCCTTTAAATTGACACCCATCATCCGTGGCGCAACCACACTCACGAAAAAAACCACAAGTGTGAACCCGAAGAGATAGGTTATAGCGTACGTCACGCCGATGTTCGCTTGCAGCGTTTTAACCTTTCCACTATCAAGGCCCAGATGTGCAAGTGCTTCGCCGGCTGTTCCGACCGAAGCGGATTCCGTAGTGGCTCCTGCCAGTAAGCCTGCCGCCGTGCCCTTATCGAGACCAAAAAAATGAGCTAGCCCCCAGACGGTGGCAAAAATGACGATGCAACTAAAAATGGCAAGGTGAACCTGACTAAGCGTATTTCGTCCAAGGCTGCTAAAAAACTGGGGTCCGCTAACATAGCCAAGTGAATAAATGAACAGGGCAAAAGCGATACTTTTGACACTCTGGTCTACTTCGACACCAACTTGCCCAACGATGATGGCAGCAAACAGCGTCCCCACAATACCGCCAAGCTGAAACTTTCCAACCCTCACCTTTCCTATTGCGTAACCAATTGCGATACACATAAACAGGGCTACAAAAGGAGAGGATGTGAAAAGTGATTTAATTAAATCCATGAATTCATCCTCCTTAATTAGTCAGAATCAAACAACTGTTTTGAAACACTCTCTGAAAAACCTTGCTACAACACCGGCCCGAACATCGCCACAGCATTATTCCAGAGTCGATGATACCACTTCCAAGCCTTTACCATTTCCATCGTGACGGGCCTGGAATTTGAAATGTACTCTTTCTGTCGCTGGAGTATCTCTTCAGTGAACAACCTGTCGTATAATAAAATATTGTTTTCATAGTTGAGTTCAAAGCTTCTTCGATCCATATTTGCAGAACCGATCAGGCTGATCTCTCCATCAAGGGTCAGTGACTTGGTATGCAACAAACCACCTTTAAACTCGAAGATACGCACTCCGGCAGAAAGGAGATTATCATAATAACTGCGGCTGGCAGCACCTACGACCCAGGAATCGTTACGCATGGGAAAGATAATGGTCGTCTCAACTCCACGCCGGGCACAGGCACAAAGAGCGGCCTGCAGTGGCTCGTCAGGCACATAGTAAGGGGTCGAGATTACCAATTCACGACGCGCGGTATAGATCAGTGACTCGAAAACCTCTGGCATGGCAGAATAGCGGACTGTAGGACCGGTACCAATTACCTGGGCTACTAAACCTGGTTCTGTAGGCCCAAGAGGTTGCTTGAGTAGATCGTTGATATCCTCCCCTGTTTCTGCCATCCAGTCACTGCTAAACAGATATTGATTCTGTCGAGCAACTGGACCCTCAAAACGTGTCATGGCATCAACCCAAGGGGCATATTTCTTCTTAATACGGAACTCCGGATCTGCACAATTCTGGCTTCCACAATAAGTGATGAGATTGTCTATTACGATAATTTTTCGGTGATTGCGCAGGTCGATACGGCCATGTAGCGGGCGTAATAATGGATTACCAACAGGCAGTGCACGGGCTAGCTGAATACCAGCTTGCCCCATTGCCTGCCAATGTTCCGAGGCAACCATAATACGAGAGCCCAGACCATCCACCATGGCACGACACGTCACCCCACGAAGAGCCGCTCGCTTTAAAGCCTCGACAACCTTGCAACCGTTGTTGTCAGGGAGCCAGATATAGAAAAGGAGATGAACATGATCTCTGGCTGCATCAATGTCAGCCACAATTTCGGCAATGGCCGCGTTGGAATCCAGCATCAACTGCGCCCCATTCCCCCCTACAGAATCAAAGCCGTTAATCGAGTTACCTACCTGAAACAAATGACTATATTGAGAAGGAACATTGGTTTGAAGATTAGCTTCATTCCATCCTGATACAGCAGCCACATCAGGCAACTGTTCCAGGACTTTAGCCATCCGAGCCACGCGGCGCCGGCCAATAGTTGTTTCACCCAAAAGGATGTAGGCGATAATTCCCAGTGCAGGAACAACTGCTATGACGACAATCCAGGCAATCCTTGATGCCGGTTCCCGGTGAGGCCGCAACAAGACCCTTATTACCAGTGCAATTTGAATGAGAACATGCAGGACCAATAACGTCATTCCAATCAATGGCCCTGGATCCATAAATAGTACCTCGGTATAAGCGGTTTTGGTAAATTTTTAGAATATTTTTCCGTTTAAATGCAACTCGACTCAGCTACCTCTAACTTCAAAATTTTTCTTCACGCAATTGCACCCAATCAATATCAGCTGCTTTTTCAGCATAGGCAATGGCTGCTTGCGACATGCCTCGAAAGCTGCCCAGTAACTGGTAGAAATTTTTACCCTCTTCTTTGCTTATTTTCTCCTCACTTATATCATTTAGTATTTCTTCGAACCGTGCATTGAGCTTGCCTAACCTTGCTGATAGCAGCGCGGCCAGGTCGCTGACTGATTTAGCCTCCGGATGAACGGACCATTGTCTGAATTTCCTCTCAAAGACGACTAGCCATTCATGCCTGGCATCGCGCAAAGCCTCGACTAAAATGGTTGCCTGTGGAGCAATGCGTGCCTTCTCCAACTCCTCAATGCGATAGCTGAGTATTTGCAGAGCGGCGACCATATCGCCTATCTGCTCGGCCGATGTGTTCGGAAATTTAGTTTTGTCAATCTGCCCCCCCCAGGCAGCCAGTTTAGCAGGCAATGATTGCAATTCCTGGCGATAATAGGCCCGCTTAAACCTATTTAATAGAGACTCTGACTTTGCTGTATCGGCACCATGAGAGACCAAAAACTCGCAACTACGGAAATATCGATTCATCAAACTCAGGAAAGCTTTCTCCTGTCGGGGTGTTCTCGTGATATATGACAGTGCGAAAACTACTAAAAGGGCAAGAATGGTGAACAGAAGAGTATTGGCGTGAGCTGCAAAGTCATAGGTTTGCTGGTTCTGGATCCCGAACATATTGAACATCCCCAGGTACAGGGCAGTTCTGGCGACACCGGAGAAAAAATAGGCAGCCACGAAGGTGAACAAAAAGATGACCAGCCCAAGCTCCAGAAACATTGATAACTCCGGCATGATAAAGACAAACACGCCAAGTGCGACCAAGTACGCGGAACCAAATGGTTTCACAAAATTGATCTTGAAATGCGGTGTCTGGGCAATGATGAGCACTATATTAGGCACAAATTGATACCAGGAGACATGTCCCGGTGGATCAAAATAAATCCAGATAAGCGCCCCGACCCACATGGACACGACGACCATGATGCTTGCCCTGACCCTGTCGGGATCCAGAATCGGCAGCCACATTGAGCCCCCTATCGGCCTGCCCGGCCTGCTGGTTACAAACGTCGAATTATCAGCTTCTAACTTTTCGTATCCCTTTATGTCCCTTATACACGCGACCATTGAACGGGTCTGTGCATCAAGTTTATCCAACTCATTTATCGTCACCTGGACAGCCGCCCGCTGGAAATGGTCCAATGCTAGAAAATCCTTAGCACTGGAAACAAGTGAGAGCGCACTGCAGGAATCAGGAGACGAGTTCCCCGCCAACATACTCCGACCATTTTCGAAACGTGACTCTAGCTCAGAGAAGACTATATCTATCTCTGGTAACACTCTATGAACGTTAATCCCCTGTAAATCTGTATAGCTCGACTCTAAACGATTCATACCTCGCATCATGGATAAAGCCAGTCGATGTAGACGCTCCCAAAGGTAGCGGACCTCACGTACTTCATAACTTTCTGAGGCCGCTGCACCGATGGTCTCATCAAACTGACTGAGCAACTTGCTATGCTTTCTCCGGTCCATGGTCAACTTCTCACCACTGCCGGAGCCCATTATACAAGCTTGGTATTCATGCAGAAAAGATTGGTGGTTTTCCAGCAGCGATTGACCGATTTCCTCAAGAGCACCCCGATTAGAGCGAGGCCAGATAAACACTGAGACCAGGGTCCAGATCACTATGCCGACCAGGGTTTCAAGGGTACGGTACATACCAAATTCAAAGATATGCTCCGTTGACCCACCAGTACCAGCCGTAATAATCATCATGCTGACAAAGGCTGCGACAAACCAGAAATATTGGCCGTTCTTCCCTGTCATCTTATAGCTCACAAAAGCCAGATAGGGGGTAAACGAGATAAAGAAAAGCCAGCGATCCTGTGGAAACAGCCCAAGAAAGAAGAAACCCGCAACCAATGCAAGCAAGGTTCCCTCCATACGCAGAATCCCTTTTTGCAGGGACTGCCCCGCTGTTGGCAGGCTGATCATCGCTACCGCTATGGCGGACCAGGTTGGACTCATCCACGAAAAGCGCAGTGCTAAATAGTACGCGATTGTTATCGCCAGGGCGATTTTTATAGCTTCTTTTGCGTTTGTGGACAGTGTCAGCATTTAGTGCCTTACCCCTCAAGGGGGCATTCTTTTCAATGCCGCTTGACGGCATTATATTGAATACTCCTAGGAACCTGCAAATCTATACAACTGGTATTTCTTCATCTTTACGTCCCAATGACAAAGGTTCCAATGGCAATTGTATAGATAACAAAACAAGAAAGCAGAACCAGCGGTGGATAAAAGAAATATCGGGACAGACAAAAACGATTGAGCACAAAAGCTGTCACAGCAGCCGCCAGAATTCCTAAAAAGGAGGCGATCAATAACGGTGGCATATATATCCCACCAATTGCGAATTCATGAGGAATTGGAGACATAAACTTTCCTTTATTTCATGGCCAAAATTTCATAATTAATGGACGGGATAATTGCCTTTAAGGTATCTTTAAGTTGATAATTACAATGCATTCTTCAGATTTCTTGTTTTTTATATCCCTCAGGTAAGCAATAGACTCCGAGGGGGGACTGAAAAGAGTACCCGTCAAACAGGCTCTACAAAGGTTTATTGAGCACCCCCTCCCAAGCCTTGGTTCTTTCAAGCATTTCATCCTTCATGCTCGAAGGCAGTAAATCGACAGGGTCCTTGCCTTCGCGGATCTCCCAACCACCTCCAAGAGCCTTATAGACCTCAACAAGATTGTTGGCAACATTTCCAAGATTTGAAGAAAGCAAATCCTGTTGCTGCACATCTGCGCTCAAGGTGTTGATAACTGTGTTAAACCCCACTGCACCCTCCTGATATTGGATTGTGGCAATGTTGACTGCTCGTCTTGATGCATCAGCCGCTGATTTGTAAGCCAAGAGCTGTTCATGGCCTTTTAGATAAGCAACTATCGCATTTTCTACATCACCCTGGGCCTGCAAAACAGTGTTCTGGTAATCGACCAGTAATTGCTGGAAGAGTGCATCCTGCAGCCTGACGTTGCTTTGCAGGCGGCCATAGTTGAAAATGTTCCACTCAAACATGCCGAATAAGTCCCAGGTTTCACTTGCATTCTTAAAAAGATCGTTGGATTCCTGACTACTCGTGCCAATTGAGCCGCCTATTGAAAATTGCGGATATAACTCAGTCTCTGCAAAACCGATCTGAGCACTCTGTGCCGCCAATTGTCGTTCAGCAGTACGAACATCGGGGCGTCGCCGAATAAGATCTTGAGGCATACCCAGGGCGATATCTGCAGGCACAGAAGGGATGCCAAGATTCGTATCAAAAAGGTAATTGAAATTTTGAGGAGGCAAGCCCAGCAAGATCGCCAGTGAATTTTTAAACTGCTGCAGGGAGGTTTCCAATGCAGGAACAGTCGCCCTGGTATTATATAACAAACTCTCGGCCTGGTCTTTATCAAGTTCACTCACTTCACCGGCATCAAATTTGGCCTGGGTAATTCTTACACTCTCTTCCTGATTTTTTATGCTGTTCCTGGCAACTCTGATCCTGTCCTGAAAGGTCCTTATCAAAATATAATTCTGAGCCACCTGAGAAACCATTGACAACACAGCACCATCAAAATTGGCAACACTTACATCAAGCTCGGCTGAAGCCGACTCCACCTGCCGCCTGAAACGTCCCCAGAAATCTGCCTCCCAGCTAAGATTAAAGCCAAGATTATAATTATCGAAGGTAACCCCGGTTGACTTCTCCCTTGAGAGACCGCCGTTTAGCTGCTGTACCTGCGGGAATTGATTTCCAATGGCAATTGCAAGTTGCTGTTGTGATTGTAATACCCGAAGCCCGGCCGACCGCAGGGTCAGATTCTGTTTAAGGGCAATCTCGACCAACCTGTTCAGATCATCATCTTTAAAAGCGGTTTGCCACCATCTCGGGTCACCAAGAGGCTCAGTTGTTAGAGGGGGATCCTGGCTCAAAAGCCAGTCGGCTTCCACAGTAACCTCAGGTTTTTGGTAATCAGGCCCAAGGTTTACACAACCACTGATAAGAAACACCTGAGTGGCCAGCACCAAGCAAACACCCAGTGTGGAAAAACGCATGGTCTTTGGCAACAGATCCCTTGCTCGCTCCCAAAAAGTCTGTCTTCCTGGCACTGTTTGGCGATCTGATGATAGTTGGCAAGACATGTTCATCCACCTCATTGCGATGCACTCGAAACCGATGATCCGGTTTTAACCAGGACAGAAGCGGTCGTACCTACTCGAAGCTTAACGCCTTCCGGTATTTCTTTTAGATAAATACGGACCGGTACTCGCTGGGCAAGCCTGATCCACTCGAAGGTGGGGCTGATGGTGGGAAGCAGTTCAAACCCGGTACTGCCGTCACTTTGGGCAATACCCCAGCCTAAGCTGTCGACATAGCCTTCAATTGGTTTATCCGGATAGGACATCAGGGTGACAATTGCCTGGTCACCTTCATTAATATCCTCGATATAATTTTCCCGAAGGTAGGCGTCTACCCAATAACTGCTGATATCAACCAGGGCAAGCAGCGGTTGGTTAGCAGCAGCATTGCTTCCTACCCTCAGGTTGAGGTTGGTTACGTGCCCGTCAACCGGTGCCCTGACCTGAGTAAATTCCAGATCTAACTCAGCCTGTTCAACGGCGGCCAAAGCCTCACGAATTGAGGCATTATCATCCCCCGGGGCTCCAAGGTTAGCTTTTGCTTCCGCCAGGGATGCTTCAGACTGCAGCAATGTAGCTCGAGTTTGGGCAAGACTGGCCACAGCACCTTTTCGCTGCTCCACCGAGACTTCGTAATTAGCCTTGGACCTCTCCACAGACTTTTTCGAGGTTGCCTTTTTGGGCAACATATCCTTCTGGCGTTCATACTCCGCCTTGTTTTTTTCAATCTGAGAATCGAGCTCTTTGATAGCACTTTTTGCCTGCAGAATGGAGGCCTGGGAAACCTCAATCAGAGCCTCTTCTGCCTCAACCTGTTTTTGCAGTGCCAGGTTGTTGTCTTTTGACTTATCATACTGTGCACGCGCTTGATCGAGGCTTACCTTGAAAGTGCGTGGATCAATCTCAAAGAGCAAATCACCAGTCTTCACAAATTGGTTATCTTTCACTGCAAGTTTAACAATCGGACCCGTTACACGGGACGCAATCTGAACGACCTCTGCTCGCACCTGGCCGTCACGCGTCCAGGGATTCGTCACATAATCCCAATATTTATAGGCTACCGCTGCTATCGCGATAAACAAAATAGTTCCAGTTAGAAGGTATTTTAAAATGTTTTTCACGCCAACCCCTTGTAATTAATTCCCAAATCAGGACAGTTAAATATATGCAGCATATCAATCAGAAGGTTTTTTTCTTTTAGACGAAGAACTATACATGCCAACGAGGTAAGCCACCAGAACAGCGGTATAAAACTGCCCCATGATGGCTTCAGCCTGGCAGAGTGCACCAGCCCCCATGGTCTGTGGAGTAATATCCCCATATCCTAGTGTTGTCAGGGTAATAAAGCTAAAATAAGTGAAACTCTCTAACACCTGGTCTGATGCATGGGCCTGTGCCAGTGTGCCACCGCTGAAAGAGCCTGGTACAAGAGATTCCAGAAAGGCATAAATTACCCCCCACAACAGACCGATGAAAAGATACAGACACATGGTTGCAGAAAGCAGGCGCAGTGTTACCAATTTTGCAGTTACGATAACAGCACCAAAGGAATAGACCAGAGAAAACAGATATATAATCATGATCCCATGACTGACAGGCTGACTGAACTGGACTATTTCTAAAACCTCTAACCAATGAGAAACCAGTGTTAAAACTAAAAGAACAACTATAACAGGGAAGGACTTTTTCTCTTTGTGTATTGCAAAAAGAGCAAAGAAAAAAACTAAGGACAAGAGTAATTGAACAGCATATTGGTAGTAGGGTAAAGGTGCAAGAAAGGGGTTCACAACAAGGTAAGCAAAAAGCCAGAAGAGCAAATTGTGAAAGCCTAGACGATTCCAAATAACATGTTGCATCAGTACTCACCTCTTTTCCGACTCACAAACTCTCTCACACTTTAGTGCCCTACAGATTAAACGGCGTCAGTCAATCTGCGAACAATCTTGTTTAATATTTGTGAGTTTAATGCAAAACTGCACCAAATTGCTTCTGTTTTTTGATTTTTCTTTTATAGCTGGGGGAACCATAAGACTGCTAGAGACCTCATCTGTAAGGGTGATGTACTTACGTTACAATGAAGGGCAACAGATTGTGATAATTGATGACAATCCGATTCAGTGTGACTGGACGAGCGTAACAGAGATCAGAGGCAGGTGCATCTGATACAGGCTGTTGACAATCCCAATCAACTCTGCCTGATCAGATACCGGCCCTTCAAGGAAGGTTATAGGTTTTTTATCAGCACTAAATGCCAATTCAATAGCCATTCCGCCAAGCCGATCAGACCAGCTATCATCTATGTACCCAAGAACACAAAGTTTGTAATAGGCACCCGACGAAAAAGACATATCGTTGGATTCTTGAGAAAGTGAGCTCATAATAGAACCTTCCTACAAGGGGACACGTTTACCACCGAACAATGAAATGGATGGCGGTTAATTTCAATCTTATTTTTGTGACTTTGAAATGATGATCTTATTTTTTTGCAAGAAAATCATTGTAGCAAAAAACTTATCCCGTTTATCAGGGGTAGGTTATAAAATAAAATAGAGAGCCCAAAAGACAATGCCCCAAATAGGGTGAATTAACTCACTCTATTTGGGGGGGACAAATAAACTACTACGTATCACTACGATCATTGACATTAAAGGGAGCGGACAGGGTGGCTGTGCAACCTTTGCCCGGCTCGGATACGATTTTTAAGTTACCGCCCAGATCATTCATAAGTTCTTGGACACTGAACAGGCCGAAACCGCTAATTGTATTTCCGTCCGTAATCATAGCGCCCGGTTCGAAACCAATACCGTCATCTTCAACAATAATCTTAAAGCTTGAGTTCTTCTCTTCCATACAAACGCTTATCTTTTTCGCCTGAGCATGTTTAATCGCATTAACAAGTAATTCTCTCACATTGCGGAACAATATGGCACGCACATCAAATTCCAGCACTTCACTATGGAAATCACTGATATTATTTATGAATTTTGTTTTCAAATTGTACCTGTTTCCAACCTGAGTCTTAAGCCACTCGGATATGGCAGCGGCAAGACCGATTTCATTCATTAGAGGAGAACTCAGTTCAAGCATGAGCTGTCTTGTATCGTTAAGGCTCTCTTGCAAGGTATCCGATATGTCGTCAAGCATGTCTGCAATCTCGGACTCAGCGGAAGACTTTCGCTTTATTAATTCAAGTTGTATATTTGCCAGGGCCAGCGACTGACAGACATGATCGTGAAGGCCGACTGCAATGCGGCGCCTTTCATTTTCCTCCGCTATAGTTAACTGAGATGCCAGAGCCTTGAGTCTCTGCTGGTATTGCTTCAGATCCCGTTCCGACTGCTTCCGGCTGGTGATGTCGCGTCCGAAAGCATACACGCGTTCTTCATTTGGGAGAGGCGTTGCCATCCAGGACAGGTGGCGGATGCTCCCGTTCTTGTGAAGGTAACGGTTCTCGAAATCGACGGTCTGACCGCCGGTAACTAATGATTCAAACTCATGGATGGATTTGGATCGATCATCCTGGTGCACAAAGTCCAGAAACTTTCTGCCTAGAAGGTCCTCTTTAGTATAGCCGATGATCTTCTCCCAGGCGGGGTTGATATATTTGAAATAGCCATCCATCCCGACAATACAGACCAGGTCTTGCGACACCTCCAGGAGGCGATCCCGTTCTGCCTGCATCTGCCTTGCCAGAGTCATTGTCTCCACTTGACTCTCAAGCTCGCGCCGTCTGGCTTCACCCGTACTCACGCGCCAGCGAAACCCTCCGATCACCAAGGCTACGACTGACGTTACCATAATGATCCTGAACCACATTTTTTCCCACCACGGCGGGGTCACAGTGATGTGGACTGCGTCACCCTCCTCGTTCCAGATCCCATCATTGTTGGCACCGATCACCTTAAAGATATAGTCCCCCGGATCCAAATTGGTATAAGTGGCAAAACGCCGCGTACTATCTACCTCATTCCATGCCGACTCAAAACCCTCCATACGGTACTTGAAGCGGTTCTTCTCCGGAACACGATAGTTCAACACGGCTAATTCAAAAGAGAACACCAGGTCCCGGTAGGAGAGCACCAGTGTATCTGTTTCGAGGATCGATTTTTGCAAAACCGAATCGTCGCCGATAGGCACTGGCTTGTTTACCAGCTGGAAATCAGAAATGAGAACCGATGGGGGCGTTATATCATCCTCAATCTGGTCAGGATAGAAGGCGTTGAACCCATTGGGGCCTCCAAAAAACATTTCACCGCTGAGGCTCTTGGAATAGGCTGACCAACGATAAAACGTGTTACTTTGCAGACCATCACTCACGTCAAAATTTCTGAAAGTTTCCGTCCGTGGATCAAATCTTGACATCTTGCTTGAGGTGCTGATCCAGAGTCGCCCCTGTTCGTCTTCAAGGATTGCCCAAATAGTGTTGCTTGACAGTCCATGGGCAGTTGTGTAATGGGTAAACTGACCGCTGATTCGGTCAAACTTATCAAGTCCTGCGGCCGTGCCAACCCAGAGGTTACCTGCCCGGTCTTCACATATTGACGAAACCCCATCCTGGGCCAGGCTCTGTGGATCGCTGGACAGGTGTTTGTAACGCGTGAACGTTTGGGTCTCAAAATCAAATTTGTTGAGTCCTCCGAAAGTGCTGATCCAGAGTATACCGTTCTGGTCCTCATTTATGGCAGTCACATAATCATTACTCAGCGTCTGCGAATCTTCCGGGTCATGCTGGTAACGGGTAAATTGCCCTGTTTCACGATCGAAACTATTTAAGCCTCCCGACGTGCCAACCCATAGTGTTCCTGCTCGATCTTCATAAATAAAATTAATGATATCAGAGCTCAGGCTGCGGGGATCGGAAGGATCATAGCGGAAGTGCGTATAGCGCTTGGCGTCCGGATCAAATCGGTTCAACCCGGATCCGGAGGTGCCGACCCAGATCAGCCCAATCCGGTCTTCATAGACAGCCGCGACTGCATCATCGCTTAGACTGTTCGGATCGGCGGGATCGTTCTGATAACCGGTAAATTGTTCTGTCTGACGATCAAATCGGAAGAATCCCCCGCCATTCGTGCCGATCCAGATGTTCCCCGAGCGACCTGCATGGATGGATCGCACAGCGTTATGTCCTAAACCGTTCCGGTTGTCAGCTATAATCCGATAATGGTAAAAGGGTTTGGCCTTTGTATCAATAGTGTTGACTCCGCCATCGGTAGCTATCCAGATCATCCCATGCCGGTCCTCAAAAATCGAGTCCACATTATTGTTGCTCAGGCTATATGGGTCGGAAGAGTGCTGGCGATATTGAGAGAAGGTCCCTGTTTCCCGATCTAATAGATTAAGCCCGCCCCCCCAGGTACCCACCCAGAATCGGCCAGCCCGGTCCTCAAACAGCCCCGTGACATAATCATTACTTAGCGACAGGGGATTGTCCGGATCATGATGATAATGGGCAAACTCGTCTGTTTCAGGAATGAATTTACAAAGCCCCTTGTTCGTGGCCAGCCAAATGGTGCTGGTATGATCCTCGTAGATGACTCTCACCACATTGTGACTGAGGCTGGCCGGATCATCGGGGTCATTCCGGTAGTGAGTAAATTGTTCTGTTGCCGGATCAAAGCGATCGAGGCCTCCCTCCGTTCCGATCCAGAACATCCCTGTACTGTCCTCAATAACAGAGAGAACGATATTGTTGCTGAGACTATTGGTATTTTCCGGGTCATGCAGGTATCTGGTGAATGTTCCGTTTTCACGATCGAGTCTGTTGAGCCCCCCCATGGTTCCCACCCAGATCGCCCCGGCACGGTCTTCGAAAATAGTCCGGGTAATGTTATTGCTCAGGCTAAGGGGATCATCGGGGTCGTGCTGATAGTGGATGAAAGCGTCTTTCTCCCCATCATACTGGTTGAGTCCACCTCCCCAAGTGCCAATCCAGGGTGTGCCGCTTCGGTCGATGAACAGATCTCGAGCCAGATTGTTACTCAAACTGTGGGGATTGTTCGGGTCATGGCGGTACACCTTGAAGCCGGCGCCATCATAGCGATTCAACCCATTCAATGTACCAATCCATATAAAGCCGTACTTATCCTGGGCAACACCCCTGACCTGATCATTTGAGAGACCATCGTCGGAAGTGAGACGGCCGAATCTGAGATACCTACTCTGGAGAAGATTCGTAGGATGCAGGGCAGCGACTTCACCCTCAGCACTATTTTGTGCGCTCACAAGATCAACGGTTAATCCTGAAATAAAGATAGAGATTGCCAGGAAAGCAATGGTCAGGAAATTATACGGTATGTTCATCATACACAGCACCTTCGAACGGTAGCGAAGAACTTAATCTTCAAGATTGCAGCAGACCTCTGTGTTTTTCTCTGACAATAATCTGGTAAAAGATGGTAAAAAAACGTCGGTCAATGTTAAGCGTAGAACTTGATAGGACCGCAGTTTACCATGCACATGCTACCGCTGAAATAGCCGATACACTAAAAGTATAAAAAAAGAGTTAACAGGGTAAACTTAATCTTCTTCCTGATCAGTTTATAAGTGAGCAAGCCTAAAACACTTGCCCCCAAAAGAGCATTCTGGGACGTTTAAAAATCCATAATTATTCCCAGATAACCAGCAGCAAATGGAGCACTCTGATTTATTCAGGAGTGATCGTGGTTGTGCTGTCTGCATGTACTACCGGGATTGGAAGCGAGAAATGGTGCACATTTATGAAAGAAAAGCCAAAAGCAGATTGGTCGGCAAACGAAGCTACCGATTTTGCCAAGCACTGCATTTTGAAATAAGAAGAAATTCATTAGAATCCTATTCCTGCTGATCCCAAAAATAATATTGCATTAGCTACTTGGAAGTAGGGACTCTGATGAAAGGCAGTGCCTTTCATCATTATGTAGCACTCTTAGTATCCTATAGCCAGCATTTCATCAAACCAGACCGTAGAGTATCACCCACCGCCGTCGTTTGACTTTAGCCCGAGTCCTGTATTACAATAAAGTAGAATCTGAAAGCTTGGCGTGACACGTTTCACCCTATATTACTCAGCATATTTGCAGGAGACAGACAACAACTTCCCCTGCTACATGGAAGGGCACTGAAATGTAGTAATAGTCTTTTCCTTATCAGTTGTTCAGTTACAAGCGAGTAATCCTTCGGTGTCTTCCTTTTTAAGTAAATTGCAGGGGCAATTATACAGGGAGGGTATGTTATGGCCACATTCAAAAAAATATTGCTGCCGGTGGACGGTTCCGAGAGTTCCAAGCTCGCAATGCAAAAAGCCATCGGGATTGTTGAGGAGATGAAATCGGAGCTAGTACTCCTCTATGTAACTGGTGTTATTCCTGGATTTATTACCGGCCAACCCAAAGATGAAGCCTTAAAATCCCAGCTGGAGGAAGCCGACCAGATTCTTGCTCCGTACCGTGAATTTCTCACTGAGCACAGGGTTAATTTCAACGAAGTAATCATGCCCGGTTTCAATGCCGGAGAAAAGATCTGTGTGGTCGCCGGGGAACAAAAGTGTGACCTGATCGTCATGGGTTCACGTGGGTTAGGAGACTGGGCGGGAATGATGCTGGGGAGCGTCACTCATAGAGTCCTTTCACATTGTGAAATTCCTGTACTGGTTACGCGTTGATGCGACTGCTAGTCTGAGACCAATCGGCTAGAGTATGCCCGCTTAGCGGTTACTTGCTATATGTTGCAATATGTCTTCGACATTAAATTTTTTTGTCGATTTCAAGGGGAGCTTGGCTCATCTGCTAAGAGTAGTTAGGGTCTATGCATAGCTCTGGAATTATACAGATCTGTATAAACACTTGTTAGGTTAGATAAAAATAGTAACGAGGGATATCTATGAGTATTTAACAACCATCCCTAAATTGTAGCACACCACACTCAACCTGACGTATTCCACTTCTAAATCTCGATCCCATCTGACACCAACAACGTGTACCTGCCTCCAAAATTATTTGGAATTATCAATAATTCAAAGTGCTGCATTTTGGGTGAGTTTACAGGCCTTGGTCACGCATTATAGATACAGGAACAGTCCTAAGTTGCAGTATTGCTTAAATGTTTAACATTGCCGAAGTTAATCTTATATATCGTGTTCATTTATCCCTACCGGCGGAGTTCTTGAAACATCTTTATGATGGTATCATTGGTAATTTGACACAGTACTGCATAGTGTTGTTTCTAATAGAGTGTTTGATATAAGAAACCATACCGCTCTGATACCTGCGTTGTTAACGTAGTTGGACTTTTAATTTCAAGAAATGGATCAATAACTAGTGACCGCTTTCCGCCTTTTCTGTATAAAAAATGCAATGCTTTCGGCTAACCTGATTGCAACAACCATTGGCGCCGGGTTACTTTATGTGATTTATGAATTTGTTTTGAGAGGTCACCAAACAAACAAATATGTTGAATTTCACATTCGCACCTCAAATTTTTTAGGTCCCATATTTCTTCTATTCTTCATCCTCATCCTCATATATGAGTGGCCAGTTAGAAAATATTTAAACAAAATCTATTCAAACTCTCCAGTATCTTCCGAATTAGAATCAAGGGCTAAACAACGATTACTAAACGAGCCTTTTTTTATAATCGGGATGGATATGACTGCCTGGATAATTGCTGGTGTGGTCTTTGTCTTTTTTGAGCAAAACTAAGGTCTTACGTGGCAAGAGATTAGTTTGAATCGCATAGATGCATTGTTAACTGGCTTGGTATCTATTACAATCGCTTTTTTTCTCCTTGAAAGGATCTTACAAACCTATCTGGTTCCACAGTTTTTCCCAGAAGGGAAATTGTATAATGTTCAAGGAACCAGACGTATCAATCTTTCTGTTCGATTATGTGCGGTATTTGTAGCCATCAACCTCATTCCATGTTTGGTGATTTTGATCAGTCTGTACCGTGTTACAATTTCCGATCGCAATCCAACAGAGTCACTACAAATGTTGACTTCTGGATTATGGATTCTGATTCCAGTCACCGTAATCTTAGGTGGAGGGCTG
>Ga0209692_10003229_pt1 | contig 16111 bp, 7 predicted proteins | sample tdDd472_FD_187129 | JGI IMG/M metagenome (GOLD analysis project Ga0209692, IMG submission 187129) | Marine sediment microbial communities from the Atlantic coast under amendment with organic carbon and nitrate - tdDd47.2 (SPAdes)... | ecosystem: Environmental > Aquatic > Marine > Coastal >...
CGCCCTGCTGCCGGGCATGGGGCTGGGCATGGCCGCTGCAGCGCTGGTCGGGCAGGCGCTCGGCCGGGAGGACGCCGCTGACGCGAAGCAGTGGGGGTGGGACGTCGCGAAAGTCGCGGTCGTGCTCGTCGGCGTGCTGGGCCTGCCGATGGTGATCGCTCCCGAGCCGATCCTCTCGGTGTTCATCCACGAGCCCGAACCCCTCGCCATCGCCCGCCTGCCGCTCATCCTCATCGGGGCGGCCATCGGCGTCGACGCCCTCGGGATGGTGCTGATGAACGGGCACTTCGGTGCGGGGGCGAGCCGCACAGTCGCGGTCGTGAGCGTCGCCTTTCAGTGGGGGCTGTACCTGCCCGCGGCGTACGTGATCGGCCCGGTGCTCGGCGGGTCGCTGCTGCACATCTGGATCGCGTTCCTCGTGTACCGATTGACGCAGTCGATCGTACTCGTCGTGCTGTGGAATCGAGGCGCGTGGGCCGGCGTTCGCGTGTAGGGTCGAACACGAAAGTCGGTGTGAGACCTTGACGCGGATCCGCCCGCGGCGGACGCTGCAGGGGTCCCCCATTGGAGCAGGCTATGAAGTGGATCTACGGCGCGACTGCGCTGCTTGGCGCGACGGCATTCGTGGGATGTTCGACGTCGGACACGTCGGGCCTCGACGCCCGCCTCGCTGCGCTCGAGGCGTCCAGTGAGGACCTCGCCGAGCAGAACGAGGCGCTGACCGAGCGCAACGCGGAGCTTCAGGGCGAGCTCGAGCGTGCCTCGGAGATGATGGCCGAGGGCATGGACATGAACGTCACGGAGATCCCGTTCGAGCAGGCGCTGGGGCAGCTGCCGCCGGAGGTCGCCGCCGCGTTGGGTCTCGACGAGATGTCGTCGCAGCTGCGCATGCGTCCGACGTCCCCTTCGCCCGGTTCGTCCGAGGCGCTGCGGTACACCGCCTGGGTCGCCGGCGACGATGAACTCGGCGACTACTACTCGGTCCAGTTCGGCGAGACGCTCATGGCGTGGGCGACGGCCGATGTGCCCATCGTCACCGCGATCGCCGATTTCTCGGGCATGCACGCGGCCTGCCTCGGCCAGCCGATGTGCGTGATCGCGATGACCCACGATGGTCAGGTGCTCGTGCAGCACTACGAGGCGTCCGAGGACGCCGGGACGCTGTGGCCGATGGAGTGCGTCAACTGGGCCGAGGTCGGGGACGGTGGGCCGATGCCGACCGCCGCCCAGCTGCGCGACAACGCGGGCAAGCTGCTGGTTCGCGTCGACGGGCAGATCATGTGCATGCGCGACGTGGGCGGGCTCGAGCTCGTGCTCTACGAAGGCGACCCCGGGTTCGCCGGCCCTCTGCCGAACAGCGTCGAGCTGCCGCCGGTGGTCATGCCCCAGAGCTCGATCAACAGCATGAACAACAACGCAGGGACGCAGGATCCCTGAGACGGCGCCGTCGCGCGCCGTCGAGGCGTTCGGTGTGGCGTTGTGCGAGTCCGTGGGATGGCGACCTGCCTCGGCGGACGCGGCGCTCTGCGAGGCGGAGCGCGGCCCGTGCGGCTGTAGCTCGCTGGCTGACGAGGGCTGCGCGGGTCCCGTGCGCGACCGGTCGGAGACCGTGTCTCGACTCGCGTCGCGTCGTGGCCGCCGTGTGTCGACCCGTGTCCCGTCATGGCCGCACGTGGTGCCCGGCGGACCACACGTCTTCGCTGTACAGCGTGTCGCGGTTCTATGCGTCGCCGTTCTGCGCGTTGCTGCACACGGTCCCGCTGGGAAAAACGCAGAACCGCCACGTCCGAGGACGCGGCGGTTCTGCGGAGGTCGCGCCGAGGTAGACCCGGCGGTGTGGTCCGGAATCAGTGGCAGCGGAATCCGTACCAGAACCAGTCGTTGCCATCGACGTCGCCCGACGTGCCGACCGACGCAAAGTGGCCAAGGTAGCCGTCCCAGTACCAACCTCGGATCCGGCCGTAGCCACCACGCTGCCCGTAGTTGGTGTTGGTGTGCATCAGGTAGTCACAGCAACCACGGTTCACGTCGGACCAGCCCACGGTGTAGACGCAGTTGTTGCGCGTGTAGTCCCGCACCCGGTGCGGGAGGTAGTTGCACCGCGGGGCGCCGTTGGCGGCGTTGCCGTACATGAAGTGAAGCGAGTCGGGGCAGTTGGCGAATGCGAACCCTCCGGTCTGCGCGGCGGCACAGACAACGGAGCCGTCGTCGTTGATGAGCCGGATGCCGTACGGGCACGAGGTGCCCGCGATGTTGCGCTGGATTGCCGAGGTCACCGAGAACTGGTTGCTGCCCGACAGAGCGAGGCCGAATCCGGCGCTGTACACGTTCGTCGGCGGCGCCGCGGCGCAGCTGACGGCGCCGTTGCCAGCGATCTGGCGAATGCCGTAGGTGCACGAGGTGCCGGCGATGCGCTGCTGCACCTGCGTGAGGTTGGCGGCGATCTGATTGCCCGAGATCGTGATGCCGAAGCCCTGAGTGTACGTGCGCTGGGTGTCGTTGTTCGCCGCGCAGGTCACGACGCCGGCCGACGAGATCGAGCGGATGCCGTACTGGCAGTCGTGCGACCCGAGGATGCGCTGCATCTCGGTCGTGTCGGCGACGATCGTGTTGCCCGACACGTTGACGCCGAAGCCGCCGGTGTAGGTCGACGGCGTGTCCTGGTCGGCGCGGCAGATCGGCGTGCCACCGGCGGTGACGCCGTACATGTACTGGCCGGCCGGGCACTGGGTGCTGATGCGGCGCTGGATCGAGCTGTCGACGGCGAGGGTGGTGCCATCGAACGAGATGCCGCTGCCCGCGGTGAAGGCGGTCACGGGCGAACAGCCCCAGCTGGCGCCGTTGTAGACCCACGTGTCACCGGCGTCACAACCCACGGTCGCGAGGCTGATCGTGCTGCCGGTCACGACGATCGGCGGGGCGCCGACGTAGGTCGTGTCGTCGTCGCCGTCGGCGAGCTCCGCCGGGACGCCGGTCACACCGGCCCACGGCACGTTGGCGGCGACGGCGGCGTAGGGCACGGTGCCCATCTGCACGCGCGGGTCGAGCTCGCCCTCGTCGTTGATGTCGATGCCGAGCCAGACGTCGGCGCCCGCGAACAGCGACAACTCGAGCAGCTCGCTGAGGCCGAGCTCGTACACGAAGACACCGTCGTCGACGTCGAGCAGCACGGCTTCTTCCCACAGGACCGTGGCCGAGGCCGCCGTGCTGTAGAACCGGAAGGTCACCGGCAGGTCCGCGGCGTCGACCGGGGTGCCGAGGTCGTCGGTGAGATAGCCCTGCAGCGGCACGATCTCGGGAATCGCCGATGCGGCCGACGGCAGGCCGACCACGAGGGCGGCGACGAGAGCGGCAAGCAGCCGCTGGTACTTCGAAAATTGCATAGAGGCACCCATGGTGGAGTAGCGCCCATGAATCTGACGGGGAGTCAGCAGAGAGACTAGCAGCCGATGTCGCGCGCGCAAATCCGAAAAGCGACCTGCGCATCGATCCTTCATGGCGCGGTGCGTCAACGCACCTCGGCTGAATTCACCGCATGCCCGCTGGCCGGGACGCATCTCGGCTGTCCTCGGATCGAGTGTCGTGGTAGCTTCGGCGACGTCGGGCTCCATCGAGCCGCGCGGTGCGGCAGTGGGCTCGTGCGCATCCAGAGCGCCCCCGGTTGGACATGCGAACTCGTGCCCTCCCTCTGATCCTCGTGCTCGCCGCGTCCGTGGCGGTCGTCGCCGGCTGTGGCGACGAGCCCGGCGGCTCCGACACGTGCGTCGACAGCGACTGCTTCGCCCCCGTGCCGGCGTACTGCCAGGGGGACACCCGCGTCGAGATCTCGGCCGTGGGCACCTGCGCCGATGGGGCCTGCTCGTACCAGACCACCGAAACGCCGTGTGACTACGGCTGCACCGAGGGTCGCTGCGACGACAGCCCGTGCGAAGGAGTCACCTGCGACGATCCGCCGGCGCCGAGCTGCTCGGACGACGGCGCGCAGGTGACCTATGCCTCCGAGGGCACGTGCGACGACGCTGACGGATCGTGCGCCTACGTTCGCAACGAGAGTGAGTGCCCGGACGGACAGCGCTGCGAAGACGGCGCCTGTGTGGTCCTCGGGCCGTGCGAGGGCGTCGTGTGTGACGAAGCGCCCGCGCCGCGCTGCGACGGCACCGACGCCCTCGAGTACGCCGCGCCGGGTACCTGCGTCGACGGGGCCTGCGAATACGAGGTGACGGTCCGCGACTGCGCCGAAGACGGCGGGTCGTGCGCCGACGGCGCCTGCCTGCCCGACCCCTGCGCCGACGTGGTGTGTGACACCCCGCCGGCGGACTTCTGCAGCGAAGCTGGCATCGCCGTGACGTTCGACGCCGCCGGCACGTGCGACGCCGACACCGGCGAGTGCACCTACCCGCGGACCCGCGACAACTGCGCCGGGCGCGGCGCGGGCTGCGAGGACGCCGCCTGCGTCGAGGTCACCACCTGCGGTGACCTGATCTGCGACAGCCCCCCCGCGAACTCCTGCGAGGGCCTGACCGCGGTGCGGTACGACGACGTCGAGCCGCGCTGCTCCGACGGCGCGTGTGAGTACCCGGTGCGCCGGGTGCCATGTGGCCGAACGGACCAGATCTGCGTCGACGGCGACTGCGTCGACGGCGACCCCTGCGAGGGTGTGGTCTGTGACGACGTCCCGGAGCCGACCTGCGACGGGTCGATCGTCATCGCGTCCGAGGGCGGGGCCTGTGACGGCGGCACGTGCGAGTATCCGACGACCGAGACGGACTGCGCCGACGACGGGCTATCGTGCGTCGACGGTGCCTGCGTCGACCTCTGCGGCGACGTGACCTGCGACGAGGCCCCCGCGGACGCGTGCGAAGGAGACATCGCCGTGCAGTACACCGGGGACGGGCTCTGCGACGAGGGCGCCTGCATCTTCGACGCCCGCCGCGAGGACTGTGGCGTCGCGGGTGGCTCCTGCGTCGACGGCGCGTGCGAGTTCCCCGAGCCGTGCGAGGGCGTCGTGTGCGACACGCCGCCCGCGCCGACCTGCGACGGGACGACCGTGCTGGCGTTCGAGGACACCGGTGTCTGCGACGTCGGCGTGTGCCGGTACGCTCCGGTCCGTACGAACTGCGCGGCGTCCGGGCGGTTCTGCGTCGAGGGCGCCTGTGTCGACGCCGACCCGTGCGACACGCTCGTCTGTGACGACCCGCCGGAGCCGGACTGCGACGGCGACCTGCGCATCGACTACCTGCCCGACGGTACCTGTGACCTCGGCGAATGCGGCTACCCGGCGACCGCGACGGACTGCGGCGCGTTCGGCGGCACCTGCGTGGACGGCGCCTGCGTCGGCGGCGACCCGTGCCGTGACGTGACCTGCGACGAGGTGCCCGGCGCGACGTGCGACGGCGCCTCGGTGCTCTCGTTCGCGCTGCCCGGCGAGTGCGTCGAGGGCGAGTGCGCGTTCGAAGAGACCCGCACCCCCTGTGCCGAAGAAGCGCCGTCGCTCTGTGTGGGCGACACCGCATTCGTGCGGTCCGGGCACCGCTGCGAGTTCGGCATCTGTTTCTGGGACGAGACCCCCGTCGATTGCGGTGCGCTGGGTCAGACCTGCGTCGGTGGCGCCTGTGTACCGGTGGATGCCTGCCGTGGAGTCATGTGCAGCACGCCGCCGCCGGACGCCTGCGACGGCAACCGGATCACGACGTGGGAGTCGATCGGCACCTGCACCGACGGCGTGTGCACGTATGCGCCTCTGCTCGGCCCGGACTGCGCCGCCACCGGATCGATCTGCCTCGGTGGCTTGTGCGCGCTGCCCGGCGTGTGCGAGGGCGTCGACTGCGACGAGTGCCCCGCCGACATCTGCGTCGGCTCGGTCGTCTCGCGGGCCGCCTGCCCGGGCACCTGCGAGGACGACGAGTGCTCGTACCCCCGCGAAGACCTCGTCGACTGCGCCGACTTCGGCGAGTCGTGTGTCGACGGCGCGTGTGTGCCGCCCGATGGCTGCGAGGGCATCACCTGCGATTCGCCGCCCGCGCCGTCTTGCGAGGGTACGGTGCGCATCTCGTCGGCGGAGCCGGGGCGCTGCGTGTCCGGCTCGTGCATCTATACCGACACCGTCGAGAACTGCGCGGTTGTCGTCGGTGGCGACTGTGTCGACGGCGCATGCGTCGTCGTCGATCCCTGCGAGGGCGTCACGTGCCCCGACGGCGAGCCGGCCTGCATCGGCGACATCGCAGTCCAGGCGCCCGGCATCTGCATCGGTGGGGCCTGCGCGACCTCGATCACCGAAGAAGAGTGCAATCCGGCCAGCACGTTCTGCTGGGAGGGCGAGTGCCGCTCGCGTGCCGAGTGTGGCGAGACACGATGCGCGACTGCGCCCGAACCGGAATGCATCGGCGCCGACTCCGACCAGGTCCTGACGCGGCTGTCGCCCGGCACGTGCGACGGCCTGGTGTGCGTCTGGGATGAGGAGATCGAGGACTGCGGCGCGCTCGGCCAGACCTGCTTCGAAGCGGAGTGCATCGACTACGTCGATCCGGGTCCCGGAGACATCGAGATTCAGGAGATCCACATCGACCCGGCCGGCGCCGATGGCGATCGCGAGTGGATCGAGATCGTGAACCTGACCGAGCGCACCTTCGACTTGAGCGGCATGGTGGTCGCTGACGACGATGGGCAGTCGTTCACGATCCCCGAGGGCACGCTGCTGACGCCCCGACGCTGGGCGATCCTCGCCGCGGACCCCGACACCGTCGAGGCCGCGGTTCTCGAAATCGACTGGGGCGGCGCGGCCGTCTTCTCGCTCGACGAACCCGAAGACGAGATCGAACTGCGCGTCGGCGCCGTCGTGGTCGACCGGGTCGCGTGGGACGCGACGTGGCCCATCATCGAAGGCGAGACCATCGGCCTCGATGTGTCCATCGAGGATCCCGACAATGGCCTCGCGGCTTCGTGGTGCGCGACCGGATTCCCCGACGGGACGGCAGGTGTGCCGAATCGCCCGTGTCCGTCTGCGCCCGACGCCGTGCTCGAGGCCGGAGACCTGACGATCACCGAGCTGATGCCCGGCTCGAGCGTGGCTGCGTACGACTACGTCGAGATTCGCAACGACGGCGCGCGTGCGCTCGATCTGTCCGCGGTCGAGATCGCGGTCGGTGGGTCCACCTGGGCGCTCCCCGACGGCACGACTGTCGCGCGCGACGGCTGGGTCGTGATCGCGGGTTCGGCGGACGCTGCACCGTCGGTCGATGTCGTGATCGCCGGATTCACCCTGCCGGACGCCGGCACGATCACGCTGGCGCCGGGCGCCGACCCGCTCGACGTGGTCACGTGGGACGCGACGTGGCCGTGGGACACCGATGTCTCGATGTCGTTCTCCGGCTCGTTCGCCGACGACAATGATGACGCCGCGTTCTGGTGCGCCGCATGGTTGCCCTTCGACGACGGGCGATTCGGCAACCCCGACGGGGACGCTGTCGACTGTGCGACGCCGACGTACGCCTGCGAGGGCGACGACGACTGCGGCGAGGTCGCGGCGTTCTGCCTCGGGGACTTCCGTATCGACAACCCGCCCGCAGGCACCTGCGTCGAGGGCTTCTGCGACTACTCGGACGGCCGCACATACACGGATTGCGCGGCGACGGGGCAGACCTGCGACATCGGCGCCTGCGTCGACTGATCCCTCGATCGACGGATCACCGCGCGCCCGGCTGCGTGTTGCGCGAGCCGGCACGGTCGTGGGTTCCGCCCGACTGCGCAGTGGCACCGGGTCGCAGTGGCACCGGGGCGCAGCGCGCGCTCGTCTCAGCCGCCGAGCTTCGCGAAGCGGTCCGTCGCGGCGACGAGGGCGCTGGCGACCGGCGGGTCGAACGACGAGTGGCCGGCGGTGACGATGCGCAGGTCGGCTTCGGGCCACCGCTCGACGAGGTCGAAGGCGGACCGCACCGGGCACACCACGTCGTATCGCCCCTGCACGATCGTCAGCGGGATGTGGCGCATCCGGTCGACCTGATCGAGCAGCCAGCCGTCCGTATCGAAGAACGCGCCGTTGACGAAGTAGTGGCACTCGATGCGCGCGAACGGCAGGGCGAATGCCGGGGACGCGAAGCGCCCGGACACGCCGGGGTCCGGCTCGAGGCGTGAGATGCTGCCTTCCCACACGCTCCACGCCTGGGCGCAGCGCAGCTGCTCGTCGCGGTCGTCGCCGAAGAGCCGCCGGTGGTACGCCTGCACCAGGTCGTCGCGTTCGTCTTCGGGGATCGGCGCGATGAAGTGCTGCCAGGCGTCCGGATAGAGCTCGCTGGCGCCGAACTGGTACAGCCAGCGGATCTCCTTCTGCCGGGCGAGAAAGATCCCGCGCAGGCAGAGGCTCTCGACCCGATCCGGGTGCGTCGCGGCGTAGGCGAGGGCCAGGGTGCTGCCCCACGAGCCGCCGAACACGTGCCAGCGGTCGATGCCCATGAACGCGCGGACGCGCTCGATGTCAGCGACGAGATCCCACGTGGTGTTGGCGTCGGTGCTCGCGACCGGCGTGCTTCGCCCGGCGCCGCGCTGGTCGAAGAGCACGACCCGCCACTTCGTCGGATCGAAGAACCGGGACGACGCGGTCGAGACTCCGCCGCCGGGCCCGCCATGCAGAAAGACGACCGGGATGCCGTCGTGGCGCCCGGTCTCCAGGATGCGCAGGCGGTGCCCGTCCCCGACGTCGAGCCAGTGGGTCGTCACGCGAGAGGGCGGCGGATAGAGCTCAGGCATCGGACCCCTCGGCGAGGGCGGCGAGGACGTGGGGGGCCACCCGGTCCGGGTGGTTGAGGTGCACGTGGTGCCCGCCGTCGACGAGATGCACCGTCGCGTCGGGCAGGGCGGCTTCGCGCGCGCCCATCGCCTCGCGGTACCGGGCGAAGCCTTCGCGGGCCCAGATCAGCGTCGTTGGCGCGGTGATCGCATCGAGGCAGGCGACCACCTGATCCTCGGTGAGGCGCGACAGCGACGAGGCTTTGAGGCGCGGGTCGTGGGCGAAGACGAAGCCGGCGTCTGTCTCGCGCACGCCGCGTTCGACCAGCGCGTCGAGAGCAGCGTCGGTGTGGCCGGGGTTCGCTTCTCGGATGCGGGCGCGGATCGCTTCGGCGCTCGGGTACGGACGCGGGGAGCGCGCGCGGGCTTTCTGCACCCCGGCGATCCCCTTCGCGAGCTGGTCGGCGGTGGTCTCGGCGGCATTCGACAACGGCCCGAGCCCGTCCAGCAGGATCACGCGCTCGACCCGGTCGGGCATCGCGGCGGCGAAGAGGGTCGACAGCGCGGCCCCCATGGAGTGCCCGAGCAGGCGGACGCGATCGGCGCCGAGGGCGTCGAGCACGTCGGCGATGTCCACCACGCCGTCGAGGAAGTGCAGCATTGCGCCGTCGGGCCGGTGGCTCGACCGCCCGTGCCCGGGCAGGTCGATGGCGACGAAGCGCAGGTCCGGGCGGGCGTCGGCGAGCCGCGGCACCAGCGTTGCGAATGACCCGGCGTTGTCGAGCCAGCCGTGCAGGCAGAGCACGAGAGGCGCGTCGACCGGCCCGCGCGACCACCCCGCGATGTCGAGGGTGCCGATGCGAATGTCGAGTGCGTCTGCGGTCATGGCGCCTCCTTCGGTCGGTCATACGGGCCGGGTCGAGGCGTGGCAAGGGCCCGGCGCTTGCGCCCCTCGCCGGGCGGTGCGAGGCTCCCGGGGCTGCGCGCGACCGCGCGCTCGCGACCGCTGTCGGGACCATGGCCGAACTCACGCAGGAAGACGAACGCGTCCTCGAGTCGCTCCTCAAGGAGCGGCGTCTGCCGCTGAATACGCTGCGCCGGCTGGTGCGCGAGGGGTCGCCGGACGCCGTCGAGACGCTCATCGGCCGCCTCGGCGCCGACGTCGAGGCGCGCATCGAGGCGACGATCCTGTCGACGCCCGCCGACGAAGATGACATCGGCACCCTGCACCGCACCGGCACCGCGGTCGAGGCGCCGAACACGCCAGCGCCGCCTCGCCCGGGTGGGCAGGGGCTGCGTGGCTCGGCGGTCGTCATGGGCGAGCTGCTGCCCGGCTCGGACCGGTACAAGCTGCTCGACCTCATCGGCCGCGGCGGCATGGGCGAGGTGTGGAACGCCGAAGACCTCACCCTCGGGCGGCGCGTCGCGCTCAAGGTGCTGCTGCCCGGCGCGAACGAGCAGTCAGACCTCGTACGCCGCTTCGTGTACGAGGCGCGAGCGACGGGCATGCTCTCGCACCCGGGCATCATCCCGGTGCACGACGCCGGCATGCTGCCCGACGGGCGCTGGTACTACACGATGACCCGCATCGCCGGCCGCGACCTGCAGGCGATCCTCGGGGACGTGCGCGAGGGCGTGGCCGAGGCGGTCGACGAGTTCCCCCTGCCGCGCCTGCTGCACCTGTTCACGCAGGTGTGCCACACGATGGCGTACGCCCACGACCACGGGTTCATCCACCGGGACCTCAAGCCCGAGAACATCCTCATCGGTGCGTACGGCGAGGTGTACATCGCGGACTGGGGCCTCGCGAAGTGCTTCGACACCGACCTGGCCGACGGCACGCCGGGCGCGGATCCGGACGCTCGGCTGAAGACCGGCGCGGTGCTCGGCACCGCCGGGTACATGTCGCCGGAGCAGATCTCCGGTGACCTGCGTCGGCTGCAGCCGGCGAGCGACGTCTGGTCGCTGGCGTGCATCCTCTTCGAGCTGTTGACGCTCAAGCTGCCGTTCGACGGCCCGAACCTCATGGCGATCGCCATCAAGGTGGTGGGCGAGCACGCCCCGGATCCGGCGGACGTCGCCGACGGGCGCGAGGTGCCGTGGCAGATGTCGCAGCTGACCCTCGAGGGGCTCGACCGCGAACCCGAGGCGCGCCCGACCGCGCGGCACATGGCCGAGCGGGTCGAGGCCTTTCTCGACGGCGTCGAAGAGCAGCGCCGCCGCGCCGCCCGGGCCGCCGAGCGTCTCGACGCGGCTCGGACGCAGGCCGACGACTTTCGCGCCCGGTGGGCTGCGCTCGCCGAGGCGCGCCGCGACGTGGCCCGGGCCGAGCGCGAGCTGCCGCCGACGGCGACGCACGACGACCGGATGGAGGTCTGGCGGCGGCACGAGGCGATCGAGTCCGAGGCCCGCGAGGCGGACCGGATCTTCGCCCAGGCCACCGCCGCGGCGAGCCACTCGATCAACTACCGCGACTCCGACGACGCGCACGCGCTGCTCGCCGAGCTGTACTGGATGAAGGCCGAGGCGGCCGAAGAAGCGGGCGACGCGTCGACGGCGATCTACTTCCGCTCGCTCGTCGAGCAGCACGACCGCGGCGCGTTCGCCGACCGGATGTCCGACACCGGCCGCCTCGAGGTCCTCGTCGAAGCCGAGGGCGCCACCGTGCAGCTCGAGCGCCAGGTGTCGCGCGGGCCCCTGCTGGTCGGTGAGCCGACCGGGTTCGTGCGCAACGGCCCGGTGCAGGTCGGGTCGTACGTCGTCGTCGCGAGCGCGCCGGGGCACGTGACCGCCCGGGTGCCCGTCGTCGTGCGCGGCAACCGCACCTCGCGGGTGGTCGTGCAGCTGCCGCCGGAGTTCGAGGGCCACGAGCGGTGGTGCTTCGTCGCTGGCGGGCCGTTCACCGTCGGTGGTGACGACGAGGCGATCGCCGCGCTGCCCCGTGAGACCGTCGAGCTCGCGCCGTTCTACATCGCCCGCAACCACGTCACGATGGCGGAATACTGCGCCTTTCTGACGGACCTCGCGGCGACCGACTTCGAGCAGGCCCGAGGGCACGCGCCGCGCACGAGCGACGGCACGATCTGGGTCGACGTCGACGAGGCGGCGAAGCGATTCACCGTGCCCGAGGTCGACCGCGACGGCGACCGATGGGACCCGAACTGGCCCGTGCTGATGGTGAACTGGCACGACGCGAACGCCTACGCGGCGTGGCTGAGCGCCCGCGACGGGGTGACGTACCGCCTGCCCGGCGAGCTCGAGTGGGAGAAAGCCGCGCGCGGTGTCGACGGCCGGCTCTTCCCATGGGGCAACCGGTTCGACGCGACCCTCGCGCGCAGCGCCGACACGGGCACCGGCGGGCGCAAGCCGTCCGCCGTTGGCGCGCACCCCTGGGACCGCTCGCCGTACGGCGCGCTCGACATGGCGGGCAACGCCGTGGAGTGGACGTCCACCCCGGACCCGGACGACCCGGCACGGTACATCCAGCGGGGCGGCGGGTTCTATTCGCCGGCCCCGTGGTGTCGCGCGGCGTCGCGCAAGGCGCACGAAGCGGACCGCCACTTCGTGCAGTTCGGGTTCCGCCTCGTGCGCGAGCTCGGCTGACCCCTTCTTGTCGTCTCAGCGGCGGTCGAGGTCCGGTTCGGGTACCTTCTCGGCGCCGAGGCGCGTCGCCTCGTCCGCGTTGACGCCGTCCATGCCTTCGAGCGCGGCGCCGACGACCATGATGTCGCCGCCGGTGTTCTCGCGGACGTTCATCTCGTTCATCGCGCCCTGTACGAGGAACCGGTCGCCGGCGAGCAGCAGGCCGTAGCGCTCGGACGTAGTGACCTCGACGGTGTCGAGCGAGATCGTGGCGTCGCCGACCGCGGCGAACCGCTCGGAGTTGTCGATCACGACGCCGTCGCCGATCTCGAGGCGCCCGAACCGGCTGCCGAGCTCGCGAAGCTGCGTGCCCGAGACGACGACGTCGTTCGCTTCGGCGTCGACGCCGGCGAGCCACATGCCGACGCCGGCGTTGCCGTCGATCGCGACGCCGTCGAGGCGTACGACGGAGTCGAAGAACCAGGCGCCACCGCCGGCGTTGTCGGCGATGCGCCCACCGCGAACGACGAGCCCGGCGCCGGTCTGGATCTCTTCGCCGTCCTTCTCGGCCGTGCGGTCGAGCAGCGCGGCGCCGATGACCACGAGGCCCTCGGCGTCGTTGCCGACGAGCTCGACGTCGATGAGCTCGGACAGCGACACCACGCTGGCCCCGAAGTCGTCGAGCGCCGTCGTGCTGGTCTGCCGCACGAGCACCGCCGCGCTCAGGTCGCCGCGGGTGCCCGTGACCGACACGCCGTCGGCGCGGACGCAGTGGCCCGCCAGCGACATGCCGAAGGTCTGGGCCTCGGCGACGTCGACGCCGGTGAACTGCATGCGCGACCAGAGGAAGCTCTCGGTCTCGACGCCAGGCGAGGTGGACCCGATGGCCAGCGCCTCGGGCAGGCCGTCGCCGCCGGGCAGCCACTCCTCGGTGGGGAACCACTCCTCGGTGGGGAACCACTCCTCGGTGGGGAACCACTCTTCGGTGGGGAACCACTCTTCGGTGGGGAACCACTCCTCGGTGGGGAACCACTCCTCGGTGGGGAACCACTCCTCGGTGGGGAACCACTCTTCGGTGGGGAACCGATAGAACGGGTCGTCGGCCGCGAGGCGGGTGACCCGCACACCGCCGCCGCGGGTCGTCGCGACGAGGGTGTCGTCGATGCCGCCGCGGCTCGAGGCGAGCTCGAAGCCGACCCCGGCGAGGTTCTCGACCACCGACTCGCCGATCATCGCGAGGTAGGCCTGCCGGGCACGGACACCGGCGGTCGCCATCGACCGGTCCGGGTTGTCGCCCACGACGTCGATCCGGCTTCGGTCGACGAGCAGCCGGGCGTGCGCCGCGTCGATGCCCACGTCCCCGGTGTTGCGGACGAGGGTCTCGCTGACGAGCACGTCGCTCGACCACGGGCAACCGGGGCGGGGGGACGTCTCGCACGCAGCGAGGTCGCCACCGTAGAGCGCGACGAGGCCCGCAGTACCGCCGGACATCGACGTGCCGCGGATCGACACCACGGCGTCCTGCGTCTCGATCTGCGCGCCGCCGGCCTCGGTCAGCTCGGCGTGCAGAATCGCCGCGCCGGTCACCCGCTGCACGAAGACACCGGTGTCGACGGCGCCGCGCACCCGGGCGTCGGCGAGCACGAAGTGGTCGGCGCGCTTGGCGCTCACGCCGCGGAGTCCGCCGACGATCTCGACCGCCGCGATGTAGACGTCCGGGGCCTCGACCGCGTCGATGACCGGCACGTCGTCGGCGCCCACGATGCGAGTGGCGTCGGCGCCGGCGCCGATGATCGCGAACGACGCGCTGAGCGAGACGCCGCCGTCGTACGTGCCGGGCGCGAGGTAGACGACGGTCGGCGTGTCGAGCTCGTCGGGCAGCGCGTCCTTCAGGGTCGCGAACGGCGCGTTGCGCGAGCCGTCGCCGCCGGGCGCCGCGTCCGCGTCGACGAACACGGCCTGCGCGCTCTGCAGCGCCTGCGGCGGCGGCATCGCCGCATCGCAGAACCTGGCGGTGCAGGCGCCGCGGCGCGGGCCGACCTCGATGGCTGTGCCGTCGCGCAGGGTGAACGTTGTGCGGTCCGCAGCGTCGTACTCGGCGGGCTGGCCGCCGGTATCCGGGCTCGCGTCGGCGAGGTCGGTGTCGTTGCCGCCGCCGCCGGCTTCGGCGTCCGCGTCTGAAGCGGCGCCCGTCCCGTCGGTCTCGCCCGCGTCGCGGGTCCCGGTGTCGTCGGCGTCGAATTCACCGCCGGCGCCCGCGTCCAGCTCGCCGCCCCCGAAGTCGCTGAGCGCGCCGCTGTCGGCGCAGGCGAATCCGAAGAGCAGGGCCGCGAGGATCGTCGCGAGGCGGGTGAGGCGGCGGGTGCCTGGGTGCATGCCGAGTCCGTGGGCGGGGCGAGCGTGCGCGGTCGTGGGGTGTGCGTCGGCGCGCACGGGCAGCTGGCTCTGCAAGTCGCAGGCCGACCGCATCACTCGACCTCGATCGTGAACGGTTCGTCGAGATAGACCGCGCCAGCGGCGTCGCGGGCCACGAGTCGGACGGGGACGGACGCCGCGCGAACGCACGACTCCATCAGATTTCCATCACCGTCCGTGTCACGGGTGTCGCGGTTCGACGTCTCGACGAAGAGGGTGAAGCGCTGGCCGGGGCGGACCCCGGTGATGCGCCCGGCGTCCAGGCTGACCCGGGGCGCGTCGCCGCATTCCGGCGCAGCATCGAGGGTCACGGCGTCGATGAGGCACGCGGCGCCGTCCACGTCGCTCTCGATGACGAGGGTCAGGTCGCGGGGGGCATCGACGGCCGCGCCGAGTGCGGCCTCGACGTGCGCGCCGAGGGACGCGCTGCCGCCACCGACCGCGAGGGCGCAGGCACCGTCGGTCGGCGCGACGCCGGCGTCCGTGCCGTCGCAGCACCGGTCGTCGGGGCAGCTGCGGTCATCGCCCCACGCGCAGACGTCCGTGGTGCCACCGGCGACGGCCGCCCACTCGGCGTAGGCGTCGCGGGCTTCGGCGTCGTCCGAGGGATCGACCACGATCGGGGTGAGCCCGGCCGCGCGCAGCGCCGCGGCGGCGTCGGCGGCGCCGGGCAGATCGGCCTCGATCGCGGCCCACACGTCCGTGTCGTGCGCCGGGCTGTCGGTGATCCAGACGACGATCGGTCGGGCGCCGTCGGTGAACCCGAAGCCGCCGCGGTCACCGTGGCCGAGGGCCGGCACGACCCCGGCGATCGCATCGAACGCCGCCACGCGGTCCGACTCGAGCTGGCAGTCCGCGCCGCACCCATCGCCGACGACGAAGTCGCCGTCGTCGCAGGTCTCGCCGCTGTCGAGGCGCCCGTTGCCGCACCGCCCGATCGGCAGGCCGTCGCCGCAGAAGTCAGCGACCAGCGCGCTCGGCGCACCGAGCGCACGGCAATCGCGCCAGCAGGCGTCGGCGTCGCGGGGCCAGACCGCCGTCGCCGGCTGCAGGGGTGCATCGGTGGCGCCCTCGACCGCACGGCAGGCCCCGAGCGCGCCGCCGACCACGTGCGGCGCGTCGTCGAGGCGGGCGTCGAGCACGAACCAGCCCTCGGTGTCGCCCCACGGCGGCCCGTCGTCGCAGCACGACGACACGACGAGGGTCAGCGTGTCGTCCTGTCGCGCGACGAGCGTCACAGCGGGGTCGGTCGCGAAGCGGTCGTCGTTGCGCGCCAGAACGGTGCCGTCGCTCGCCTGCACCGTGAGCACGCCGTCGAACGCCTCGCCGACGCGGGCGGCGACGACCTCCAGGTCGACCCGCTGCCCGGTCCGAACGGCGAGGGTGAAGGTGA
>Ga0209692_10003237_pt1 | contig 16076 bp, 11 predicted proteins | sample tdDd472_FD_187129 | JGI IMG/M metagenome (GOLD analysis project Ga0209692, IMG submission 187129) | Marine sediment microbial communities from the Atlantic coast under amendment with organic carbon and nitrate - tdDd47.2 (SPAdes)... | ecosystem: Environmental > Aquatic > Marine > Coastal >...
AAAGACGGATCAAAGAGCAATCCCCTTCAACCTTTCTCGTCATCATCGATGTTAAAGAAAAAAGCCGCACCGGAGTGCGACGCTCCATAGATACGGGTTGTCTCACCATTGCCATGCACCAGAACGAAGCCCGTCAGCGAATGTGATCAGCCCGAGGAACTAGGCTGGGAGCATTCGGAACCTGGGGTCAAGGGGATAAATCCCCTTGCCGCCGGAGGCAACGCTTTTTCTTCATCCTTTTTAAAAAAGCCGCCCTTCGGAAACACTGTCAATAAAACAGGATGATGACGTCGAGCTTTCAAGCGGCGCGGCAGGCTCCTGATCAATGGTTTCATTCACCTTGTTGATCACCAGGCCATTGTACTTTTCTGCCACGGCAGTATAGACGGTGTTGTCTTTAACAAAGGCCGAGATCTGCTCCGCGCTGCTTTTTGTGCTGTATGTGGCTACGGATTCCGGGTTTTCAGGGTCGGTGATGTCAAATGCGGTGATGCCGTTTTTTCCTGAGGCGGCAAAGGCGTAGTGGGTTTGAATGTCAATGTGGTTATAGCTGCCTGTGTCGGGGGGAGGGATGACGGCGACAGTTGCGGGGATCGCAAGGGGATCCGTGACATTTTCGATATAGATGCCTTGTGTGCTGTCTGCGATGAAGGCGTAGATTTGGGAGTCCTGCTCGAATATGGCCACAGCAACGGCAAGGCCGGGGGTGTCTTTTTCCGCCACGACGGAAGGGCTTGTAGGGTCTGACAGGTCGACAATTTTAAGGCCTAACCCATCCGCATAGTATGCGTAATTGCCGTGGACCGCGACGTCCACTGCCGTTCCAGGGGTAAAGCCCGTCGTGTCAGCGGCTTTGGGGGAACCAGGGTTTAATGGGTCGGTCACATTGATGAGCAAGTACGGATTGGTGTTGCCGTTGGCCACGCAGGCAAACTTGGATGTTTCTTTTTCATAGATAGCAACAGCCATGGCCTCATCAGCGGTGGGTGTGCCAGAAGGGTGAGGGACCAAACTCGGAGCTGATTTTGTCGACACATCGACAATTCTCAGTCCGCTTCCTCCATTTGCGATATATGCCTGGTCTCCGGACACAGCGATATCATGGGAGGTGCCGTCAATCACCACATAACCCATACGACTGAGATACGAAGGCAGGGAAGAGTCAAATATAAAAAGACCGCTGTCGCCGGTGAAAAGTCCGCTGTCACCGTCAAGAAGGTACGTGTAATTACTATCATAAAAGACAGCGTCTCCGCTGACAGGGGAGTACACGGTCTTTTTATGAATGGGAGCGGAATGGGTGCTCACATCGATCTTCTGCAAGCCGTTTTCTGCCACGGCCATGTACACATCATCGCCCAGCAGATCAACGCTGTAAGATCCTCTGGTTTCTGTTTCATAGGAACCAATTACCGGGTAGTCAAGCACCTCGCCATCAACAGGTGGGGCAGAAAAATCGACGACCTGAAGGCCCTTGTTCCCATCGGTGATAAATCCGGTAAGGTCTGACACGAGAATACCCGTGGCATCCCCGGGAGTCTGGCAATACCCGGTATTGGTGATTGGTGTGGCTCCAAGGGTGCCACTGTGCGAAAGAATTTTGAGTTTGGACGCCACTGAGTATTGAGCGTAGCTGTCCATGGCCGTGACGTAGGCAAACAGGTCTCCATTTGCTTCAGATGCGAAAAGTCCGGTTACCAGAGCAATGGTGCCGTATAGCAGGTTGGTACGCATGTCCTTGGATACCGGAGCTGCAATCACACCCGGATCAGTGACATCAAAGACACGCAACCCGTAGTAATAGTCCAGCATGAAAGCATAGATCTTGCCTTCGTATTCGCAGACGGTGGCATTGGTATAACCCCCGGTGGTTTTGTACGAGCCGTTGATGTCGGGTTGCTTGTAACCTGAAATTCGGTCAGCATCCTGGGTGGTAAGAGGCTCTTCCACAGGTGTGACCGGATCGCTTACGTTGATGACCCTCATGCCGAAATTGCTGTCCGCAAGAAATATGTAGCCTTCGTGATAGCCCAGACCTCTGGCATCGATTTCGGGTACTGTTTTTGTTTCTGTCTCTGAAACCACTATTGAACCGGGGTTGTCGGGTGCGAGGTTTAATGTTCCTTTGAGTTCTGGCAGCGTGGGTTCAAGTGCAGGTGTTCCGGTCATCGCTGACAGGTCATAAATTAACAGGCCGCTTTTTCCCGCAGCTATGTATAGAGTTGCCGTGGTGGCATCCGACTCGTAGTGGATGTCATGAATGATGGTGCTCGTTTCAACCCGGAATGCGGTGACCAGGTCCATGGTACCGCTTTTCAGGACGGTGACGGTGTCCCCGGTGGTCCAGATGATGAGATCAATTGGGTCGTAGTTTTTATGGGTACCGGATGTGACGGCATTGGGCGACGGATGAAGAAAGGACGCCACAGGGGTGTAGGGCCATCTGGCGATTGCGCTGAGGGAGGTTGCTGCGTAGGCACTGAAAGCCGTTGCAGCGATGATGAGCAGGGTGAGGATGCAGGTTTTTAATTTCATGATAAATCCTGTTGCTGGGTGACGGGAACAAATAAGCTCACAGTCAAAAAATAAATCATGTGGTACGCGGGTATACCGATCAGAGAATTAAGGCCTAAGTTTGGCTTGGTAGTTAAAAAAGAGCCTTATGAACCACGAAGAGCACGAAGGACACGAAGAAAAAAGACAAGATAATTAATTTTAGCGGCGCAGCCGCCTTCGTGCTCTTCGTGTCCTTCGTGGTAGCAATGCTTTATGCTATTTGAGTCCGGGGAATCAATGGCCTTGATTTTCCGAATTACTCTGGTTTGACCCTTGCCGTCGTTTTGGTGCGTGGAACGCACCCTACATACCACACCGAAAAAGTGGGTGGTGAGTAGTAAATGGTTAGTAGCGTTGGAGTCGATCCGCTCCGTCCAAATTTATAAAAGACCATGAGCAAAGTGAATTCCTTGAACGAAGAACCAAGCACCATGAACCAAGAACTTTTTTTTAAAATTTCACCGTAGCAGAAAACCCCAACGCCTCCTCATCCCCGAACCTCGATTCAACGTTCAGGGAGAAGGTCTCCAGAAGGTGCACAGATACCCCCGCAACGTACCCCAGGTTTTTTGCCCATGTGATGTCGTCTTTGTAATCAATATACTCGTCAGGGTAATAATAGCTTCGCCAGTTTTTGTTGATGTATTGTTCTTTTCCGGTAATGCTGGAAATTCGTGCTCCGGCATAGGGGTGAAAGAGCCCTGCATCGGCCGAAAGCATGATGGCGAGCTGAATTTCATCCATGGTGGCAGAGTAGAACAACCCGTCGGACTCCAGCCTGTCGTCTTCAAAATCGAACCTGCGGTATTTGAGATCCATGCCAAAGGCGACGGGAATGTCATTGAATGATCCCCGGTGAAGCAACACCGTTGTGCCGAACCCGTAATATAGGTCCGATTTTGAGTTGAATTGATCTTCGATTGAAAAACCGAACTGGATGGTGGTGTCTGTATGGTAAAAGGTCATGTCTGTATCGCAGACACCGGTCATGGCGTAGACGGTCCAGGACTCCGTTATCACTGCCCCAAGCCTTGCTCCGGCGGTGGTCATCGTACTTTTTGAGGCACGGATCTGTTCGTAGTGGCGGTCTTCATGCATCTGTGTTCGTGGGTCATCCCACCGGACCCGTCGTTGCTGGTTGGCAAGGCTATTGTCCTGGCTGTCGTACTCCGCAGAGATGAAGACGCTTATGGTGCCAGGGTCCGTAAAGATCCCGTATTCCCATATGGCAGGGTCTCCGATATTTCCCACTGGCGCACTGAAAACCAAGGCTGCATGAAGTAATAGCAGCAGTGTGACAGAGAGAGTCCTTCTTGTTTGCCTGATACCAATCATATACAGAATTATCGCCTTTCGCCTTTAACCCCTATCTATTTCCACTTCAATCCTGAAAAACTCCGTCTCAGGAGTCTCCTGGAGTGCCAAGCCGTGCAGAGATGTGTTTGAATCATACACAAGGGGTACCCCCTTTAAAAACCCGGTGTACTTATTCTCTGTTACAGCCCCGTCTACGCATACCCCCCATTTTTCCCCCACGAGCACCGTGTAAGCGAGACTCTTGCTGTCCGGGCTGAACCATGGGCGTCCGATGGCATCAAAGGGAGTCTGCTCTTCGTCATTAACCACCATGACCATTTTCAGTGTGTCTTCAGATATTGCCATATAGGCTACTTTTGATGAGTCAGGGCTGAATACAGGACGTTTGACCTCCAAGTAATCTTTGCCTTTTATACCGTCAAACACCATAAACCATCGCCCCTTATTGAAGGCTCTGTATGCAAGGTGTTTTCCATCGGGGCTGAAGACCGGCATACCCATCGAATCGTATTTTTTCTGCTTTTTGCCGTTGATTACCATAACAGGCTTTTCTTTCTTAATGCCCACGTAGGCCAGTCTGGACGAATCCCCACTGTAGACCGAAGGACCCAGTTGATCAAATCTGGGGCCCTCTTTACCGTCTGTCACCGTTACCCATTTTTTCCCTTTTTGTGCGGGGTAGGAAAGATGTGTTGAGTCCGGACTGAAGAGGGGAGTGCTGACCGTCTTGTAAGCTTCATGCTCTTTGCCATCTTCGACGATGAAGAGCATTTTGCTGGCCTGGGCCACATAGGCGAGATGGTTGGAGTCAGGGCTCCAGGTGATGACCGTGACATTTTCATACCCCTTGCCCTCTTCACCGTCAGTGACAAGGTGCCAGCGGATCCCTTTCTGGGCCGCAAAGGCAAATCGTTTCGAGTCGGGGCTGAAGACCGGCTCTTTAACGCCATCGTAGGGGCCGTATTTTTTTCCGTTCACCACGGCAAACCACTCTTTTTTATTTGCGACTAGGGCGGCTACCTGTGTGGAGTCGGGGCTGAACACAGGGTTTCCATTGATGAAGTCGAAGAGTTCGCCTCGCTTTCCATTCAATACAACAGCTTGTTTTTTCTCTTCTTGGATTCTGTAAGCGTAAGCGGTCCCATCCGGGCTGAATGTGAAGTCCCCGACACCATCAAAGACAGGGCCTTTTTTACCGTCCACGACGGTAAAGGCTTTTTTGTTTTCATAAACGATATAGGCCACGCGGTCTTTCTCAACACTGAAAAGAGGGGTGCCCTTGGCAATGGCATCAAAGTCAGGGCCTTTTTTCCCATCTACATGAACAGCCATTTTATTGTCTATTCGGGTGGCATAGGCCAAATGGGATGCACCGGGTAAGTTGACGGTGATTCCGTACATTTTTGAATTTTTTGGGGCTTTATCTAATGAAACGGCTTTTTCTTTAAGATTAATGGTGAGGCTGGTGTTTGAACACACACCGGCTTGAGCAAAAAATAAAAGTAAAGGGACAGAAAGTAAAAGCGTTGCAAGACATGATTTCTTAATTCGGTACATCATTGGTCGGTGTTTCATGTGGCGGTATTTCATCTTCTTCATGCGACTCCTTCTTGTCCTTTTTAAATGGGTTCAGTTTTCCAAACAGATGTTTCACCATCTCCATCTGGTGATGGAGGTGTTCCATCTGGACTTCCAGGGGCATTTCTACGGAAAAACCGGCCATGTAGATTGCGGCTTCCTGCTCGTAATCCAGGCCAGCGTAATGGTTTCCTATTTTTGTGAAGTCGGTGGAGTTGAGGTTGGTACTTGAATTGTTCGGTACTTCTAATTTATCAGCGAGAAGCAGGCCCAGAGTCAGGTTCAACTTTACGCCTTTTGGTAGTTTTAGGCCCACGCCTGCTCCGTAGAGGGTGGCGTCGGGAAGGAAATAGAGGGCATCCATCTGGTCGTAGTTCAGGGAACTGGGGCGTCTTTCATAACCAAGCCGAAAGGAGAGTTTATCGGTGGCCTGATACTCCATGGCCGCGCTCCAGTGCCAGGTGTCCCGCATGTTCCGTTCCACCACAAAGTCATTGTCTCCGTATGCGTACCCCAAAAGCTTGGCGATCCTGAGGATCTGGATTCTCTGGTCAAAGGTGAACCGGTCTTCTTCCACCACCGACCAGTTGGCCCAGTGGAGGTCTGCAAGAAGTTTCAGTCGACTGAATGGTTTGACCATGATGCCCGTCTGCACCCTCATGGGGAATGTCTGGGTGGCCGTCACCGTACCTTTTTGTGTCTCTGTGGGAATAAAGGGAATGTCTAGCATACCGGCACCCTGAAGGGTCATCTCCGTCTGGCCGTTCCAGTCAACATGTCGTTGAAATTGGTCGCTGTAGGTCCATGTGTAATCTCCGGAGAGTTCGGCCACCGATTCGCTCTGGTAGCAGATGCCGAAGGAGAACCAGTCTTTCGGGCGCCAGAGAAGCCCTAAGTTGAAGGAGGGGACAAAGTCATCCCGCGCCTCCATGTCCAGGGTGAGGACATGCTCGTAGGGGCCTAAGCCGCCGCCCAGCCAGGGTGGAGGGAGGGTCTGCTCTGACACCACAGGAATTTCAAGGTCCTTGGTGGCATCCCCCAGCACGCGAGTGAGGGCCACCAGCTCGTTAGGGGTTCTCAGGTCTACCTCAACCCCCAGGGCCCGCTGCGCAAAGCCCACGGAGACCCCCAGTGACAGAGTGTCTGAAACCCGGAGTGACGCAGAAGGTGCCGCGTAGACCATGTGCTGGGTGTAGACGGATTTTGCGCTGAACCGGTAGGGGTCGTCCTCGTCGCCATGAACAAAACCAGCACCGTAGGGGACATAGTTGGCAATGGCAAAAGTCAATCTGCTGTCTGGTTTTCTTGACGCGACGCCGAGGTTGGGGCTGGGCATGACGGGGACCTGAAGAGGCCCGATAAAGGGGAGGTACATTTGATTAGCGGAGTTGGTGCCTTCGGAGCCGTCCAGGGGGTCCGGCCCGCCGTGGTCGCTGTTGGGGTCGGTCTCTTTCGAGTAGTCTTTGGGCCATTTACTCGAGTCAGGGCCCCACTGACCGCTCATCATGCCAGGCCAATCCTCGTCGGCGTTAAACCGCCCGGTTCGAACGATACTTGCAAAAACAAGGCTGTTGCCGAAGGTTTTGCCTTCGGGGAGAAGGGAGAGTCCCGCCGGGTTGTAGTGAATGGACATGATGCCGGGAGGGTCGGCAGTGCAGGTGTTGGCTAAGGAAAGAGCAACGGCATCGGTGGCCACCTGTTCGTTAAATGCAGCGTTGGAGGCGTGAGGTATTAAAACGAACATGGTCGCAGCAAAGAGCAGGCGCAAAAAGAACCGCCATGTCGGTGTCGTATAAGAATACGGCTGCAGTGAACGCTTTATTTTTCTATCATATATCAAGAAAAGTAACTCCTCCAGGGGGTGCGTTTCTACAGTTCGAATTCAAAGGGGACTCTCACCCCCACCGAAAAATCAGGATCGTTGTTGGTCAGGCCAAAACTGAGCTTGATGTTGACCGACCGTTTGGGGGAAAGGTTCCAACCGGTTCCGATGCTAAAGGAGGAAGACATGGCCGACTCCGATGATGTATCGTCGGTTCCCACCCAGTCGTATTCTGTCTTCATGGAGTAACTGTACTGGTAGCTTAAGTTGAGGGAGACTTTGTAAGAGAGGGAGTAACCGATGCCCATGCTTAAAGAGTAGGTGTCCCCGGGTTGGACCTCACTGAGGAATATTCCGGCTTCTCCCTGGGTCCCGGTTTTGTAGTTGAGACCTGTGATGTCAAACCCGTGCTGGTAGTTAACGCTTCCGAAGGCTACAAGGGGATCAATGGATTGACTGAGGTTGAGGCCGGTGGAGACCGCGTAGCCCCCTGACCCTGTGGACATCTCCGTTGCGCTGTCTATCTTATAAGGGCTTCTGCCGGTGGGGCAAATAAAGGAACCGCTGATAATCTTTGATGTGGTGCCGCCACCAGCCTTCACTGGCTGCCACTGAAAACTGAAGGAGACATCGCCGAAATCGGTGACATCCTTGGCCGATGCGTTGGTCTGGCTGTTCATCTTGTAGACAAAGGGAAGGTTCATGCTCAAGGTGAGGTTGTCTTTGTGGGGGTATTCAATGAGCAGGGCGTTCGTCACGCTGTGCATGGCGTTGTGTTCCACCCGAGATGACTCGACAATGGAGTCGTAGGAGTACCCCGTGTACCTGAAGCTGTACTCCAGCCCCAGGGCCCCGGGCCTCATCAGGGTATAGGCACGGCCTGCTGCAGATAGGACGTCTTCTGTGGAGCCTTCCTTTTCCTCGTCCGTTGTTTCAAGCTCTCTGCGGATGTCATTTTCTTTCTCCATTTGCAGCAGCTTTTCTTCCAGAATCTGCATCTGCTCCCTGAGTAAATCCACCTCGGTGGACTCCTCACAAAAGGCTGTAGAAGAGAACAGAACAGCAAGAATGAGTATGGGAAGTATTTTAAAGAGCCTCGGCAATAGATTCTCCTTCATGTGAATCAACCTCAACCGTGTGTCCGTAAAGGGCCAGAAAAATGAAATGTCCAAAAACGATGCCTCCGGCGGCCCTGCCGGGGGCCAAACTTTTGAAAAGTTTGATAAACAGGTTTTTTATTGTTTATACCGCTGCGTCGGCCCGAAATAAAAATCTGTCTCCAGCTCCCCCGGAAGATCAAAGGGCTTGTCCATATCGAACATAAGGGTTCGCTGCATATCCTGATCGATGAATCGCAAGTCCTCTTCTTTCAGGCGCAGGTTGGACAGGGTGCAGCCTTTCTGGGGGAAAATTTTAAAAAGGATGCTTTTGTACCACATCTCTTTAAACTCATTGAGCGTGTAGCTTCCGTTTCCGCGCCACGGATCCGCCACAAACACATGGTCTTTGTGGATTCCCTTCAACACCACAAAATGCCGGTACCCAAAGAGCTCCAGAGGGACAATGCACGGCCAGTTATCAGGCTGCATGAGATCTTCGAGCTCTGCGTTGAAGCCGCCTGACTTATAGCCCAAGGCATCGACAAACTGTTGCATGTCCCAGAGAGAGAAGGCCCTCAACCGTTTTATTTGCTCGGCATCACCGTATTTCATAAGGCCGTTGATGATCTGTTTTTCAGTGAGTTGCTCTCCTAAGCAAAACTTTAGAAGGGTTCCTAATGATGCGGACCCGCAGCTGTAATCATGCTCCTGTTTGACGATATTTTTAAACAGCGATTCGGAAAGGGGGGTGACATGCTGACGCATGCGAAATTGTTGCTCATGGCCCACGGCAAGGTTCAGCTCACCCTCGGGGATTTTGCTTTCTGGGTGAAATCCACCGATAAAACAGATCAAAAGGATGAGGCCTAAAGCTGCTTCCATGAACAAGTTTCCTTCAGTTGCTATTGTCAAACACAGAGAGCGAAGGTGATTTTTGTGATTCTAAAATTGTAATGAGAACCTTAGTGGTGAATATAAACAAAGTTACGTATATAGTAAAGTTATATCTTGGCCGAAGCCAATGGAGTCAAGCTTTTTGAGCGATTGTACAAGATAAAAAACGCGCCGAAAACCGGGGTTTGTTATCGCCAATTCGCAGATCAGGATTGCTGCAACATTAGCTCAGGTTAACCAGTTTTTGGCGCACATCCTGGGGGAAATAGTCACTTGTGATCCCTTTGAAGGATAAAAGTTAAGGGATGGATTCCATGGGGAATTGCGGTGACAGTAATCATCTTGCAGGGCGCATTTTATGTACCGCGCCTGGCTACTCAATAGCCATGTTTCTTTTTTGCCGGAGCGTAGCGACTCCTTGAACAAAGCACTAAGAACCAAGCACGAGGAACGCCTTTGCTTTTCCCGCCTTTAGCCCTTAGCCTGTCTTTTTTCCCTCAACCAAGAACCAAGCACCTGGAACCAAGTACAAGTTTTTCTACGGTGAATCCCACCACGGATCAGATACCAACGATTTCTCATCAAACCCCGCCACCACCTGCAACCCCTGTTGTTGCTTGGTCATGTCAAGAATGAAGAAGAGACCCATGTCTGTCTGCGAATTCCCATCCGAGTTAAAATGAAAGACCGGTCGCACCTCATTTACTGCAGGCGCGATAGGCTCTCTGGCAAGAGTGGGATCCTCGCCGTTATTTACCTCCACCAGGGCATCGCTGTAAGTGCCGGAATAACTGGTGAAGTCAGCCGATAAGTCTCCCTGAAGCCGATTGCTCCCGAAGACCACTCGCTGAAGGTTGTTTTTCTTATCGAAATCCGCGATTAATACAAGGCCGTCAATGGTCATGGTCTCGTTAACGGAATTTCCGATGGAGACATTGCTCCACTTTTGATCCCAGCCCGTGGAGCCTTTCTTTTTGTACCAACCTCCGGAAAAAGCATCGATGGTGGTATAGGTCTCTATATGGATATCGAGAAACATCCGTGCCGTGTCTTTTCCCATGACGAATTGGGTGAACCCTTGTTGTGCAGTAGCGTTCTTCATTTCAGTTTCCTGCATCGGTTTCAGTGCGGCCGAGGCTGGTGCCGCAAAAACAAGTGTCCATAAAAACAGAACAGATAGAACAAACCAACTCATGCCCAGTGTCTGGCGGAGTATTGGCGACATAACCTGTGTGACGTTTATGAGCAGAAGGTGGCTCAGCATGAGGTGCTCTATCCCGAATTCAGATTCATCACATCTAACTCTCTGGTAAGGTTGTTTGTCCGTTTTTTATGGACGAAACATGAATAACGTTGAGAACATGATTTACCAATAGGCACATAAAAATCGTGAGGGTCGAAGGGTTGAAAGACTCCCTTGTCCGCTTTGATACGTCCGCCTTAATGAACGCTTACGACATTAGACAACTCTGTAGGGTATAATATCTGCACTGTATCTGTGAAATGTCAGTTTCAATTATTTAAATCAATTCAGAGGTATTGACACCGTCGTTTTGGTGCGTGGAACGCACCCTTGTGTTATCAATACCATGTCTTCAGCTGGTAAGGTTTACCCTGAAGTGTTTCGCCATGCCACTGGTGGGGTTTATGAGATCGCGTCATATCCCCATCACCCTTGTAGGGTGCGTTTTACGCACCATGTTCGAGTAACCAACAATCTTGGTGTTTATTTCAACTCAAAGGTATTGAGACAGTCATTTTGGTGCATGGAATGCACCCAACAGGCTTCGGTGCTTCAATGGTAACGGGTAACATAAACTTGATTCTTAACATCAACGGAAAACAGGCGTGTTTCATACCTTATTTGATAACGAATGGTATGAACCAAATCCGAGGATAATTCCTTGACAAAAATTCTTCAGAGAGGGTTTTTCCCTTAGCCCTTATCTTGCCGGAGCGTAGCGACTCCTCGAACGAAGCACTAGGAACCAAGCACGAAGAACGCCTTTGTTTTTCCAGCCCTTAGCCCTTTTCACGGCTTATCCCACCACTGCCCTTGAGTCAGGGATTTCTCATCATACCCCGCCACAACCTGTACCCCCTGCTGCGGCGAATTCACGTTGAGAATAAAGAACATTCCCATGTCTTTTGATGCGTCTGCATTGGAGTCAAAGCGAAGGGTGGCCGGTAAGGCACTATTAGTTGGGTTAAGAATAGCAGCCCTATTGAGTGTGGTCATCCCGGTTCCACTTCCTCCTACCAAGATGGCATCGTTGTAGGCACCTGTGTAACTGTTAAAAAAAGCCGACAGATCTCCCTGTAGCCGGTTGCTCCCGAACACCAACCTCTGAAGGTTGTTCTCTGCATCAAAGTCAGTGATCAGCACAAGGCCGTCGATGGTCATGTCATCGGCCTCAGAATTCCCGATGGAGACAGTATCCCATTGTTGATCCCAACCTACTGAAGGTTCAGCCTCGGTGCCTTTATCGTAATATCCTGCAGAAAAAGCGCCTATGGTGGTGTAGGTCTCCATATGAATATCGAGAAACAGCCGTGCGGTGTTCCCATTCATGACGAATTGAGTAAAGCCTTGCTGGGCCGTGGTGCTTCTCAGCTCCGATTCGCCCATGGGCTTCAGTTCTGCGAATGCGGGAGGGATAAGCAGGAACAATGAGAGGAAAAAAACAGGCAGAACACACCGGCCGATAGCCTGCATAGGTCGGCTGCGGTTTGCTGAACACATGCTTCTAAACAAGATGTGGATGATTGATTTCAGCATAAAGTGTTGTTGTCCTGAGATGAAAAGATACGTTGGTTTTCGCCCTTCGCCCTTTTACTTTTTCCTATTCACTACTCACGATTCACTAATCACTTATAAGCCGCTCCCAGTCCTCTGCCCGGAATCTCAATGTACAATTTGTGGGCCTTGATGTTGTCCAGGGCAAATGCCCCGAGATCATTACCCTCCACCTTCATATGCTCAACACGAATCGAACCTTCCATGGGCACGTTAAGGGCGATGAACCCGCTGCCGAACCGGGGGTTGGGGAGTGGGTTTCCGTCTGTTCCGTTGACGGATAGGAATTCGTTATTGTCCGCGGCGACGTCCAGCGTGACCGGGTTGCCTTCCATGATATTGCCGAAGGTGAATTCCCCAGATGGTTCCCATGCAGAAGGTGTCTCAGGGGCTCCAGTAAAGGATCCGGCAAGGGTGATGCCGGAAAGGGTAAGGGTGTCGACACCCGCGAGCTTACCGGGCTCATCGCGATAGCTGAATTGATCGATGGTGACCTGGGCGCCGAACTCCATGTCGACTCCAGCGTCGTGGGCACCGAGGTAGAGGTGAAATGACGGCGTAGAAAACGCGTCAATGCTCATGGAGCCGATGGGCGTGCCGCACATATTGATGCTGTCAATGGTGGTGGAGGTCGTCTGATTCCAATGTGACGCATCAATGTAAAGAAGGGGTTTGCCGTCAATGGCGCTCGCCGTGTCGTTGACGGTGAAGAGATCCAGGGTAAAGGCGCCGGTGGGGCCGTGTTCAGCCTCAAATAAGAAATTCGAGAAGGACTCGATATTTTCAAGCCTCATGTAACTGTTGGGATTGCCCGGCTCCGTGATCTGTACAGCGTCAATATGGCTGTAAAGTGTCATATCTTCCACGGCGATGGTGATGCCTGCCTGGGCCGTGGCGTCCTTCATCTGGTTTTCAGAAAGGGGGGCCAGGCCGAATACAGAGCAAGGAAGGGCGAAGAATGCGAATAAAAATATGACGATTTTTTTACCCATACCCGTGGTACCACCTGTGGCGTCTCAATGTCCGTGATGATTTGGAAAGAGATATCACTTGCAAACAATTCCGCAAGCAAACCTTAATTTCGCCCGTTACCCCAAGGCCCATAAAGGAAGGGCCTTGGTCTGTAACAATGTCATCATCCACTGTGGCAACCCGACCATCCGCCGAAGGCTTGATTATGCCTTATGCAACGGACTCGAAGCTTTCCGTCCCCGGATTGCTCCGGGTTTGGCTTTGTCTTGTGTGGTGTCTTGCTTAAAAACAGCTGGCCCCTTCCGGACTGCCGGAAGGGGCCAGGAGAGCACTAACTAACTATGCCTGATGTCCATGATGGAATCAGTGGGGGCAAATCTCGATGTAACCGCCGAGAACGGCAAGGGAGCTTTCGCCGGTCTTGATGGCGATGTAAGCATCGCCGTCGTTAGCAGAAGAGGTACCCGTAATGGAGATGGTCTTGACGGATCCGGTTTTGACAATCTCGATGGTGGGAAGGCCAATGACGACACCGGCGACATTGACGTGTTCCATGGCAACACCCATGGAGTTACCTAAGATGAAAGCTTCTTTGGCGCTGTCGCTGCTCATATCCAAATACCCTGGATCAGAAGAATCAAGAGCAGCAGCAGCGCCCATATCCGTTAGCATCTCATCAGCAAGATTTGCCAGTATCTCTTTTTCTGTGTCACTCATCACCGCGTTTTTAGTAACCAACAGGGCATCGAGTGCCTGGAGGGACGTAGTACCTGCCGGCGCCGCACCCAACGCTTGTATTATAGCACCAATGTAGGGCGCAGAGTTGAAGGCCATGCCGTAAGAGAGGGCCTGAACCTTGGAGGATACGTCGATGGTGAGGGGGGCGACTTTGATGGCACCAATTTGAGTCGACGTTCCCGCTTTGAAACCTGTTCTCATGCCCGTAACATCAATTACGTTGCCATCAGCACTGGTGAACGTAGATTTGGTAAGGTCACCTGAAGTATCAAGTGTCGCAGTCATGATTTTTTCATAACCATTTTTGAGGAACCCGCCGCGGTTGGATCCGTCGAGGATGGCGCGGATGGTGGTGAGGGTCTCAGCACCGCTGATCTTGATGCCGGCAGAATCGCCTGCACCATTTACAGCAAAAAGGCCGTCGGTATCGGTGTAGGTGGTGGCGCCCACACTTTGATAGAGAGTCACATCATCCAAGGCGATGCTGACGCCGGCCTGACCGGTGGCATCTTTCATATTGGAATCAGTCATGGCGGTGAGCGCTAAGGCCGAAGAGGAAACCATTAGTGACGCTCCGAGAACCAAACTCAATGCTGTTTTTTTCATCTTTATAAATCTCCCATAATTATGGAGTGAATTTTTGAAGTTCCTGACCAGAAAATTAACAATCTATGATAGTTTTTTCATGGCCTGAAATATTTTTCTGTACAACCTCAATGAGGGATCAGTGGGGAGCGATTTCAAGGGTGCCACCCAGAATGGCCAGGACGCTATTTTCCTTGGTGATCTCGATAAAATCTTTCTGAGTGTTGGCAGTTTTGGTGCCAGCTGCATCGCAGGCAGTGATGCCGATGGTCTGGGTGTCGCCAGTTTTGACGATTTCAATGGTGGGGAGACCGATGATGACACCGGCAACATTAACTGCGCCTGCGCCGCCAGCTTCTGTGGCTAAGGCCGAACTGACGGGGCATTTGGATGAGACGTCAATGGAAAGGGCAGCAATTTTAATGAAGCTCTTGAAGGAGTTGCCACTGGCGTCTTCATAATCATTTTTTCCATCACCAGGTGCGTCAGGACCGGCAAGGGCTGCCAAACCAGTATCATTGTCAACTACGTCTTTGGCTCTGTTTCCTTTGGTTCCGTCGAGGATTAATTTGTAGCCAACACCGCTTTCAGATGCAAATGCATCTTGCAGGAACCCGCCTCGGTTGGTGCTATCAACGATGGCACGGATGGTGGTGAGGGTCTCTTTGCCACTGATAACAATAGCGGCAATGTCGTCATCAACCAAGGTTGCGCCGTCGGTATCAATATACATCTTCTCGCCGACAGTCTGGAACAGGGTGATGTCATCAAGGGCGATGCTCACACCGGCCTGACCGGTGGCATCTTTCATGGTGTCAGCGCTCATGGCCGTTAAGGCAAATGATGATAGGGGGGTAAATGCCAGTGCGGCTCCGACTACTAGACTGAGTGCCAATTTTTTCATCTTAAAACCTCCTGATAATTAATTAGGAATTAATTAGGCCAGAGGCGGCCCGACTATCCGCACTTCTCCTAAAAATACGGACTCGTGGCTTTCCGTCCCCGGATTACTCCGGGTTTGGCTTTTTCTGCGGCTGTGGTGGTGCCTGGGTACAACCTGTATAAAAATGAAAAACTGTGGTTACAGATCTAACTGTGGCGATGGTGCTGGTGTTGATATTTTAAAGGGGATTGAGTCGCCACAGGGAAAAGAGGTACAGGGCAAGGCATGTTGAATGGGTTGGTTCCGTACTGAGTCAGTTCGGTCACATGCACCTCTTTGATTGTAAATGGTTGGAATCGGCCGTGGCCGTGTGTGACTGTATGTGTCTCGTTGTGAACTGTGTTTTATGTTTGGAACACAGATAGACTTAGTGTGAATGGTTTTTGATATGCCACGCACGATTTTATGTGTCAAATATTTTTTTGTAACCGATACTCGGTTTAGGGTTTAAATGGCTGGTATCATTGTTTAAATTAGTTTCAAGATGATGGAATTCAGGTTCCGGGCGTTGTGCAGTGCACCAGGGCGGGGTTTCGAGTGGTTTTACCAATTGGTCAACAGTTTGCCTGTTCTTCGAAGGTATTGAAAATAACGATGTTTGCGCTTGAAACCAAAATTCAAGTGTTTACCACTTAGGTAACACAATTCCCTGTTTTTGACTGGTTGGTCAATAAAATCCAGTCATTTTTTACCGAATGGTAAACCCTTCTTAGTGATGGGGTCGGACCATCATAATAGCTTGATAAATAGTGATATTAGTAGATATATTTATTG
>Ga0209692_10003238_pt1 | contig 16075 bp, 19 predicted proteins | sample tdDd472_FD_187129 | JGI IMG/M metagenome (GOLD analysis project Ga0209692, IMG submission 187129) | Marine sediment microbial communities from the Atlantic coast under amendment with organic carbon and nitrate - tdDd47.2 (SPAdes)... | ecosystem: Environmental > Aquatic > Marine > Coastal >...
TCTCCCGCAAAGCCTCCACTTCGGTCATATCGCTTACGACAATAAAAACACCGTTCAGTTCGCCTTTCTCATTACGAAGATGGGAAGCAGTGACAGACAGAATACGCTCCGTACCATCAGTACGGACAAACGGGACAATACGGTTACTAATAGCCCCCCCCTCAAAAAGGGAATCGATGAGAACCTGCATAAAAGAGTCGTTCCTGACATCTTCCACAGCGAGCTTGGCAAGAGTGAAATCACTTTCCGAAATCTCCGGACCTAAAATATCGGCAGCCGCCCTGTTGGTCGCGGCGACCTTGCCATCCGCGCCCAGAATGAGCACTCCGTCACCCATACTTTGCAAAATGCCGTCTACAAATGCACTTTTCAAATCTCGTGCTGCCATGCCTACCACCATGTCCATGTGAGCGGTCTGACTTCGTCATCCATCTCTTTTTCCAAGGTTTCGTCGTCGTGTTTGAAATCCACCTTCCACGTATCCATGGTCGTCCCCAGTAGCTGGTCCAACTCCAGCAGGGCCTGCAGGTAGGAAATGATGCTCGCCACTTCGTCCTGTTGCGCCTGAACCAACTGATCCTGATACGTCACCACCTGAAAATTGGTGGAACGCCCGGCCATGAGCTTGGTGTTCTCATTTTTCAATTGCGCTTCCTTCAGTTCGGAATTGCGCTTGGAAAGACGAATGAATTTTAGCCGCATGTTCACGTTGCGAACGGTATTTGCCACCGTGGTCTGCAAGTCTGTTTCCGCTTTTTTCAGCTCAATTTTGGACCGCCTCTTATCAGCGGAAGCCTGCAGCAAAGCCTGCTTCCGAGTCAGGTAATCCTCGCCCCATAAATTAATTGGAGCAGACAGCTCCAGACCGGCTTTGAACTCGCTGTCATTGTAGGAATAACCGGGATTATCATTGGCATGAGCTCCGCCGTACCCACCTTTTAGAGACAGATCCCACATTCGCTCATTGTCGGCCATCATGTACTTGATGTCCGCCTCTGTGACGCCATACGCTTTGCCCAGATACGAACGGTTGTTCTCACGGGCAACCTCCATGCAGACGGCCAGTTCCGGGCGAATTTCGCGATACCCTTCCTTCTGTGGCTCAATGGTCAGATTTGGATCAAGATTCAGATGATTCAACAGATTTCGTCTGGCATCGTCATAACTATTTCGCGCCTGCTCCAGAGAAAGTTCCTGAGATGCTTCGTCCGCTTCGGCCTGTGTGACATCACTTTCGGACATACGTCCCAGTTTCATCTTAAGCCGGTTGACCTCAAGCAATCTCCTTGAACGCTCCAACGCCTGCTCCTGAATCTCCAGACTCTTTTTGGCCTGCACAAAGGTGAAAAAATAATTAACGCCCTCATTGATGAGGCCGCTGAGAGTGTCGCGGAGGTCGAGAAGATTCAGCTGTTCCTGAATCCGAGCAAGACGAATGGAAGCCATGTTGTAATCAACACCGCTCCCCTTAAGCAAAGGCTGTACAAGGTCAACACTCCAAGAAGATTGGCCGCCGCCACTGGGGCTACTGGTACGGGAAATATCCCCAGCAGTACTGTCATAGACAAGCGTGCCGGAAGTATTCTCCTTGTAAGTATTATTCCAGGAAAAAGTCAGAGTGGCGCCAGTGGGAACCTTCTGCTCAACCGTGGCCTTGACACCCGCCTCCTTGGTTGTGGACGAGGCATCCTTGGAATGGCCTCGTATTCGTTTATTCTTTTTCACGGCCTCCAAATTCACCGAGCCGTCAATGTTGACGATCGGCTCATACTTGGCCTCGGCCTGCTCAAGGCTGAACTTTTCCAAAACTCGATTGAGATAGGTAGTGCGGACACTCAAATTGTTTCGAAGAGTCAGGGCAACGACCTCGCCCATGTTAAGCTTGATAGCACCTCCGGCTTCACTGCCGAGTTCACTTGGCTCCTCAGCCGAAAAAACGATGCCCGGGCATAATAGCACGATCAAAACAACCAGATACTGAACACCTGAGCATAGGCGGTGAAACAATGAAACCTTCCTCACACGATATCTCTGCTTACACAGCAGCAAGCGATTCATTTATCAAGCCCGAGCCATCCACGTTATTCAAGGTTCCAGCATTGATGACGATACATACATTGAAGGCACAAGCAACAATTCGCATAAGCCCAATGATAACTCATTATTTTAAACACGTTAGATCATATATTTTGTCAATTTCATTCCACGTGAATGTACGTGAAAGAATAAAACAACAGACTGAATTAAAACATTTTTTCAAACAATAGCCAATTCATCCTGACCTCACTGGGGACACCCGGACCTGGTGAGACACCACGGGCTCCATTGGTAATGATCGCAATGCACAGTATAATCCGTGCAATAATAAAAACTGTCTCTGGTAAGAAGGTAAGCACATTCATCCCGCGCCATGCGTTCATCCCAGATAAGCTTGCCGACTACGGTTCCATATTCCACGAGGCAAAGCAATGTTGCCGAATCATACGGGTTCCAATTGCTTTCCTCCATGGCTGTTTTCAACCGCTGTGCTCTATTGTCCATCTGTGGAGCCGAATCAAGATACTCTTCAACCGCCTGCTTCAAACGAACACCGACAGGGTCAGTATCTCCTGCCCACACAGCACTGTTCATACAGACACCCACCAACATCAGCAACGAAAGCAAAACGCCCAATTGTCGCATACGCCTCTCCTTGTTTGGCATTCTTTCTTGAGTCTCTTTATCCAAACACTGAAAAGCGATTCGAGGTCAAAGGCATTCCACGTGAACCCACGTGAAACGGAAAGAGATTCAAATATATTTAAATAATATCAGATTATTAGCACTACTTTCACAGACCTTCACGTTGTTATTGTTTGACTCTGCATATTGGTTTCATCATGATCAACAGAATCATTATCAAAGGGAAAAGAATGCATCGCTCAATTATCATCCTGTTGGCCTTTGTCGCCCTGACCTGCCTGCCGGCACAGGCAAAGCAGTCGTCTGTCCCCGCTTTGGACCAAACCGAACTCTGCAGCAATCTGGCGCAAAGATTCACTCAGCATCCCGATCTGACCGGGGTTAAAGATAGCGATTTTCACATTGAGGCCCAGCATACAATACAGGTCGGCCCCAACACGTATTACGCAGTCAAAGTAGGACTGATTGCCAACGCCCAGAAAGTAACATCACTGCCTTTTCCCATGACGTTCGTCACCGATCCCACCGGCACACTCCTCTTTGGTTCCACGATCAACCTCAAGACCGGCAAAGAAGCGATCCTTTCACAATCTCCCAACGTCACACGAATCGATTTTCCAGCTTCAGTCACTCCTTCAACCTTTGTGACGGGAACCGGAAAAGCAGACGTCATATTTGCTGCCGATCCCTTCTGTCCGCACTGCAGGCAAGGTTATACTTTCCTCTCGACCCACCTCAATTCCATCGAACGCATCCGATTGGCACACAATCCGCTCGAGCCCTCAAACGGCTCGGCCATAGCAGCATGGGTGATGGAGCATGCCTTGAACACCAACACCCAGCCATGGGACGTGGTGGAATTTTCCTTTAGTGAATTGAAGCCCGTATCACCTGTCAAAAAGAATGGAGCCAGACTCTCCTCTGACGACATATCCATGAACATACTTGCTCAATATAAAAAACGGTTCCCGCAGCTTTTCAAATCGGTCAACGGCGACTTGGGAAAAGCATATGACATGCTAATTAAGAAATATGCCCAAAAACAAATACAGGCCCATTCCCAGCTAAAAAAAGCAGGCTTCAAATCCAGCCCCATCTTCATCATTGACGGGCAGGTGATCAAAGGCATGAACCAACAGAGCCTCGCATCAGCCTTGAACGGCGACCTTGCCCTCTCCAACAAGGGAGAGTTGTGCGATGACGACTGCACCCAATAAAACTCGTTAGCTCTGAAAAACACGAGCAATCTCAATTTTTCCCATGGGAAAAATCATAATCACCCAAAAGCATGTTGCAGGAAAAAACACATGAAAAACCAAGTGACCATACTGATCGCCACAATCGTCCTTCTCAGCACGTTTTCCATCACGGCCTCAGCCGGTAACACCGACCCATCCGGTACGGCTTTACGGGCATACGTGGAGCAATATCTCAAAACAGCTCCCCCCACTGACGCATTGGCAGCAAAAATCAATGGCGTTGGCGGGGCCGACGCGTGGGGAGTAAACGAATGGCTCTGCAGTCTAGAAGTCGCAGCCACCCTGTCTGTGGGCTACCGAATATGGGAAACCAGAATGAGATCGGACGCATACTATCTGGAGCATTTCACCAAAAGTCAGTTCATCCCGCTGAATATCGCCAACTACTGCATCATCTATTCAAACAACTGTGACCACTGGAATTGGGACAAGGACTGCATCAGAAAAACATTTGCCAAATAAAGAAGGACAGACCACCAAGCCATCAGCCCCTGCTTGCATTACGAGATGTGTATGAAACCAAACATAATGCCAGTCAGCACACCTTATACACAACGACTGACATGAAACACAAAAGGAGTGTGCTATGCGCATGATGAACATCATTACCATTGTCCTTGCGGTTGTAATACTCAGTGTTCCTGCATGGGCTAGAGACACCGACCCCAACGGGACCCAGCTTCAATCTATTGTCAAAAACTATCTTGAGACGACTCCTTCAGGTGATCAAAATGCCGCCACGCTTAAAAAGGCACTTGGCAACACCGACGGAATTTACATCGACTGGGAAGGACTCATAAGAGAGTATGGCCCCAGCCTCGCGGCCTGCATCGTTGAGATAGCCACCGGAGTAGGAGCGATAATTTGGGAAGCCCGAAGAAACATGGCCCCGTGCAAAAGCAAAAAACATTTTGGAGATGTTGCGAATTACTGCGTTGAATATTCAATAAATTGCAATCAAAGCTGATACAACGACAGCAACTTTCATACTGCCCTCCTTATAAAGCAAAACACTTGAAATACGCTTCTCCACCAACTCCATACAATCTGTCTCCACTACGAAAACAGATAGGGCCATGTAGCCCACACTCCAGCCTGACAACGGCGGAAGGTCTTCTACTCATCCATTTACAGGGGAACTGGTAAGAGCTGACAGGTCAACTCTATTCCATGTGAATTAACGTGAACGAATAAAGTCATCCAATGCTATCTCCTTAAAAGATTTCTCGATCCACCAAAAGATCGACAGCGAATACACACCCAACTATGCACTTTCATTTTGTCACAAGCAGGCTTGGACAAGACACACATCAAACAAGGCTTCAGATACACTCTGAAGCCTTGTTAATTCTATCGAAAAAGCTTTCCAAATCTCTCTGCCGAAAGATTACTCTTTGAGGAAAATCCGCATCCGATGGGTTCCCATTCTCTCGCTGCCATCAAAGCTCAGAGACTCGTATGCCTGCAAAACAATACTCTTCTCAGACTCGTAGTATATTCCCACCTGTTTCTCTCCTAGTTGCACTCTGGCAGCCCTGGCAGCGGCCCAGGCATTAACAGCTCCACCAATCATTGCACCGACCATAAGCATAACTAAAGAATATGCTATTATGCTAATTTTTTTCATTAAATCCTTCTTTTTTCAGCTTACAAGCCATTCTAAATAGTACTACCATTTCAAAAATCTTTCCACTCATTTCCAGATGGCGATCATTTGATGATGATTGTCAGATACATCTTGTTCCCATCTCTGTAAGTACTATGCGAGACGGAAGAGTCGAACTGACAATTTCTAAATTGCGGTTCGGACAAAATCAACTGGCGACTGCTTCCATGGTCGAAACGATACCAAAACTGGCATTCCAGTTCGCCAGATAATCTGCTGACAAACAACTCATACGAAATGCTGGCCCCACCAGCACTTAGGGTTTCGGTATACTTCATGTCGGCTTGTTGACCGGCCGAAAGAACTTTCTCAAACTCCCAGCTTGTGTAGCTCAAAGGATCGACTGCAATGCTGGCGGTCTCCTTTGATTGATTTTCCACGTGAAGGATCACATCAACCGTCTCCGCGCTAAAGGCAGGCGCAGCGGGCAAGGTTAGCACCAACACTAAAAGCAACGTGAAAGGCAAAAAGGCATATTTGGACATATGAACAACCTCCAGATTAAATTGTAGAAATTAATTTATCGATACTACCACATTGGAAGATCGGTTCCACTCAAATCATATCTACTAATAAAAATGGTTGCCCCTGATTCGTCAAACCGTTTCCCTGTGAATCTCCGTGAATTTAAAAAAAAAATCAATAAACACGAAATGTTATACAATAGTCATATGTCATAAAAAAACGATCAGGCCAAACAATTCCGACTCCAGAGAAATAAAAAGGAATCACTTTATCAAACCACTAAACAGCATTTTAAAAAAAGGCCTCACGTCTAACGGGTCGCCCCTTCTCCATTTCGTTTGAAAAGAGTCGGTCTAAGAAACTGGACCACAATTTAAGATGGACGTAGGAAGCCTTCAGCAACACGGACCACAATTCAATATTTCGAGGCACTCCAATCCAATTCTTTTCCACCGCCAAAGAGTACGGCGGGATCTCTGTTTGCATAATTTCTCCGCAAAAACACTCTCGCAATTTGACCGATCTCTGATTGGCCACCCCACAAAAACAACTCTGACCGTCAAGGTAAAACCTTGGTGGTCGAGCCTCCCCTTTTGGCTTTCTACGGCCATTTTCAGCATGACTCCCCACGTTACTGGTGGAACAACTCCTTCACCAGTAACGCTCTCCCACGACTTCAAAAAGACCTACTTTCTGCAAAATGCTTGTTGACGCATTTGGTAAAAATCTCTTAAAGATATTTGTAAGAACGAAAAGCAAGGGAGTTTGCCATGAACCCAGCACAAGCATTTCGAGAGAAAGACAGGCGGAATATCCAGGTCATCCACGGACGCGAAAAGAGGAATAGAAGACACAAAGCGCCCTCTGCGCCGCTCTATGAATTCGACGAAGGCGATCAGATTTCTTTCGATGAAGGTACGCATGGAGTCATTGTCATAGGTGGCCTTGGGCGGGGCAAAACGGCTTCTTTCATGCTGCCCATGGCGTCCGCTTTGATCGAGAAAGGCCTTCCGGGATTCATCGTGGACATCAAAAACAACTTCACGGCCCACGTCCGAAAACTTGCCTCCCATGCGGGCAGGGAATCCGATGTCGTCGAAATCGGCACGCACTCCACTGCCACGCCGATCAACCTTTTGAACGGCCTCTCAACCTCGGAAGCACAACAGTTGATTGAGGCGCTCATCCTCACGAGACAGGAACACAGCAACAATGTCGACTGGCTCCACAAAGGCGTGCGCCTACTGACCGACATGCTGATTCTTTTGCGATATGCCGAGCTAATAGACAAACGCTTTGCACCGAGCTTTGTCCTGCTGGACAGGTGCATCAACGACTATGAGTTTGCCAGGAACACGTTCTCCCTATTCCTTCAGAAAGGATATGCCCAAGACGATTACACCCAACGTTCTTTCGTCCAGCGCGTCCGAGCGAGCGCTGCCCACATTCTTGCTGAAAAGGGGGCCGATGGGCATAGGGAGTATTTTACACAACTGGACTACCAGCTTCGTGCTCCTAGACAGGTCCTTTCTGCCATCACTTCCGATGAATCACTGGTCAGAAATCTCTCAAACCAAAACGCGACCCTTCGCCTTGATTATCGAGAGTTGCTCAAAGCCGGAAAAATCGTTGTCCTTCGCTTCAAAAACACTCAGGGACATGCAGCCCGTTTGCTCGCCAGGTCGATCAAGGAACGCTTCTACAGCGACGTGTACCAAACTCTTGATGACGCGGAGCCGCCAAGGAAATGCTTCTTCATGGCTGACGAATATCAGGACGTGATCAATGTCTCGCATGACAACACTTTCGACGATTTCTCATGGTTCTCCAAAGCACGCGAGTTTGGTTGCATCAACATCGTGGCAACACAGGCTCTCTCCAGTCTCTACGCGAACCACTTGCAGCGCGATCAGGTCAATGCTCTTGTCGCCAATTGCAGCACCAAAATCGTCTTGCAAAACGATGACCCAGCGGCAGACAAATACTTTCGCCATTTTTGCGGCCTAGAAAAAACTCTGGCTCAACTCGATTCCAACGAAGCACTGGTGGCAAGGTTCAATCTCAAAGCCAGAAAGCAATCAGTGAACACGCTCACCTATCGAAATGAATATGAAAAGGTGAGGACAAAACTTCAATCAATCAAGGGACAGCCTTTTGAGAAGAGTAAAAGAGAGGCCAACTCGAAATTAATGGGAGAACTGGACGACATCCTGTTCCCTCTTACTTTTCCGGAGACTATCCAAGCTCGCCCCGACCAAACAGCCCTTATCATGGAATTCCAAGACATCTTTTGCGCCCCGGAGGATTTGGAATTCTTCTATGATCCGACCCAGCACGAGGAGGTAAGAAAGGCTTTGCTTGAACTTAAAAAGAGGTTCGGCACAGAGGTCACCGTTTTCGGAGCAACTGCTATTGATGGTGCAGGCGTTTTCCTTGAAGTGAACAGCCAAGCTGAAGAACGGAAAGACGTGAATGATTTTCTGCGCGAACTTCTGGAGAGACATGATGACACATCGTTCATATGACAACTATGGTAAAGCGGAACTTGCTGCCCGCTATATCGAATTACGTGGTCAAGACATCCTTGAGCACTCTCCTTCCGAGATTCCCTTTGGTTGGACTTCCCTCGTTGTTGACTTGTTCAACCAACTACGAGCCTACCACCCGGGAACAACAATCACTTCCATGCACCTCACCCCCATTTTAGATTACAGCCCAGGCAGATTTGCCATCTCCTTTCACATTCCATCAAGGTCACATAACTCAGACGACACTCAAAAATTGTCCCATTCTCTAAAATGGCTCGTGAAATCGTCCAAACAGAAGGCGTTCAACACCTGCAGCGTCTGTGGCCACCAGCTTGGCGACTTGCGACACAACAACCTCTGCCCGCTATGCGCCTGCAGGAGCGGCATTAAGGAATTCAAGTAACATCCTGACGTTGCCCTATTTGAACGACCTTGCTACATGAATTGCTGAGGCAACATGGAAACAAAGCTAGATATACCATTCATATTCACCTTCCTCCAAAAAACCGGGCGAAGAATAAGCTACACCCGCGTCGGCCCGGTGGACAAAGACGATCAGCAGGTTGAGCTGAACGCAGATTTGCAATTCGTCGATAAAGTGGGCTGCAAAAGCGCTGCTCCGCGCCCGGAGCTAAGGAAGTGCCTTGCCTCACTGGAAGCCGAAGACGTCCTGTTCGTCAAATCCATGGACCGCCTGGGGCGCAATACACGCGAGTTGCTGGAACTGATCAAGCAGATCACCGACAAAGGAACCAGCATCTACTTTTTGGACGAAGACCTTGGCCTTGATCCCACAAGTCCTGATTTCGAAGCAAACCTTCGCTGGCTTAAATCCATGTACGACTTTGAGCGCAACCTCGCCCAGGAACGGCGGAATGAAGGTCTGCTCAAGGCAAAGAAAAAAGGCATCCGACTTGGACGCCCAACAAAGGTCACGGATGAGCAGCGCAAGGAAATCCGAGAACGTCTTAGTAGGGGAGAAAAGGCTCCCAAACTCGCCAAGGAATTTGGCGTGTCCGAGAGCCTTGTGTACACGATTGGCAGAGAAGGTTAAACCGAGATCACCCCTGCTGCTTGAAGTCGTTGAAATGCGTTTTTCGCCAATCCACCTTCAAAGTGATACGTCATTTCAGGCTTACTGATATTCTTGAGTATAAAGCTCAACGTCGAGCCTTTTCCCTTCTTCCACTCATATGCCACGTTGACTATCTCGTCCAAGGACAAATCAAGGACTCCAGTCACTCCATCTCTCATTACGATCCGCTGATTATCGAGATCGACTCCGTACCACCCCATTTCCATAAAATCGAGCTTGTAGCCCTTTTTGTCAGCCTCGGCCTGGACAAGCGATGCATTCCTTTTGCGTACCCATGAAAAGTAATAAATGGACACGCCTCCGAACAATCCCATTCCAGTTAAAGCAAATGGAAGCACTGCATACCCATTGTCAAAGGCAATCGCAGAAAAAAGGAAAGCCCCTACCAGTCCCATAACAAGTATTGCTAACGCCACAACACGCCTCCGCACTTTACTCTAATATATTAAATAATTACACTCAATAAAACCCTTTATAGATACTTATAGTCTGTAGACTTATAGAAGTCAAACAACCCATGCGGATACTCGAAGGAGTCGCCGCATGCCAGGGAAATACACGCCGATCGAAAAACGCTTTCTGAAAAAACTGGGCCAGGCCATCAAGGAACAAAGAAAAGAATTGGGGTTATCCCAAGAAAAACTTGCCGAAAGAACCGGCCTGCACCGCACTTACGTAGGTTCAGTCGAACGGGGAGAAAGAAATGTCAGCGCACTGAATATTAGACTGCTGGCAGCCGAGCTAGACTGCAAACCAAGTGAACTATTCCAAAAGGCCGAATAATTCTTCGACAGCCTTCGCCAATGCAACACCGTCTTCAACAAACTTAGCGCTCCCCTTGCTCCTCTAAAGCAAAGGACACTTACCCTCGCCATTCTTCAACAGTCTAATCGAAGACTCGCGGTTTTCGACAGGACACACCGTTGCAACAATTCCTCGACAGCCCTCGTCGTCTTCGACAACTCTACCGAAGAGACTGCACAACTCCCACCAGCCCTTAGTTCATTCCAATTCTTCGACAGTCCTCGCTAGTCTTCGACAGCCTAAACTAAGACTCAACGCGCTCGACAACTATAGAAAACATCTATGCAATCCATAGTGGCAATTTTGCGTAATTTCTCCGCAAAATGCTAAAATAAAAGAAAAAGTTTGCATCCTTATTTCAGCATGATATAATAGCACTCACCTTTCGGGAAGAACAAGCGATACCGAAAGAGACAGAGGGCAATCCAAGTGCAATGCGTCTTGGCGAACCAGTGCACCAATCAGGACTCCTCTGTTTATTCAGAGCGGAAACCGCCAGTAAAAAATCGATTCTTTCGTAGGCAGGATGAGCCGCCACATCCTGCGGGCTGGATTCAAACAAAAATCCTCGGCCATGGGTCAACAGGAACGCGAAACCGGACCGCGAACCAACGAGTTACCCCACCCAGAAGCCCACCTTTTCTAAGGTCTATAATCCAAACCAGCAGCATGAACTGGACGCTGTTCGGCAACCTTCACTCAGGAGGCTGCCAATGCAGTTTCAAAATTATACACGTCCGCTCCTCACCATCCAAGAAGCAGCGACCTACCTTCGCGTCCACCGCACGACGATTTCTCGCATGGTTACCACTGGCGAACTCCCCTGCATCAGGGTAAGATCACGTAAGCTGATTCGAATGCAGGATTTGCAGGCGTTCATTGACAATCAAATAGGAATGACGGGCGAAAGCTCACTGGAGGCTCATTATGGCTACAGTGACAATTTCTAAACGCCCTAGGAAAAAGAAAGGATTTAGTTACCCCGTATACTACGTCGACCCCGACACCAAGAAAAAGCGGTATTTCGGGACATTTGACAGGAAAGGCGATGCACTGAAAGCAAAAGCCAAAATTGCAGCCGCCATCGACGGCAATGAGCAAATCGAAAAGCAGAGAACAAATCGGACCATGCGAGGAAAAACCGTCAATAACTTCTGCGACCTCATGAAAGGGGAATGGGAAAGGCGCGAACAGGAAGGGAGTCTCAGCTCTGTTACTGCTTCAGGCTATATCGGACGCCTCAAACGAGTTCGAAAAGAATTTGGAAGAATGCCCATCGGGACTATTACCGAAAAACATCTTCTCAAATTCCGCGCCGAAGAGGCCCATCGCAACTCACCTGCGTCAGCCAATAGGTACATGTTCATTGTCCAGCAGGTAATGAAGGAGGCTTTGAAAGAAAAGGCGATCAGGACAGATCCTTCTGCCACAATCCAAACCCTGAATGAGAAGCAACACGAACGGAAAGTGTTTCTCAAACCGGATGAAGTAGAAATCCTGCTCGCAGTAGCTGAAAAAGCGAAAACCCGGCACTACATGGTGCTGGCAATCCTGCTCGCATTGGAACACGGTTGCAGTCGCCAGGAGGTGCTTGACCTTAAATGGTCAAACATCGACTTGGATTTTGGCGACAAAGGAACGATTAACCTCTTCCGCACGAAAAACAAGCAGGAACGTCTGCAGTACATTATGCCTCGAACTAAAGAGGCATTGTTGAAAAGGCAAACCCACCTTCGCATGATGCGTAAAAAACGTGGAATCAAAGTCAAAGCCGAGTACGTTATCGGCCGTCTCAACGGCACACGGTTCACCAACTTCAACAGAGCCTGGCGAACCATCCGAGATGCATGCGGCTTCGACAAGAAGGTGAACTTCCACGACCATCGCCACACATTCTGCACCAGCATCGTCCTTGCAGGCGGCTCGACGAAACACGCGGCGGCCATGATCGGCCACAACGATCCACGCATGACCGAACGCTATACCAATCTTGAAGGTCTGCTGGACAACCCAATGCAGGACAGGCTGGCAGCACACTACAAAAACACAAAAAAATCCAAATAGGACATATTTGGGACACAAAACCGTTTTCCGGCCCCGAACAAAAGAAAAAAGGACCTCGGATAATTATCCGAAGTCCTTAACTTTCTTGTGGTGGAGCTGGAGGGAATCGAACCCACGACCTCTTGAATGCCATTCAAGCGCTCTCCCAACTGAGCTACAGCCCCACGCTGTTGGGTGAAGGGGGAAATAGCCAAGGCCGGAAATAATGTCAACTGAAAATCTCATCTTGTGAGTAGGACTTGTTCATTGATTCATGGCCCGTCTTGCAGTAAGAAAAACGGACGGTTGGAATTATATGGAGAATCGATGGCACACGTTCTGAAACGAATACTTATCAAACTGCTGTGGGTAGGCGTGGTGTTTCTTGGCATCACGGTTATCAGCTTCTGGGTTATTCATCTGGCCCCGGGCTCGCCCACGGACCTTCAGACCACGCTGAATCCTGACGCCGGGATCGAAGCGCGTGTCCAGCTCGAAAAACTCTACGGCCTGGATAAGCCACTACACATTCAATATGCCAACTGGCTGAAAAGGCTGATACAACTTGACTTTGGGCAATCCATGTCCGGCGATCATCGTCCTGTCTGGGACAAAATAAAGGAACGATTGCCACTGACTTTCGGCATGAACGTGGCCTCCATGCTGCTGACCTTGCTCATCGCGGTGCCCATAGGAGTCACCGCTGCGTGGTGGCGAGGAGGTGTCTTTGACAAACTTTCGACCGTGGTCGTATTCATCGGCTTTGCCATGCCCGGATTCTGGCTGGCGCTCCTGCTCATGCTCTGGCTCGGCATTGCATGGCCCATCCTCCCCATCTCCGGCCTGACCTCCATGGGATTCGATTCCATGTCACCCATGGGAAAGCTGTGGGATGTGACCAAACACCTCATCCTGCCGATCTTCATCTATACCTCCGGTTCCTGGGCGGGCATGTCCCGATTCATGCGATCCTCCATGCTCGAAGTCCTGCGGCAGGATTATATCATGACTGCACGGGCCAAAGGACTGTCCAGCCGAGTGGTGTTATTCAAGCACGCCCTGCGTAACGCGCTCATGCCGGTCATCACCATCCTTGGCCTGTCGGTTCCGGCCCTGATCGGCGGTTCCGTCATCATTGAATCCATCTTCGCTCTGCCAGGCCTTGGACAACTTTTCTATCAGGCGGTCATGTCCCGCGACTACCCACTCATCATGGGATCGCTGGTATTGGGTGCCATATTGACGCTTATCGGCAACCTTCTGGCTGACATCGGCTACGGCTTGGCTGATCCTCGAATCCGCGTTGGGCAAGGGGGCAAGCGATGAAACGCAAGCCGTTAAAACGCGTATCCCCGTGGGCACGTCATGCTCTGCTCATTCTGGGAGGTCTCATCGTTGGACTCATGTCTCTGGCCGCTGTATTCGCACCGTTACTCGCACCATTCGATCCCAATTTCATCAACGTAGATGCGCTACTGCTCCCGCCATCACCGACCCATCTCATGGGGACGGACGCGCTGGGCCGCGATGTCTTTTCGCGCATCTTGTTCGGTGGACGCGTTTCACTTTGGGTGGGTTTTGTCGCTGTAGGCATCGCCACTTCCATAGGTCTGACCCTCGGCCTGACCGCTGGCTACTTTGGCCGCATCGTGGATGAAATAATCATGCGCGGTGTGGATGTCATGCTCTGTTTCCCGTCCTTTTTCCTCATCCTGGCGGTCATCGCCTTTCTGGAACCAAGCCTGACCAACATCATGATCGTCATCGGCCTGACTGGCTGGATGGGTGTGGCCCGACTGGTACGAGCCGAGACCCTGACTATCCGCGAACGAGATTATGTGTTGGCAGCACGAGCTGCTGGCGCCGGGTCCATCCGCATCATCGTCCGGCACATCATGCCCAACGCCATCGGCCCGGTACTTGTATCCGCCACTCTTGGCGTAGCCGGAGCCATCCTGACCGAATCCTCGCTGTCTTTCCTCGGCCTCGGCGTGCAACCGCCCGACGCCTCCTGGGGCAACATGCTCATGGAAGGAAAGGAAGTGCTGGGCATCGCTTGGTGGCTGTCGGTCTTCCCCGGCCTCGCCATCCTGTTCACAGTGCTGGGCTACAACCTGCTCGGAGAATCCCTGCGCGACCTGCTCGACCCGAGGTTGAAACAATGATCGGGTTTATTACCCGATACCTGCCTTCCATTCTCACGGCCATTCTTTTGACCGCCCCTGCTCTTGCAGGGCCAAACTTGCCCGATACCATCATACTTTCGCCAAAAGTCCTGTATCAGACAAAGCAGCGAGTCTTGCGACGGGACCTTGCTGTTCGGCCCGCTTATAAAAAGCTCATCATCGAAGCCGATCGGGCCTTGGACGCCCCCGTTGAATCCGTCACTTTCAAGGAAAAAGCCGGCCCGAGCAACGACCGTCAAGACTACTGGTCCTTGTCGCCTGACTGGTGGCCAAATGAAGAGACAAAAAGCGGCCTGCCCTACGTACAACAAGCAGGAAAAACCAATCCAGAAGCCATAACCGACATCTATGATAGGTCCCGACTTTCCCGCATGGCACACCAGGCCATGACTCTGGCTCTGGCCTGGTACCTGACCGGCAACGAGCAATATGCCAGCAAGGGCACCGCGCTTGTCTGGGCCTGGTGCGGAGATTCCTTCACCCGCGCCAACCCGAATATGCTCTACGCGCGCTCGCGGCCGGGTGTTGCAAACGGCCACCACAGCGGCATCATCGAAACCCGCGACCTTGTCCGTGTCGTGGATGCGGCCCAAATTCTGGAACCATCGCGAGCCTGGACCAAGGCAACCAGTCGCAAAGTAAAAAAATGGTTTTCGGAGTACATCAACTGGCTCATGCGCAACGAATTTGGACTCCACGAGGCTCAATCCCGCGACCACCACGGCACATGGTTTGACGCACAAGTAGCGGTCTATGCCCTGTACACAGGCGACATGAATCTGGCCCGATCCATCGTAGGGACGGCCGAACGACGACGTGTCGCCCGCCAAATCATGCCCGATGGTTCCATGCCCTATGAACTGGAACAGCCTCGATCACGCAACGCCACCTTTTCCACACTTGAAGCATACACAGTGCTCTCCTGTCTCGGCGAAAAACTGGACCTCGACCTCTGGAACTGGGCAGACCCCATAGGGCCATCCATCCGACAGGCTTTTAACTTCGCGGGCCCGTACATCAATCCCCTGAAAAAATGGCCGCATGGTGCCACGGGGGCATTCGATCCATACCGCTACGTTCCTCTTTTCCGCAGGGCCGCACTGGTGTATAAGGACAGTCGGTACCTTGATTATTTAAACGAGCTGCCCAAGACGCATCTGATACAGGACCGCTCGATACTTTTTTACTAGGCTGGAGCCTCATGCTTGAACTTCTGCGGATCAAGAATCTTGCCCTCATAGAGGACGTTGAACTGGAATTTTCTCCGGGGCTGAACACGCTCACGGGTGAGACTGGTGCGGGCAAATCCTTCATCATGCGGGCCGTGGATTTTCTCATGGGCGAAC
>Ga0209692_10003240_pt1 | contig 16063 bp, 13 predicted proteins | sample tdDd472_FD_187129 | JGI IMG/M metagenome (GOLD analysis project Ga0209692, IMG submission 187129) | Marine sediment microbial communities from the Atlantic coast under amendment with organic carbon and nitrate - tdDd47.2 (SPAdes)... | ecosystem: Environmental > Aquatic > Marine > Coastal >...
GTGTCCCCTTCGGTGGATCATCGATGTGATCGCTCTCCAGAGTCAATTTTCCTGCCATTTGGCGGGACAGAAGCTGTAGTCCATTTACCTGAGCGTTTCCGGGCGGTTGCGCCTTCGGTGCTTTCTCGAAAGAAAGACTCTCCCACAGCTGCTAAATCCATAACATCATGCTGATGTCACGGTGTGTAATTGAGGCGCAACTATAAACCAGCCGCAAAACAATTTCCATTTCTAAAAAGGGGACGCTACCCTTTTTTGACCTCATTCCTGGGTCGACCTTGCGGCCTGAAGGCCAAGGCACGTCCTGCCTGCTGCCCCAGTTGATGAATGAATGATTCCGCGCCACAGGGCAGTCCCTTTTCCACATTCCGTCTCAGTTTAGTGCGTTCTTCCGTTCGCTCACCTTCTGCCAGCCAGGAGGACCAGTTCTCTATCGTCTGAAATTTCTTTAGCCAGCTGGCATCGGTTGTTAACAGAGTGTCTGCCCGTAACCCGCAATGTGCCGCGGCACTCGACCAGGGATATCGTTCTGCTTTGCTCACAATCTCCGCCCGCACAGGATTGCATTCGACATAGCGAATCGCCGCCCAGGTGTATCGCTCGTCCAGTGGCGATGAGAAATACCGCCCTTGCCAGACATGTCCGTTCCAGCCCCGCTCCCGGTTGAGCCGTTGTGCATAGCGCATATGTAAGGGCTTTAGCACTTGCTGGAGCCCGGTTTCTGTCGCGGGCACCAGCACCAGATGGACATGATTCGTCATCAGGCAATAGGCCAGGACTTCAACGTGATAGCGCTGGCAGTAATCCTCCAGCCATTCCAGGTACCGAGTCCGGTGCTCATCATTGAAAAAAACATCTTCCCGCCGGTTTCCCCGTTGGGTCACATGATGCGGCACAGCCGCAAAAACTGTTCTGGCTAATCTTGGCATTCCTTGTCCCCTATAAAATTTCCTTACAACAAAGGGTAGCGTCCCCTTTTTAGATGCTACCAGCCGAGGGGTCTGGCCATCTGTGGCAGGTCACCTTCCAGCCCCATGGCGTGGCGCATAAAGCGGTGCTTGATCGGCCCCAGCCCGTTCACCAGATCCAGCCCCGCATTGCGCAGCAGGCTGAGGCCCGGTTGCTGATTGCTGAACAGGTTTTTAAAACCGCTCATGCTGTACATCATCAATGTATTATCGGCGCGCCGCCAGCGCTCGTATTTGCGCAGGGTGGTTATGGATGACAGTTTCTGGCCGCGGCTGCGAGCCTGCAGCAGCACTTCCGCCAGCGCCGCCGCATCAAGTATGCCCAGGTTCACCCCCTGACCCGCCAACGGGTGAATGGTGTGTGCCGCGTCACCGATCAGTGCCAGCCCCGGCTTTACATAGTGTGTCGCATGCCGCCGCACCAGCGGGAAGGCAGCGCGCTCACTCACCGCCTCCACCTCACCCAGGGTATAGTCAAACGCCTGCTCCAGCTCACGGCAGAAGGTCTGCTCATCCATTGCCAGCAGTTCATCGGCTCGCTGATCATCTGCCGACCAGACGATTGAACAGCGACCATCACTCAGCGGCAGGAAGGCCAGCGGACCGCTGGGCAGAAAGCGTTGCCACGCTGTGTCCTGGTGATGACGGGCCGATTTAACGCAGGCCACCACACCCTTCTGCTGGTAGGCTGCCTGTTCAAGCTCGATCTGTGCCGCCTGTCTTACCGCCGACTGTGCACCATCGGCACCCACCAGCAGCGGCGCGCTCAGGCAACGTCCATCGCGCAGACTGACATGGGAACCCTGTGGCTGATAATCAATTTCGGTGACCTCCGCTGGGCAAATCAGCTCGACCGAGTCCAGCTGGCGCGCCTGTTCATAGAGTGCATACTGCACCACCCGATTTTCGATAATATGCCCCAGGCCATCGGTGCCCAGATCCGCCGCATCAAAATGAATTTTGCCGTCACCGGTGGCATCCCAGACATGCATCTGCTGATAGGCACAGGCGCGTCGCTGCAGCATGCCCGGCCAGGCCTGCAGCTGTTCAAACACCTGCTGCGAGGATTTGTTAATCGCCGACACGCGCAGCGCGTAGTCCTCATCCGCCAACGGCTCCTGCGGCTCATAAGCCTCAACCACCGCCACCCGCACAGCACCTCGACCTAGCGCACAGGCCAGGGTCAGGCCCACCATGCCACCGCCGATAATCAGCACATCGTATTGCTGCATCTGTGGCTCTGTCTGGCTCATAGCGGCAACCTGCGTTGCAGTTTATTCATGCGCCCCGCCAGCCCCATGCTGTGACGCGCCACCAGGTGACGCAGTGGCGACAGCAGGTCCACACTGATCAGCCCCATTGCCCGCGCATGACCGAGCAGCGCATAATTATTGGAGAAAATTTTTACCAGTGAGTCGGTGGCTTTATAAATACGCCGCATGTCTTTCAGGCGCGTGGACTGATAGTCAGCAAGCCGCTGCGTCTCACCCGGGTCATCCGCAGTAACAATCAGTTCCGCCAGCTCCGCCACATCACGCAGCGCCAGGTTATAGCCCTGACCGGCGACCGGGTGCAGGGTGTGTGCTGCATTACCGATCATCACCACCCGCCCCTTGCACAGCTGTTCAGCCTCACTGTACACCAGCGGGTAGGCGGCACGGGAGCCGACTTTTCTAATATTGCCGGCACGAAAGCCGAAACGCTGCTGGAGTTGCTGGCTGAATTCTGCATCAGTTAAATCCAGCAGGCTCTGCAGCTGTTCTCGCGGACAGGTCCACACCACCGAATAACGGTTTTCTGTCATGGGTAGAAATGCCAGTGGCCCGCTGTCGGTAAAACGTTCGTAGGCAATGCCGTTGTGTCGTTGATCAGTTTGCAGATTGGTAATGATGGCCGACTGCTGGTAATCGTTATGCATGATATCGACACCCGCCAGCTGCCGGGTCACCGAGTGCACCCCGTCCGCCGCCACCAGCAGGCGCGCACTTAAGCACTGTGTCTGTGCCTCGCTATCAGTCCCGGTTTTAACCTGGATAGACACCTCATCGGCGGATTGCTCAAGGGATTCAATCGTCGCCGGGCAATACCAGTCCACATGGGACAGCTGTTGCACCGCATCCATCAATACACGGCCTACCACCTTGTTTTCCGCCACATAACCCAGCGCTTCGACCCGCTCTTCGTGGTGGTGCAAACGTGTCGCCCCGAGGTGACCACGATCCGAGACATGAATGGTTTTGATCGCTTCTACCTGCGCCTCGATTTGCGGCCATAAGCCCAGTGATTCAAAAATGCGCCTGGAGCCATAGGACAATGCGATGCTGCGATCATCAAAACTCGGCTGCGCCGATGAATCAAACGGCACGGCTTCAACCAGCGCGATCTTTTTATCGGGGTGATTGCGCAGGGCAGCCAGCAAACTGGCACCGACCATGCCGCCACCAATAATAATCACATCGTAAACTGCGCTGTTTTTCATCTGTGTTTCAGTCCGTGCCGGTTATTCCCCTCAGGGGTTACTGCTGGCCATTATCGCTTCAATTTCCTGGGTCGTTTTGGGGAGCTCGTCGGTGAGCACATCACAACCGTCTTTGGTGACGATCACATCATCCTCAATACGCACCCCGATATCCCACCAGCGTTTGGCACCGCGGCTGCCGTGGGGAATATACAGCCCCGGCTCGATGGTCAGGGCCATACCCGGCTCCAGCAGTCGCCATTGATCATCCACCTTGTAGTCACCCACGTCATGCACATCCATGCCCAGCCAGTGACCGGTGCGGTGCATAAAATATTTTTTAAAGGCTTCTTCTTTTAACAACTTGTTTAACGGCCCTTTCAGCAGACCCAGTTCGATCATGCCTTTAGTCAGGGTTTTTACCGCGGCCTGGTGCGGGTCATTCCAGTGGTTACCCGGCTTGACCTGTTTAATGGCATCCAGGTTGGCTTCCACCACCAGCTCGAAAATTTCTTTCTGTGCTTCACTGAATCTGCCATTCACCGGAAAGGCACGGGTAATGTCCGCGTCATAGCCCTGATATTCACAACCCGCATCAATCAGTACCAGGTCGCCATCCTGCAGCGGCATATTGTTATCGGTGTAATGCAGGATGCAGCCATTGGCACCACCGCCGACAATGCTGGGATAAGCCCAGGTCGCACCGTTACGCTGGAATTCATACATAATTTCCGCGTCCAGCTGGTATTCATACATACCCGGCTCGCAGGCACGCATTGCCCGTTTGTGCGCCTCGACAGAAATTTTTGCCGCCTTTTTCATCAGGCGGATTTCATCACGGCTTTTGAACAGGCGCATGTCATGCAACAGGTAATCCAGCGAGACAAACTCATAGGGCACATGGGCACCGGCACGGGACTGCTTGCGCAGTGTATTGACCCAGTCCATCACGTGCTTATCGAACTGTGGATCCAGCCCCATGGTGTAATAAACCCGCTCACAGGACTCCATCAGCCCCGGCAGAATGTCATCGATATCATCAATCGGGAAGGCATCATCGGCAGCAAAATCGGTGATCGCCGCATCCGGGCCACAGCGGCGACCATGCCAGACTTCCTGGGTCTCATCCTTGTCGCGACAAAACAGAATATATTCGCCGCCCTTGCGCCCCGGCACCAACACAATTACCGCTTCCGGCTCGACAAAACCACTCAGGTAGAAAAAATCACTGTCCTGGCGATAGGGGTGATCCACATCGCGATTGCGCACTCTCACCGGTGCCGCGGGCAGAATCGCGATACTGCCTTCACCGATCATGCGACTCAGTTGTTTTCTGTTACGGGCGTGAAAAGTCTGTTTCATCTGTACTCTCTATCCGGCCAACACAATGCCGGTTGTTTCCTGGGGAGATTATTTACTGCAGGGTAGTAGGGGCTGCAAGGGACGGCTGTAACTCTTCGTTAATCAACAACACCCCCATGCGCACGTATTCATACAGCTGCATATAGGCGTCTTCATCACTGTCGCTGCTGTCTTCCGCATCATGGCCGACACGGGCGATTTCCACCATATCACGCAGCAGCTCGGCGGTGTCTTCCGGCAGTTCACGGTCCTTTTTCAAACCGCCACTGGCCAGGCCGAAGGTAAAGCCCTGACACCAGGCACCCAGCGCCTCGCTGCGCTGTGCCAGCGGCGCCGTATCTTCCGGTAACAGCAACTGAAAATCCACCGTGGAATCATTGAGCTGGGTCTGGGTGTCGTGATACAGCCCCACCAGTAGCTGGCTGGCTTCCTGAATCAGCATATTATTCATATCCAGCTCGGCAAAAATCTGCTCCAGCCAGTTGCCCAGCTCTACTCTGCCCGCCGCGCAAATCATACCGCACAGCGCACCGTGACACTCGGCGGCAACAAATTCTGCCTCGGCCTTGTCCAGTGCTTCTTTTAAACTGTTATAATCCGGTCTGGGGACCATACTGACTCCCGTCGGTAAATTGTCATCTTATCCGTCATTTCAGCCACCTCTGTTCGCTGCTGAAACCGGGTTTGATTATCGACTGTTATACAAGCAACTGATATATAAAGCAAAACAATAACATCAGTGTATTCTGGCAGCATTATTGCTTTGTTACAGGGTAAAACACACAGCCAACAGGCTGTCATTCTAACACGCTGCACGCCATGCTTTAGCATTTGACCTGCAGCCATTGAATAACTATATTAAGCATTATGAGTACTGAAAACCAAAGCAATATCGAAGCCCTGGAAAAGAAAGTAGACGAGCTTATCGCGCTGTCTACCCGCCTGTCCCTGGAGAACAATACGCTCAAGCAGCAGCTACAGGAACTCCGCAATGATCGCGCCAGTCTTGTGGAACAGCGTGACCAGGTGCGTCATCAGGTTGAAGGTATGATTACCCGCCTGAAAACCATCGAAACGGCGTAGTTCCCTGCGTATTCTGACGTTTCACCATTAGCAGCACACTGTGGGTAAACTTTTATGGGCGATAACGGCCTGAACATCAAAATCATGGACAAGGACTACCGGGTCTCCTGTCCGCCTGATCAACAGGCATCACTCAAACAGTCAGCTGAATTTCTCAACGGCCGGCTCAACGTCATCAAACAGAAAGGCTCGATCATCGGCACCGAGCGGATTGCCATTATGGCGGCGCTGAACCTGGCCCATGAACTGCTGGGCAGTTATGAGTCTGTGGAAGAGTACGATAACATCAATGCGCGAATGCAAAATATCCAGAAAAAGATTGATATTGCATTACGTGAAATTGAAGTGTCATAATAACTACCCTGATCATTTATTCCTGATCACACAGGCGCAATGAAACATTGCCCTGAAAACGAATATACGAGTTTGGGTGCTTCTGCGGTGTTTGTAAGCTTACTTATTAAACCCTTGAGCCTTACTCATCGACCCCGGGAATAAGACTGCCGGTGCTGTGTGCATTACCGTTTGTAACGGGAAGCCTTATACATCGGCGCGAGTTCCCACTTGAACTTCCGGTTCAAGGTTCGTGAGTGCTGCTACGGCATTTGCGGTTGCACCCTCCTAAATCCACAGTCCCTGCTCGAAAGAGCAGCCAGGACCCCTTAATCAGACCGACAGCCCTGCAGCCGCAGGGCCATTATAATCCTAAGTTATAATCCTGAATTATGCACAGCAGTCAGCAACGTAATGCACTACGTCAACAGTTACGCCGGCAACGCCGGGCGCTGGATGCTGAAACACAACAGGCCCATGCCCTGCTCGTTACCCAGCAACTAAAAAACTGCAGCCTGTTCCGACGCAGCAAACGCATTGCACTTTACCTGGCGGCCGATGGCGAGATAGATACCCATTACCTGATATACACTGCCTGGCGGGCGCACAAAAAAATCTACCTGCCAATACTGACCCCGTTCAGCTCGCGCCTCTACTTCGCGCCCTATACACCGGGCTGCAAACTCAAATCCAACCACTTCGGCATTGCAGAGCCGGATGTCCACCCGAAACACTGGCTCAAGCCACAGCAACTCAACCTGATTTTTATGCCACTGGTGGGTTTTGATAGCGCCGGTAACCGGCTGGGTATGGGTGGCGGCTTTTATGATCGCAGCCTGAGCTTTTATGCTCACCGAAAGTGCAGCCATCAGCCCTACCTGATTGGCCTGGCGCATCAGTTGCAATGCGTCGATGCACTGCCGGTGCAGCCACACGATGTGCCCATGCATATGGTGGCAACCGAACAGCAGCTTTATACTATCCGTCCATGAGATTCCTGCTATTTAAATTCATACTCGGCCTGACAGCCCTGCTGCCATTGCGCCTGATTCACTGGCTGGGCAATATCATTGGCCACTTAAGCTGGCTCAGCAATAGTCGCATTCGCCGCATCGCCACAAAAAATATTCAACTGTGTTTGCCCGAGCTGTCCGCCGATGAACAGACACAACTGGTGAAGCAGACACTCAGGGAAACCGGTAAGGTGATTCTGGAAACCGGCAGGATGTGGCGCGGCAATACCGGGTCTACCCTGGCGCTGGTGCGCGACTGCGAAAGCCAGCAGCTGATCGATGATGCGCTGGCACAACAACGGGGTGTGATTCTGGCGATGCCCCACTATGGTTCCTGGGAGCTGACCTCACTGTATTGCGCGCAGCATTACCCCATGACCACGCTCTACGCACCGCAGGATGACCCGCGAGTCGAGCAGCTGATGCGAGAGGCACGCCAGCGCAGTGGGGCACGACTGGTTCCCACGGACAATAACGGCATACGCGCCCTGAGCCGAGCACTCAAGCAGGGAGAGATGATTTCGATTTTGCCGGACCAGTCCCCCCGCTCCAACGGCGTATTTGCACCCTTCTTTGGCCAGTCCTGCTACACCATGACCCTGCTCAGCAAACTGGCCAGTAAAACCGGTGCCTGTGTGATTTATGCCTGTGCCAGACGCTATGCAGACAGCAGCGGTTTTAAACTGGTGTTCCGTGCGGCTGAAGAGGACCTGTCGCAACTGCCACTGCAGCAATCGGTGGAGGCGATGAACCGGGATATTGAAGCGTTGATACGCGAAGCACCGCAGCAGTACCAGTGGACTTACAAGCGTTTCAAGCAACGTCCACCGGGAGAGCCGTCAATTTACTGAGCCGATTTACTGGTACGGGCGACTGCAGGCAAAGACGGTTATGCCCCCAGTTCACCCAGAAACATCTGGTAGGCGGGGTTCTGGCTCTCATCCCACCACTGGTAGCCAACTTCATCGAGAAAACCGGTGAGTTCCCTGCGCTCGCTTTTCGGCACCTGCAACCCCACCAGCACCCGACCATAGGCCGCACCGTGATTGCGGTAATGGAACATACTGATATTCCAGCGCTTACCAATGTGGGCGAGAAAATCCAGCAGCGCGCCCGGGCGTTCGGGAAACTCGAAACGGTAGAGCACTTCATTTGCAATGTGATTGGCATGCCCTCCCACCATATAACGCACATGCAGCTTAGCCATTTCATTGTCGCTCATGCACAGCACCGGGTAACCCTTAGTTTCCAGCTTTTCAGTCAACTCAACCAGCTCCGACTTGCCTTCCACCAGTTGCACGCCCACAAACACATGCGCCCTGGCCGCGTCCGCATAGCGGTAATTGAACTCGGTGATGCCCCGCTTGCCAATGGTACGGCAGAAACGCAGAAAGCTGCCCGGCTCCTCCGGAATGGTGACACCGATCAGACCTTCACGGCGTTCACCCAGCTCGGCACGTTCCGAGACATGGCGCAGGCGGTCGAAATTCATATTCGCACCACTGTTGATCGCCACCAGGGTGCGCCCGCTGATCCGTTCCCTGGCGACGTACTTTTTAATCCCCGCCACCGCCAGCGCACCCGCCGGCTCCATAATGGAGCGGGTGTCGTCAAAAATATCCTTGATCGCCGCACACATTTCATCGGTGCTCACCGTGATCACTTCATCCACGGTGTCTTTGGCAATGCGCCAGGTTTCCTTGCCCATCTGTTTCACCGCCACGCCATCGGCAAAGATACCCACCTGGTCCAGCACCACCCGGCGTTTTTTCTCCAGCGCCGCCGCCAGACAGGCTGCATCCGTAGGCTCGACACCGATTACTTTTATCTCCGGGCGCAGGTACTTGATAAACGCCGCCATGCCGGCAATTAAACCGCCGCCACCCACCGGAATAAAAATCGCATCTATGTCTTCCGGGTACTGGCGCAGGATTTCCACCGCAATGGTGCCCTGGCCGGCAATCACATCCGGGTCATCAAACGGATGGATATAGGCAAGACCCTCTTTCTCTGCCAGCTCATGAGCGTACACCGAGGCTTCATCAAAGGTATCACCAACCAGTACCGCTTTGGCACCGAAGGAACGCACCGCATCCACCTTGATGCGTGGTGTGGTCTTAGGCATCACGATGGTGGCCTTCACCCCCAGCTTACTCGCAGCCAGTGCCAGCCCCTGGGCATGGTTACCCGCCGAAGCCGCTATAACCCCCTTCAGTTCAGTCTGCCGGTTCAGCTGGTACAGTTTGTTATAGGCACCGCGCAATTTGAACGAGAACACCGGTTGCAGGTCTTCGCGTTTAAGTAGAATCTGGTTATCAAGACGGGCACTGAGACGCTTGGCAAGATCCAGGGGGGACTCAATCGCCACATCATAAACACGGGCGCTGAGGATTTTTTCAATGTATTTTTGAGTCATGAAGGTTAAACAGGTATTATTCGGCAATCAGATTACCAGGAACACGTACTATGACCCAAGATGAAATGAAACGCAAAGCCGCAGAAGCTGCAATGGAATATGTTGTTAAGGATGAGATTATCGGCGTCGGCACTGGTTCAACCGTTAACCACTTTATTGATTGCCTGGCCGAAATCAAGGGGCAGATCAAGGGTGCGGTGTCCAGCTCTGAAGCCTCCACCAAATTAATGAAAGAGCGCGGCATTCAGGTACTGGATCTAAACAACGTGGATTACATCCCGGTCTATGTTGATGGTGCCGATGAAGCCAACCATAACCTGTCACTGATCAAAGGCGGCGGCGGCGCACTGACCCGTGAAAAAATCATTGCCGGTGCCAGTGAAAAATTTGTCTGCATCGCCGATGAAAGCAAGCTGGTGGATGTCATGGGCAAGTTCCCTTTACCCGTAGAAGTGATCCCCATGGCGCGCAGCTTTATCGGTCGCAAGCTGGTGAAACTGGGTGGCCGTCCGGTATGGCGTGAAAACTTTATTACCGATAACGGCAATCTTATTCTCGACGTACACGATATGGATATTATGGAACCGATCAAGATGGAAAATGAAATCAACAGCTGGCCCGGCGTGGTCACCTGCGGCCTGTTTGCCAACCGCGGTGCCGATGTGCTGATTCTGGGTACACCGGATGGTGCACGCACGGTGATGCCCAAATAACAAGGTCATTCGCCCTGCCGTGTGATTTAAAAGAAAACGCGAATGAACGCAAATGGACGCAAATAAACGCTATTAAATAAAATAAACTCTGCGTTTAATTCGCGTTAGTGTGTAGGTTGGGGTAAGGAACGCACCCCAACATAAATATCGGTTGGCGAGATTGTTGGGGTTCCTGCGTCACCCCAACCTACAGCACTGGGCTGGTTCTCAGGCTCCTGCGTGGGAACCCCGTTGTAAGGTTATAGCATTCTGCATTCCCACGCGGGAGCGTGGGAACGAGTAAAGGAACGCAGCCCAACCTACAGCACTGACAAGCTTCTGATTGTATGCGGCTAGTTCAGTTTATATAAAAAATTGCGTTCATTCGCGTACATTTGCGTTGTTCGCGTTTTCTTTTCAGATGGCATTTCTACCTTCATTCCTGCCATCCGCATTGCGCAGATCAAAGCAGTACTTTTTCTATACCGCCTTTATTCACCTTCTCATAGAACTGCTTCTGCCAGTGCTCACCCAGCTTGTATTTCGCCAGTTCCACCAGAATATAATCCACCGACATATTGGTGTCGTCACGGTATCGTTCCAGCCCCTGCTGACAGGATGGACAGGACGTAAGCATTTTCACATTGTCATTCATTGCGGCTTCATGACCGGTGAGCGCTTTTATATCCTGCTTTAACTCGGTCAGTTTACGGTGTTTGACCTGCGCCGCGATATCGGGACGCGCCACCGCGAAAGTACCCGATTCACCACAGCAACGATCCGACAGGCTAACGTCCTTGCCCATCAGCTTTGCCGCCACTTCGGTGCCATTGTGATGTTTCATCGGGTCATGACAGGGTTCGTGGTACAGGTACTTGGTACCACCCACGCCGTCCATGGAAATGCCCTTTTCCATCAGGTACTCGTGAATATCCATTAAACGGCAGCCGGGAAAAATCTGCTCGAACTGGTATTTCAGCAGCTGGTCGATACAGGTACCGCAGGACACCACCACCGTTTTAATATCCAGGTAGTTAAGCGTATTCGCCATGCGATGGAACAGCACCCGGTTGCTGGTGGTAATCTGCTGACCCTTTTCCGTGTCACCGCCAGCGGTCTGCGGGTAACCGCAACACAGGTAACCCGGCGGCAACACGGTTTGTACACCCAGCTCGTACAACCAGCTCAGGGTGGCCACACCAATCTGGCTGAACAGCCGCTCCGAACCGCAACCGGGAAAATAAAATACCGCCTCGCTGTCCACATCACTGCGCCTGGGATCGCGCAGAATCGGGATGTACTGTTTGTCTTCTATACCCAGCACCGAACGCATGGTGCCGGTAGGCACATCGGCGGGCATCGGTTTACTGAAGAACTGGATCACCTGCTCCTTGAGCTCCGGCTTACCGGTGGTGGCTTTGGGTCTGCGCCCTGTAGGCAACACCCCCGGCAGCATTTTCAGCAGCTGACGCGCAAAGCGTTGCCCCAGGTAACCCGCCTGGATCAGGCCGGCACGCATCAGTTTTATCTTGCCCGGCGAGGTCATATTCAGGTACGCCATAGACATCCTGGCCCCCAGGTTCTGCCGACGCTGATTCTGTGTTTTCAGAATGTGTCGCAGCTTGATGGTGACATCGCCAAAATCGATATTCACCGGACAGGGGTTAAAACAGCGATGGCAGATGGTGCAGTGATCCGCGATATCATTCATTTCATCGAAGTGATGAATCGACACCCCGCGACGTGTCTGCTCTTCGTACAGAAACGCCTCGGTAATCATGCCGGTGGCAAGAATTTTATTGCGAGGTGAATACAGCAGATTGGCGGCGGGTACATGGGTACTGCAATCCGGTTTGCATTTACCACAGCGCAAACAGTGTGCAATGGAGTCATTCAACTCACCCAGCTCGCTTTCTTCCAGAATCAACGCTTCCTGCTTCAATAAACGCAGCGACGGTGTATAGGCCGCATCCAGTCCGCCACTGAGGCGCTGCAACTTGCCCTTATTGAAATAGTCATTGGGATCAACCTGATCCTTATACGCCTTGAAGGCATCAATAATGCCATCATCCAGGTACTGGAACTTGGTAATACCAATGCCGTGCTCACCGGAGATCACGCCATTCAGCTGCAACGCCAGCGCCATCACCTCGTCCACAATTCGTTCCGCCTGCTGCATCATGGCGTAGTCATTGGAGTTAACCGGGATATTGGTGTGCACATTGCCGTCACCGGCGTGCATATGCAGCGCGATAAACAGCCGGCTCGACAGCACCTGCTGATGAATCTGCTCCAGTTTCTGGTGAATGTGCTGGAATTCGAAACCACTGAACAGGTTTTTTAACGGCCGCTCGACTTCCGCTTTATAGGAAATGCGAATCTGCCCGTTGAGTATTGCCTGCAATACCGTTTGCTGTGGATCATCTGCCAGCGCCTGCTTTTCAGACTCCAGCAGCAGTGCCTCATGCTCCGCAGGCTGTGCCGCAAAACTGTTGAGTAATGTAGACCAGCGCTGGCGTGCCTTGTCCAGCAGCCCCTGCGCCTTCTGAAAACGCTCGGCAATCTGCGGCCGCGACTCCTGCAATTTGCTTTTCAGCGACTCACCTTCAGCAGACAGATAATCTTCTAGCGCATCCAGCATCGCCAGCTTGTTCTGCATCGACTGGCGTACGTTGATGGTTTCCACGCCCTCGGAGTAGTCCGCCAGGCGATCCAGCGGAATCACCACGTCTTCATTGATTTTGAAGGCATTGGTGTGGGCGGCAATCGCTGCGGTACGGCTGCGCTCTGCCCAGAAGCTCTTGCGCGCCTCCGCACTTACCGCGATAAAACCTTCCGCATCCCGGGCATTGGCCAGGCGCACCACCTGTGATGCGGCTTCAGCCACTGCCTTCTCCGTCTCACCCACAATATCCGCCACCAGCAGCATCTTGGGCAGGCTGCCACGGGACGCCTTGGGGCTGTAATTCACCGCGCGAATATAGCGATCATCCAGGTGCTCCAGCCCCGACAGCAACACATTGGGGTTGTTATCCAGGTAATCCTTGATTTCCACAATCGCCGGTACTGAACGGCGTAAATCCTGGCCATAGAATTCCAGCGCCACGGTGCGGGCATGGGCCGGCATGGTGTGCAGCAGGAACCAGGCCGAGGTGATAATACCGTCGCAGCCTTCTTTCTGTACGCCGGGCAGGCCGCCGAGGAATTTATCGGTAACATCCTTGCCCAGGCCTTCCTTGCGCAGGGTCGCGCCTTTGAAGGTCAACGTCTGCGGCTCGCCGATCAGCTGCTCAGTCACTGAATCAAAACGGCTGACACGGAATTCCACCTCAGCCTGGTCATGAATCTTGCCGCGGTTATGCTTGACCCGCTCCACATCCAGCCAGTGGCCATCCGCGGTGACCATGCGCCAGGACACCAGGTTATCCAGTGTGGTGCCCCACATCACCGCTTTCTTGCCCCCGGCATTCATCGCGATATTGCCGCCAATGGTGGAAGCATCCTGCGAGGTGGGGTCCACTGCAAATACATGGCCGTGGCGATCCGCCAGCTCCGACACCCGACGCGTGACCACGCCAGCCTCGGTACGTACCACCGGCACCAGTTCATCCACACCGGGAATCTTTTTATGTTCCAGCGAGCCTATGGCCTGCAGCTTTTCGGTATTGATAATCGCGGTATTCTGGTACAGCGGCACCGCACCGCCGGTATAGCCGGTACCACCGCCACGGGCGATCAGGCTCAGGCCCAGCTCGATACAACGCTGCACCAGCCGTGGCACCTCGGCCTCGCTATCTGGTGTCAGTACCACAAAGGGGAATTCGACCCGCCAGTCGGTGGCATCGGTGACATGGGACACCCGCGCCATACCGCTGAAATCGATATTGTCCTTGCGGGTCACCTTGCCCAGGGATCGCCGTGCGCGCTCACGCAGAGCATTCTGCTGGTTAAACCACTGCGCAAAGTCCTGTACCGCCTGCTGCGCCCGCTCTGCCAGCAGCAGCGCCCTCTCGTTGCCATTGGCGCGTTTTACAATCTGCTGCAGGCGGTGATTAAGCGCCGATATCAACTGCTGCCGACGGCGCCGGTTCTCCAGCAAATCATCCTGCAGAAACGGGTTGCGCTGCACCACCCACATATCACCCAGCACCTCGAACAGCATGCGCGCCGAATAACCGGTACGGCGCTCATCACGCAGCTCGTTGATCAGTGACCACATGTCCTCACCCAGAAAGCGGATAATAATCTCGCGATCCGAGAAGGAAGTGTAGTTATAGGGAATTTCGCGAATTCGGGTATTTGAACTCATGCAGCGGCAGCAACCAGGTGGAATCAATTAGGGCGTCAGATTTTAACACATTAAACCCCGTGGATTGGAGAATAAAAGAAAACACAGTCGACCGCCAATGTACGCAAATAAACGCAATTATTGTAGGGTAGTTCAGGCGAATTCCCTCACAGACCTGTCCCACCTACAGGACAAATAATCAGAAAGAGAACACCGTGGCAAAGCTGGAGTAGCGTTAAAAGTCTATGGTTTTGCAGTAATGACTAACGACCAAAGACTTAGGACTTTAGACCAAAAAAAAACAGGGCCGAAGCCCTGTTTTTTTATCAAGCTAAATCGAGTAATCGATTAGAACTTGTGACGCATACCCAGAGTGATCACCTTGTTGTCATATGCATTAACAGTGTCAGGACCATCATTGCTGGCATTGTCACCGTAACCCGCATACACGTTAGTGCGGTTGCTCAGGTTATGGTTATACATCAGCGCATAACCAGGATCATCAGAACCGTTATCACCGAAGGTGAAGGCAATGTTATCAGCATCGTTCAGCTGGTAGTCAGCACTCAGGAAGAAAACATCATCAGAAGTTATAGTGCCAAAGCTGTTATTGCTGCCACTAGTAACTGAGTCCTCAACCATTTCATATTGCGCACCGATCACCAGTGCATCCATCTTGAACTTACCACCAATCTTCATGGCCGCATCAGTGTTGCCGCCTTGCATAGCTACTGTATCGATATAGTCGAAGTAAGCCATCACGCCTTTCTGTACATAGCGGATGCCTAAACCCATAGTTTCGTCATCATTGCCAGAAACAGTAGTATTAAATACCGCCTGGATACCACCCATTTTTGGTGAAGAGTACTGAACCGTATTGGTCATACGACCACGGCTTTCACTGGCACCGTTATGCAGGCCTGATTGAGTACCGATGAAACCACGACCCTCTAACTGGGTGCGGTACATTGGGTCAATTTTGCCACCCATCTGCTTGTAGTTGGATGACATGGTACCGAACTTGACTGTACCCATGGCGCTCTTTAAACCGATCCACTGGTCACGGTCAGTGATAGAGTTATTACGCTGATCTGGCTCAATCTCGAACTCAACCTTATAGATAGCACTCATGCCGCCGCCCAGGTCTTCAGAACCCTTAACCCCAATCGCTGAGGTGTTGCTATTCATATTCAGATTAGATTCATCGGCGGTAGTTGCTGAATTATCTTCAAATGAATCAATACTCAGGTGAAGGTTACCGTAAACGGTTGCGTTTGCGTGTGCGGCAATTGGAGATACCATGGCTGCTGCCATCGCAGCTATTAGGAAACGTTTTTTCATTATGCAAGACTCCTGCATGTTGTTTATTGTCATAGCTATAACTTTTTGTGTGGTCAAACAAAAAATCATGTGTATTTATAAACATTTACCCAGTCAAGTCAACCTTTTT
>Ga0209692_10003243_pt1 | contig 16059 bp, 15 predicted proteins | sample tdDd472_FD_187129 | JGI IMG/M metagenome (GOLD analysis project Ga0209692, IMG submission 187129) | Marine sediment microbial communities from the Atlantic coast under amendment with organic carbon and nitrate - tdDd47.2 (SPAdes)... | ecosystem: Environmental > Aquatic > Marine > Coastal >...
AAGCACAGTTTGGTGGTCAGCGCTTTGGTGAGATGGAAGTTTGGGCATTGCAGGCTTATGGCGCAGCTTACACCTTGCAGGAAGTTCTTACCGTTAAGTCTGATGACGTGGCTGGTCGCTCTAAAGTTTACGAGAGCATAGTTCGCGGTGAAGACAACTTCGAGATCGGTATTCCTGAATCCTTCAACGTTCTGACAAAAGAACTTAAGGCTCTATGTCTGAATGTTGACCTGAAACAGAGTGGAAGCAAGTCTTAACTCGTAGGAAGTAAGAGCATGTCTAATATAAATATATTGATGATGGCAGTTCTGCTTATGGGCCTTGCGTCGTGTAAAACGACGCAAGGGAAGAAGTCTGAGCCATTAATATTGAACGGAGTGGCGCTTTCGGAACTCGATACGAATGGCAATGAGGCTATCAATAAACCTGAATTACTTGCTCATTGTCATAAAGAGTTCAGTGCTATCAATAAGGACGGTAACAAATATATTGAAAGCAAAGAGTATTTAATTCATGAGCTTGTTACTCGTACTAGTGAAACGAATAAGCTGCTTATAAAGCATAAAGATGATCCTAAAGAGTTAAAAAAAATAAGAAAGAAAGCAATGGAGAACTCAACAGATCCTTTGAAGCTGTTCAATGAAATGGATACTGATAAGGACAGCAAGTTGAGCTATCTTGAATTTTTTAATGGGAAGCCAATTGTTAAGTTCATTCAATCGTCAGATATGAACCGCGATGGGCAGAGTACATTTAGTGAAATTAAAGGAAAAGCCCACGCTCAAATGTTAGAGCAATTACAAGCTATTTCCGCGGATAAACCAAATTCGGTGGCAGCATTGTTCGCAGACAAGTTGTCGCAGCAACCGACAAAAGAGATCAATAAAGAAGGGCAAAAATAATGAACGAACTCATGAACCTCTTCGGCCAACCAACAGGGCCACAAAGCTTTGATAGCATTCGTATTTCGATTGCATCACCACAACAGATCAGCTCATGGTCTTTTGGTGAGGTGAAAAAGCCGGAAACCATTAACTACCGGACATTTAAGCCGGAGAAAGATGGCCTGTTCTGTGCGCGTATCTTTGGTCCGGTCAAAGACTACGAATGTTTGTGCGGCAAATATAAGCGCATGAAATACAAAGGCATCATCTGTGAAAAATGTGGAGTTGAAGTTACGCTGACGAAAGTTCGTCGTGAGCGTATGGGCCACATTGATCTGGCTGCTCCGGTTGCCCACATCTGGTTCCTGAAATCTTTGCCAAGCCGTATTGGCCTTATCATGAACATGACGCTTAAAGAGCTTGAGCGTGTTCTATATTTTGAAAACTTTATCGTGATTGAGCCAGGTATGACTCCTTTGAAGCCTTTACAGCTTCTCACGGAAGAAGAATACTACGACGCGCAAGACGAGTATGGCGAAGAAAACTTCCGCGCAGGTATTGGCGCCGAAGCGATGAAAGAGATTCTCTCTACCGTTGATCTTGAAGAAGAGCTTGTGGAAATCGAAGAAGGTTTGCGTGAGACAAAATCCGAAGCCAAGCGTAAGAAACTCGTTAAACGCCTTAAGCTAGTAGAAGCTTTCATTAGTTCCGGCACACGCCCTGAGTGGATGATTTTGGATGTTGTTCCTGTGCTTCCTCCTGAGCTTCGCCCATTGGTTCCATTGGATGGTGGTCGTTTTGCTACTTCAGATTTGAATGATCTATATCGTCGTGTGATTAACCGTAACAACCGTTTGAAGCGTCTTATCGAACTTAGAGCACCTGACATTATCGTGCGTAACGAAAAACGTATGCTGCAGGAATCTGTTGATGCCTTGTTCGATAACGGTCGCCGTGGTCGCGTGATTACAGGTGCTAACAAGCGTCCGCTTAAGTCACTATCTGACATGCTTAAAGGTAAGCAAGGTCGTTTCCGTCAAAACCTACTTGGTAAACGTGTCGACTACTCGGGTCGTTCCGTGATTGTGGTTGGGCCGGAGCTCAGACTCCACCAATGTGGTTTGCCTAAGAAGATGGCGCTAGAGCTATTTAAGCCGTTCATCTATCATAAGCTAGAGCTTTACGGCATGGCCTCTACGGTTAAAGCCGCGAAGAAGATGGTTGAGAAAGAACGCCCGGAAGTTTGGGATATCTTGGAAGAGGTTATCCGCGAGCACCCGGTTATGCTGAACCGTGCACCGACACTTCACCGTCTTGGTATTCAGGCTTTTGAACCAGTTCTGATTGAAGGTAAAGCAATCCAGCTTCACCCACTTGTTTGTACGGCCTTTAACGCCGACTTTGACGGTGACCAAATGGCTGTTCACGTTCCATTATCTATCGAAGCACAGCTTGAAGCGCGTTGCTTGATGATGGCAACAAACAACATTTTGTCTCCTGCGAATGGTAAGCCGATTATTGTTCCGTCTCAGGATATTGTTTTGGGTCTTTACTATCTGTCTATTGTGTTGGACGGAGAGAAGGGCGAGGGCATGATTTTCCGCGATTCTGGAGAGATTATGCACGCACTTGAAAGTAAAGAAGTATCATTGCACGCGAAAGTAAAATGTCGTTATAAAGGTGTCGATGAAGACGGTAATCTAAAAACAGAAATTGTAGAAGCTTCTGCAGGACGTATGATCTTATCCGAGCTTCTTCCTCGTCATCCGAAAGTGCCGTTTTCGTTACTTAATCAAGTGTTGACCAAAAAAGAAATTTCGAACATGATCGATACCGTTTATCGTCATTGTGGTCAGAAAACAACAGTGATCTTCTGTGACCGTATGATGAAACTTGGATACAAATATGCGTGTATCTCTGGTATTTCTTTCGGTAAGGATGACCTTGTTATCCCTGAGGCTAAACAAAAGCTTGTTACTGAGGCTAACGACAAAGTTACTGAATTTGAACAGCAGTACATGGATGGTCTGATTACCAAAGGTGAGAAGTACAACAAGGTTGTCGATATCTGGTCAAAAGCTACAGACGATGTTGCGGATGAAATGATGAAGGGTATCTCGGATGTTTCCAAAGGTCTGAACGCAGTTTACATGATGGCCCACTCAGGAGCGCGGGGTTCCGCAGCTCAGATTCGTCAGCTTGCTGGAATGCGTGGATTGATGGCTAAGCCTTCCGGTGAGATCATCGAAAACCCGATTATCTCGAACTTTAAAGAAGGTCTGACCGTGTTGGAATACTTCAACTCCACACACGGAGCACGTAAAGGTTTGGCTGATACGGCGCTGAAAACTGCTAACTCGGGTTATCTGACTCGTCGTCTTGTTGACGTAGCGCAAGATGCGATCATAACCGAAGTTGATTGCCACACTGAAAATGGTATTAAGATGCGCGCTGTCATGAATGGCGCTGATATCGTAGTTCCTCTTTCCGAGCGCATTCTTGGTCGTACACCATCTACGGAAGTTAAAGATCCGCTAACAGGTAAAGTGATTGTTAATGCATCTCAGGTTATTGACGAGGTTACGGCAGATCTTATTGAAACTGCAGGGATTGATGAAATTCAGGTTCGTTCTGTTCTTACTTGTGAAGGCGAAAATAACGGTCTGTGTACTAAATGTTATGGTCGTGATTTGGCGCGTGGAACAGAGGTTAACATTGGTGAGGCTGTGGGCGTTATGGCTGCTCAGTCTATCGGTGAACCTGGTACCCAGCTTACTATGCGGACATTCCACATCGGTGGTGCGGCTCAAAAAGGTGCCGAGCGCTCTCAAGTGGATGCCAACATTGAAGGTAAGGTGTCTGTGCGCAACCAGAATGTTGTTGTAAACTCTGATGGTATTGAAATTGTTATGGGGCGTAATACAGAGATTGTTCTTCTCGATAAGAAGGATAATGAAAAAGCTACCCACCGCATTCCATATGGTGCTCACTTGCTTGTTAAAGATGGAGCCAAAGTAAAGGCCGGCGATAAAATGGCTGAGTGGGACCCATATACTTTGCCGGTTATTACCGAGAAAGATGGTGTCGCTCATTACTTTGATCTTGTTGAGGGTGTGTCTGTTACAGATGAGACTGACGAAGCTACAGGTATTTCTTCCAAAAAGGTCATCGACTGGAGAAGTCAGCCTAAAGGTAGCGATCTGAAACCACGTATTTCTTTGCTTGATGCAAAAGGTAACGTGATCAATTTGGCTAACAGTATGCCCGCTAACTACTACATGTCGGTTGACTCTGTTCTTTCTGTTGAGAATGGACAGGACGTTAGGGCTGGTGACATTATCGCACGTATTCCTCGTGAGACATCTAAGACCCGCGATATTACAGGTGGTCTGCCTCGTGTGGCTGAATTGTTCGAAGCACGTATGCCTAAGGACTTTGCTGTTATATCTGGAATTGATGGTTATGTAGAGTTCGGTAAAGACTATAAGTCTAAACGTCGCATTAATGTGCGTCCGTCTGATGCTGATCAAGAGGTGGCAGAGTATCTTATTCCGAAGGGCCGTCACTTAGCGGTACACGAAGGAGATTTTGTGCGTAAAGGTGATCCGCTTCTTGATGGTGCGCTTGTACCACATGATATCTTGGATGTGATGGGGGTAGAGGCTTTGGCTGAATACCTCACCAACGAGGTGCAGGAGGTTTACCGTCTGCAAGGGGTGAAGATTAACGATAAGCATATTGAAGTGATTGTGCGCCAGATGATGCAGAAAGTTGAAGTCACCGATGTCGGCGATTCGACCTTCCTTGTAGGCGAGAACATTGATCGTGAAGAATTTTCTGATGCGCAGAAAAAATATATTGGAGAAGGCAAACGTCCACCCGAAGGTAGGCCTGTCTTGCAAGGTATTACGAAAGCATCCTTGCAAACAAAGTCCTTTATTTCTGCGGCGTCCTTCCAGGAAACAACGCGAGTTCTTACAGAAGCTGCTGTTTGCGGTAAAGTTGATAGACTTCACGGCCTTAAAGAAAACGTTATCGTTGGGCGCTTGATTCCAGCTGGTACGGGTGCTTTTGTTAACGACATTAAGCGTATCGCTGCAGATCGTGACGAAGTTTCTCTTGCCAACATGCCTAAGCGCGACGAGGTCGTTCCTGCAGGCATTGATATGCCCGCTATTACCGACGGAGAAACTGCTTCTGAAGGTGATGATAAAGAGGCTGTTAACGGCTAGATTGCGATTTACATAAGAATAATAAAAAGCCCGGCTTTAATTAGTTGGGCTTTTAGCTTATTAGGTGTTTTTAACGCTTATTTAAGAGTCTTACTGATTAATATTAGGGGAGTGTAATATCTTGTTTTATTAAAGCATTGTACATGTTATACTATATTTCCATAAAATGTATTTGCGGCAACTATTTTGGGCAAAAATGTTTGGCATAGACTTTACAAGAGATACAGAACCTAAATATAGCGTCCATGTTCACAAACCAAGCCTATCAGGTGAATTTGCTGAAGCGGGAGTTGTTGGGAGAGAAACTGAGCAGCGCATCTACGCTTCTCCAGATACAACAAAAGCTTTAGCAGAAATTCACCCTAATTTAATGACAGTTACGGCTGAAATCGCAAATGCAGATCATGTCATTTTCTTGTCTAAAGATGATATTAAGCCAGAAATATTAAAAGCTGATCAAAGTCATGGAGTAGAGGGTACTTTCCATGGCGAGGATTACGAATATTACGGAGAAGCGTTTGATAGTTTTAGGCGGAAATTTGAGGACCCGCCGCGTATTATTGTTTCTAGCGCTGCTCTTGCAGCATATAACAACGGCGCATCTTCAATGTTTCATGTACATGAGGGGCAATCATACTCTGTTATTACTCTACCTGATATGGAGCAAGATGCTGCTGCCACGTTTAAAACTATGGCTGGTTTGAAAAGCATAATGTTAGATCCCAGCGGGGAGGAATATGTTCGAACTAAGGTAAATGTGCCCGAAAGTGAGGCTTTGAATAAGGCAGTCATTGCCTCAGGTTTATTGCATGAAGCCGGACATAGTGCTTATCGTCACGGCGCTGTTGCAGATGATACTGCAATAACAATTAATAACGAGAATCAAGCTGACGATGTAAGTGCGGCAGCAACGCCGATTTTATTTCCTGAAGTAGGAGAAGAAGTGGTAAAGCTGAGGCAAGGCGCAAGAGCTATTGGCGCGATGTTATCGAAAAAAGTAGACCACGCTACTAATTTAGATCTTCATAACGATAAGTCGGTAACGCCTGATCAACAATATGATGCTATTAAAGCTGTTCGCGAAGCTGTTGTCGTTCAAATTGAAAAGGACGTAGGGACAGATCGTTCTGAAGCAGAAAGTCTGCTAAGGCAAGATCCGCAGCTTATACATGCAACAATTAATAAATTGGACCAAATGGGCGCTTTCGATGACGATCCTGTTGCCCAAAAATATGTGTCAGATTACATGGAAGCTGGTGCTGAGTGTGCGCCTGAGTATCTAGGCGTTAATGTAGAAGGGGAGGCTCCAGCTCAAAGAGAGGACTCTTCTTTACCATCGCCAGAGGCAGAAAATATTACGGTGCCTCCCATGCCTTCTATGTGATTTTCTAAAAGCATAAATGCTCTTTATTTATTTCTTAGTCTTTTCCTAAAACTTTTCTTGACGTAAGGACTTCTTTGTCTTATATTCCGCGCCACTGTGATGGGCGTCCCGAACACGTAAAGAAGTAGGGGTGTGCAACATCCGATAATATAAAAGTTTCGTCTTAGCCTCTTTATTATAGCGTGGTGCGAAACTTATCGGATGCTCTGCGGAATTGATTTTGCTTCGAACAAGCATGTTTATGTTTGACAAAGCAAAGAAATCCGCGCTAAATGCCTTCCATCCATTAAAAACGAGATTTGAATTTAAGAAGGTTAGATTATGCCAACCATTCAACAATTGATACGTAAGCCCCGCAAACGGGTAGTGAAAGCAAAGAAAAACAGAGCGCTGAATAGCAATCCTCAGCGTCGTGGTGTGTGTACACGTGTGTATACGACAACGCCAAAGAAACCAAACTCCGCTTTGCGTAAGGTTGCCAAAGTGCGTTTGACTACGGGCGCAGAGGTTATCTGTTATATTCCCGGTGAAGGACATAACCTGCAAGAGCACTCCGTTGTGTTGGTCCGTGGCGGTCGTGTGAAGGACTTGCCCGGTGTGCGTTATACTGTTATTCGCGGTACGCTTGATACTCAAGGGGTTAAAGACCGTAAACAATCACGTTCACGCTACGGCGCGAAACGTCCGAAGTAAGAAGAGATAAAGAGAGGCTGATAAAGATATGTCAAGACGTCGTAGAGCTGATAAGCGCGTAATTCTCCCGGATCCGAAATTTGCGGATCTGATTTTGTCCAAGTTTATTAATAATGTCATGCTTGATGGTAAGAAGTCGACAGCTGAAGGCATCGTTTATGGTGCGATTGATATTTTGGACACAAAAAAGCCTGTGAACGATAGTAGTGATGATGAAGAGGGATCTTCTGAAGGTTCTGCTGCTGGATCATTCAAAGGTGTTGGTTTGAGTCTATTTCACACAGCGCTTAAAAAAGTTAAGCCTCGCCTTGAGGTTCGTTCTCGCCGGGTTGGTGGTGCGACATATCAGGTTCCTGTTGAAGTTCGTCATGATCGCGCAGTGGCATTGGCTATGCGTTGGTTGATTGATGCTGCACGTAAGCGCGGCGAAAAAACAATGACAGATCGTCTAGCTGCTGAACTTTATGATGCAGCAAGCGATCGTGGTTCTGCCGTTAAGAAGCGTGATGATACGCATAAAATGGCTGAAGCTAACAAAGCATTTGCACACTATCGCTGGTAAGGAAAATAAGACATGGCACGCGAACACGCTATTGAAAATTATCGTAACTTTGGGATTATGGCGCACATTGATGCGGGTAAGACCACTACTACTGAACGCATTCTTTATTACTCTGGTAAGTCCCACAAAATTGGTGAAGTGCACGATGGTGCGGCCACTATGGACTGGATGGAGCAAGAGCAAGAACGCGGTATTACGATTACTTCTGCTGCTACAACAACATATTGGAATGCGCCGAAAGACGGTCAGTTTAGTGATCAACGTTTTCGTTTAAACATTATTGACACCCCGGGCCACGTTGACTTTACAATTGAAGTTGAGCGTTCACTTCGTGTGCTTGACGGTGCGATCGCTGTTTTTGATGCAAACGCAGGTGTTGAGCCGCAAACGGAAACTGTTTGGCGTCAGGCTGACAAATATAGCGTCCCACGTATGTGTTTCGTTAATAAAATGGATAAGATTGGCGCAGACTTCTACAATACTGTGGATATGATTGTTACCCGTTTGGGTGCAGTGCCTTGCGTAATTCAGCTTCCTATCGGAGCTGAGAGCCAGTTTGCTGGTTGTGTTGATCTTATTAAAATGAAGGCTCTTATCTGGGATGGTGAAGCTTTAGGAGCAACATTCAGTGAAGAAGAAATTCCAGCTGATTTGGCTGATAAAGCTGCAGAATATCGTGAGAAGCTAATTGACCTGGTTGTTGAGTATGATGACGCGGCGATGGAAGCTTATCTTGATGGTACAGAGCCAGACGAGAAAACTCTTAAAGCTTGTATCCGTAAAGGTACAATTGCAGGTGATTTTGTTCCAGTGCTATGTGGGACAGCTTTTAAAAACAAAGGTGTTCAGCCAATGTTGGATGCTGTTGTTGAATACTTGCCTTCACCAGTTGATATTGGTGAAACAAAAGGTGTTAAAGTTGATTCTGATGAGCCTGAAAACCGCGAGCCTTGTGATGACGCACCGTTTTCCGCTTTGTCTTTCAAAATCATGAACGACCCATTTGTTGGATCTTTAACATTTGCTCGTATCTATTCTGGTACAATTCAATCTGGTTCATATGTGATGAACTCTGTTAAAGACAAGCGCGAGCGCGTGGGTCGTATGCTTTTGATGCACTCAAATAATCGTGAAGAACTATCAGAAGCACATGCTGGTGATATTGTTGCGTTTGTTGGTATGAAGGATACAACGACAGGGGACACTCTTTGTGAAAAAGAAAATCCCGTTGTTCTTGAGCGCATGGAATTCCCGGATCCAGTTATCGAAATTGCGGTTGAGCCAAAAACTAAGGCTGACCAAGAGAAGATGTCTACAGCTCTGCAAAGATTAGCAGCTGAAGACCCATCCTTCCGCGTTTCTGTTGACCATGAATCTGGTCAAACAATCATTAAGGGTATGGGTGAGCTTCACTTAGATATTCTTGTTGATCGTATGAAACGCGAATTCAAAGTTGAAGCGAATATTGGTGCGCCGCAGGTTGCTTACCGTGAGACAATCACTAAGCCATGCGACATTACCTACACTCACAAAAAGCAAACAGGTGGTTCTGGTCAGTTTGCGAAAATTGAGCTTACTTTTGAACCAAGTGAACCAGGCGCAGGGTTTGAATTTTCAGATACTGTTGTTGGTGGTAACGTTCCTAAGGAATATATCCCGGGTGTTAAAAAAGGTTTGGAGACTGCTAAGGAGACAGGTATTATTGCCGGCTTCCCAGTGCTCGACTTTAAAGTAACGCTTAATGACGGCGCGTATCACGATGTTGACTCATCTGTTATGGCTTTTGAAATTGCTGCTAAAGCTGCCTTTAAAGAAGGTATGGCTAAAGCAGGGGCTCAATTGCTTGAACCCATGATGAAGGTCGAAGTGGTTACTCCTGAGGAGTACATGGGCGACATTATTGGTGATCTGAACTCACGTCGTGGTCAGGTTAATGCGATGGATGATCGTGGAAATGCTAAGGTGATTACCGCTATGGTGCCGCTGGCTAATATGTTTGGCTACATCAATACTTTGCGCTCCATGTCACAAGGACGTGCGAACTATACGATGCAGTTTGACCACTATGAACCAGTTCCTGCTGCAATTGCTCAGGAAGTAAAAGAAAAATTAGGCGTTTAGATTTTAAAAGTAAAATTGAACGTAATGTAGTTAAAGTAGAAAGGACGAAAAAATGTCTAAAGAAAAATTTGAGCGGACAAAGCCGCATTGTAACATTGGAACAGTAGGTCACGTTGACCATGGTAAGACGACGCTGACAGCGGCGATCACAAAGTACTTTGGTGAGTTTCAAGACTATGACCAGATTGATGGTGCACCTGAAGAAAAAGCGCGTGGTATCACAATCTCCACAGCTCACGTTGAATATGAAACAGATGCTCGTCACTATGCGCACGTTGACTGCCCGGGTCACGCGGACTATGTGAAAAACATGATCACTGGTGCGGCGCAAATGGATGGCGCGATTATTGTTGTTAACGCTGCTGATGGTCCAATGCCTCAAACGCGTGAGCACATCCTTCTTGCACGTCAAGTTGGTGTTCCTGCTCTTGTAGTTTTCATGAACAAAGTTGATCAGGTTGATGACGAAGAGTTGTTGGAATTGGTTGAGATGGAAATTCGTGAGCTTTTGACTTCATACGAATTCCCAGGCGATGATATTCCTGTGATTTCTGGTTCAGCGTTGGCAGCTCTTGAAGGCCGTGACCCTGAAATTGGAGAGAACAAGATCAAAGAATTGATGGACGCAGTAGATAGCTATATTCCTCAGCCAGAGCGTGACATTGATAAAGATTTCTTGATGCCTGTTGAAGATGTGTTCTCGATTTCTGGTCGTGGAACAGTTGCTACTGGCCGCGTAGAATCAGGTGTTGTGAATGTTGGTGACGAGATCGAAATCGTTGGTATCAAAGATACTCAAAAAACAACAATTACCGGTGTTGAAATGTTCCGCAAGCTGCTAGATCGCGGTGAAGCAGGGGACAACATTGGTGCGTTGCTTCGTGGAACTAAGCGCGAAGATATTGAGCGTGGCCAAGTTCTTTGTAAGCCTGGTTCAATCAACCCGCACACTAAATTCACAGCCGAAGCTTACATTTTGTCTAAAGATGAGGGCGGCCGTCATACTCCGTTTTTCACAAAATACCGTCCACAGTTTTACTTCCGTACAACTGATGTAACCGGTGAAGTGACATTGCCTGAAGGCACTGAAATGGTTATGCCTGGCGATAATATCAACGGCATGGAAGTTACATTGATTGCACCGATCGCGATGAGTGAAGGTCTTCGCTTTGCTATCCGTGAAGGTGGCCGCACAGTCGGCGCCGGCGTGGTAACAAAGATCGTTGAGTAATAAAATTAAGTAGGTTTGAGCGAATAAATAGGAAAATAAAATGGATACACAAAGTATACGCATCACACTTAAGGCTTTTGATCACCGTATCCTTGATACGGCATCAGCTGAGATTGTGAATACAGCAAAAAGAACAGGCGCAAGTGTTCGCGGCCCAGTACCTTTGCCCAACAAGATTAAAAAGTTTTCTGTTATTCGCTCTCCTCACGTGAATAAAGGATCTCAGGAGCAATGGGAAATGCGCACACATAAGCGCCTCATGGATGTTGTTGAGCCAACACCTCAGACAATCGATGCTTTGATGAAGCTAGATCTGCCTGCTGGTGTGGATGTTGAAATTAAAATCGGTCAGGTGGCAGCTTAAGTTGTTGAAAGATAACGAAAAAAGCCGAGAAAAAATGACAAGCTAAGTTGGCTCTAATTATGAAGTGTCAACCTCTGGAAAGGAAGAAAAAAATGAGAACTGGATTGATTGCACGTAAAGAAGGCATGAGCCGTATCTTTGATGCAGATGGACGTCACATACCTGTGACAGTTCTAAAAGTTGATGGGTGTCAGGTTATTGCTGTACGTAACGAGGAGAAAGATGGTTATATTGCTGTTCAGCTCGGAGCAGGTAAGGCCAAAGTGAAGCGTACCTCTAAGCAAAATCGTGGACACTTTGCCAAGGCAAAAGTTGAGCCGAAGAAAAAATTGGCTGAGTTTCGTGTCTCTAATGAGAACGTATTGGAAGTCGGCGCAGAGATTGGCGCTAACCACTTTATTCCTGGTCAGTATGTCGATGTGACTGGGACGTCAATTGGTAAGGGGTTTGCCGGTGCCATGAAGCGTCACAACTTCGGCGGCTTGCGCGCTACGCACGGTGTGTCTATATCTCACCGTTCGCACGGTTCTACAGGTCAATGTCAAGAGCCGGGTAGAGTGTTTAAAGGTAAGAAGATGGCGGGTCATATGGGTGCGGAGCGTGTAACAACGCAAAACCTTGAGATTGTTGCTATTGATTTAGAAGATAATCTGATCCTTGTTAAAGGGGCTGTACCAGGCGCCAAACAAGGTTGGGTTCTAATCAATGATGCTGTTAAAAAACCAGTTCCTGAGGGTGTTCCTCTTCCTGCAGGTTTCAGAGAAGAGCCTAAAGCTGAGGGGCAGAATGATGCACCAGCACCTGCTGAAGAAACAAATGAAGCGCAACAAGATGCGCCAGAAGGTAAGGAAGAGTAGTCATGAAACTAGCCGTTAAAACAATAGATAATAAAGCTGCGGGCGAGATTACGCTCGACAAGGATATCTTTGGTGCGGAGGTTCGTAAAGACATCCTGCATCGTATGGTAAATTACCAGCTGGCTAAGCGTCGTTCTGGTAATCACAAAGTTAAGCAACGCCACGAAGTTAGTGGTACTGGTGCAAAACCTTGGCGTCAAAAAGGTACAGGCCGTGCCCGTGCCGGTGACCTTAAGCGTAATATTGACCGCGGTGGTGCTACAGTATTTGGCCCGGTTGTTCGCTCTCACGCAATTAGCTTGCCTAAAAAGGTGCGTAAACTTGCTTTGAAAATTGCGCTATCATCAAAAGTGGCTGAAGGTAAGCTTATTATTCTTGATGACGTAAAAGCCGAGTCGCACAAAACTAAGCCAATGGCTGATGCTTTGGCGGAATTTGGTTTGACTTCAGCGTTGATCGTTGGTGGTAAGGAAATCGATGTGAATTTTGCTCGCGCTACAGCGAACTTACCACGTATCGACGTGATGCCAAGTGCAGGTGCAAACGTATATGATATTATACGTCGCGATGTTCTTGTACTAACAAAAGACGCAGTCAGTGATTTGACTGAGAAATTGAAAGGGTAAAAACAATGGCAAAGGCAAAGAAAAAAGAAGCTGCAGAATGGATGTATAAAATCATCACTTCGCCGCATATTACAGAAAAAGCCACGCTTGGTAGCGAAAACGGTCAGGTGACATTTAAAGTGCCATTGAGTGCGACTAAGCCTCAGATCAAAGAAGCTGTTGAAGTTCTTTTTGATGTAAAAGTTAAAGGTGTTAATACGCTTGTGCAAAAAGGCAAAACAAAACGCTTTAAGGGCATCATGGGCCGTCGCTCTGATTTTAAAAAGGCTGTTGTGACTTTGGAAGAAGGTCAAACGATCGATACCGGCGTGGGTGTCTAGTAGATAAGATTTATTGCTAACTATGGTGGCTCGCCGAGAGAGAGCATAAGTTAAGAAGGAAAAAGAAAATGGCATTAAAGAAGTACAATCCTATAACACCTGGTACACGCCAGTTGGTACAGATTGATCGCAAAGGCTTGCACAAAGGTGCTCCGGAAAAATCACTTACGGAAGGTCTGACAAAATCAGGCGGACGTAACAACATGGGGCGTATTACGTCTCGTCACATTGGTGGTGGTCACAAGCGTAAGTACCGTAAGATTGACTGGAAACGTACAAAGTGGGATATGGCTGCTACTGTTGAGCGCCTAGAATATGACCCTAACCGTACGGCCTTCATAGCTTTGATCAAATATGAAGATGGTGAAAAAGCGTATATCGTGGCTCCTCAGCGTTTAAACGTTGGTGACAAAGTTGTTGCTGGCCTAAAAGTTGACGTGAAGCCGGGTAATGCAATGCCACTTAAAAGCATGCCAGTTGGTACAATCATCCACAATATTGAGATGAAGCCGGGCAAAGGCGCACAAATGATCCGCTCTGCTGGAACATATGCTCAGCTTGTTGGTCGTGACCAAGGTTACGCGCAAATTAAATTAGCTTCTGGAGAGCTTCGCGTAGTTCTTAGCGAATGTATGGCAAGTGTAGGCGCAGTATCTAACCCGGATCACATGAATACAAATATGGGTAAAGCTGGTCGTAATCGCTGGAAGGGCCGTCGTCCACATGTTCGTGGTGTCGTGATGAACCCTGTTGATCACCCACATGGTGGTGGTGAAGGTAGAACATCTGGTGGTCGTAACCCAGTTACACCATGGGGCGTACCTACTAAAGGTTACAAGACACGCAAAAAAGGCAAGGCGAGTGACAAGTACATTATCCGCCGCCGTAAGAAATAAGAGTTATAAGGAGCATATAAGATGGCACGTTCAGTATGGAAAGGCCCGTTCGTAGAAAAGAGCATCCTCAAAAAAGTTGAGGCGGCGCGCGCTAGCGGTAAAAACATGATTATTAAGACTTGGTCACGTAGATCAACTATTCTACCTAATATGGTTGGTTTGACTTTTGGTGTGCATAACGGCAAGAAATTCATTCCAGTAGTTGTTTCTGACCAGATGATCGGGCACAAATTAGGAGAGTTTGCTCCTACACGTACCTATACTGGTCATGGTGCTGACAAAAAAGTCAAAAAATAAGAACAGATTTTAGGTTATAAGGAACTGAAAATAATGGGACAGAGTAAAAACCCAAGACGTGAAAAAGATAATGAGGCAAAAGCCTTTGCGAAGCACATTAGTACTTCACCGCAAAAGCTGAACCTTATAGCACGCACAATCCGTGGAAAAAGTGCTTCAAGAGCTATAATTGATCTTGAATTCTCAAAGCGTCGTGCGGCAGAAGATGTGCGCAAGCTATTGCAATCAGCAGTCGCTAATGCAGAAAATAACCATGGGCTTGATGTTGACCGCTTGGTCGTTTCTGAAGCTTATGTAGGTAAGAGCTTGATGCTGAAACGTTTTCGTGCACGTGCACGTGGTCGCGGAACGCGAATCCACAAAACAGACAGCAACATGACCATCATCGTTAAAGAAGCAGAAGAGGCGTAAGTTTATGGGACAGAAGATTAATCCAATTGGTTTAAGAGTAGGCATTAACCGTACATGGGATTCTCGCTGGTATGCGGGGCGTGATTATGCCGATAAACTTATCGATGATTTGAAATTACGCGAATTTGTGCAGGAACACTTGAAATCAGCTGGTATCAGTAAAGTGATTATTGAGCGTGCTGCTAAAGCACAAAAGGTGACTGTGCATACTGCTCGCCCGGGTGTGATCATTGGTAAAAAAGGCGCGGATATTGAAAAGCTTCGCCAAAAACTTTCTGCCATTGCAGGTGGAGAAGTCGGTCTTAATATTGTTGAGGTTCGCAAACCTGAAACAGATGCCCAGTTAGTTGCCGAAGGTGTAGCGCAACAATTGGAGCGTCGTGTATCTTTCCGCCGTGCGATGAAACGTGCTGTGCAAAATGCTCTTCGTTTTGGATCATTGGGTATTCGTATTAACGTATCAGGACGTTTGGGCGGTGCAGATATTGCTCGTATGGAATGGTATCGTGAGGGGCGTGTGCCTTTGCACACATTGCGTGCTGACGTTGACTACGGTACATGCGAAGCCTTGACCACATATGGTATCATTGGTGTTAAAATCTGGCTTTATAAAGGCGACATCATGGAACATGATCCAATGGCACGTGATAAGCGTATCGCTGATGCTCAAGGTGGAGCACCAAGAGGCGGTGCCAGAGGTGGAGCTCCAAGAGGCGGTGCCCCTAGAAGGTAAATAATAAAATATAAAAATCTGGTAAATAAAGCTGGATTTTTATTTCTAAGTGCGATATAGTCTCGCGAAATTCAAAAATGCTTTATAGAAAAGCAACATATGGGAACTCTTACCAGTTAGAGGTGAAAAGTCCATGTGAACGAAATTTTTTTTGTGCCCGCGACCTATTTGGAAGCGCAGGTCAGACAAAGGGAAAGACGAAAAGAAGATGTTAAGTCCTAAGAAGTTTAAACACCGTAAGCAGTTTAAGGGCCGTATTCATGGTAATGCCAAAGGCGGAGCTCAGCTTTCTTTTGGTGCGTTTGGTTTAAAAGCTCTAACGCCTGATCGTGTTACCGCGCGTCAGATTGAAGCGGCACGTCGCGCTATCACACGCTGCATGAAGCGTCAGGGTAAAGTTTGGATACGTATTTTTCCAGATGTTCCCGTGACTTCTAAGCCTCTTGAA
>Ga0209692_10003246_pt1 | contig 16056 bp, 11 predicted proteins | sample tdDd472_FD_187129 | JGI IMG/M metagenome (GOLD analysis project Ga0209692, IMG submission 187129) | Marine sediment microbial communities from the Atlantic coast under amendment with organic carbon and nitrate - tdDd47.2 (SPAdes)... | ecosystem: Environmental > Aquatic > Marine > Coastal >...
GCCAAAGACCTCGTTGGGAATGGTGATCAGATCAGGATGGGCCACCCAGGTGCCGTCAAAGCCATCGGTGGCTTCCCGCTCTTTGTCTTCCCGCACCTTGGCAAAGGCCATTTCATTGATGTCGGCATCCCGGCGGCTGGGGATAAAGGCCGCCATACCGCCGATGGCGTGAGCACCACGGCTGTGACAGGTTTTTACCAGCAGGTTGGTGTAGGCCCGCATAAAGGGCACCGTCATGGTGATCTGAGCCCGGTCCGGGAACACAAAGTCCGGGCTGTTACGGAACTTTTTGATAATGCTGAAGATATAATCCCAACGTCCGGCGTTGAGCCCCGCCATGTGATTGCGCAGCTCGTAGATGATTTCCTCCATCTCAAAGGCCGCTAAAATGGTCTCAATCAGCACCGTGGCCTTGATGCTGCCCCGGGGGATTTTCAGGGCATCCTGGGCTGTGTTGAACACGTCGTTCCACAGCCGGGCTTCCAGATGGTTTTCCAGTTTGGGAAGGTAGAAATAGGGGCCGCTGCCATGCTCCAGCAGATAGGCCGCATTGTGGTAAAAGTACAGGCCAAAGTCGAACAGTGAGCCGCTGACGGGTTTGCCGTCCACCAGCATGTGCTTTTCATTGAGGTGCCAGCCCCGGGGGCGCACTACCAGCGTGGCGATGTCATCGTTAAGGGTATAGGTCTTGCCTGCCTCGGTTGACAGGCTAATGGTCTTGCGCACCGCATCGTACATGTTGACCTGACCGTCCACTGTGTTGGTCCAGGTAGGGCTGTGGGCGTCCTCAAAGTCCGCCATAAAGACCTTTGCACCGCTGTTAAGGGCGTTAATGACCATTTTACGGTCCACGGGGCCGGTGATCTCCGCCCGGCGGTCCTGCAGGTCTGCGGGAATGGGAGACACCTGCCAGTCGTCCTTACGGACATGGGCGGTGCCGGGATTAAAGTCTGGCATTTTGCCTGCGGTGATTTCTTCCTGCACCCGCTGCCGCTGCTGTAGTAGTTCCTGCCGCCGGGATTCGAACTGCCGGGCAAGGTTTGCCACAAAATCCAGGGCTCCAGGCGTAAGGATATCGGTGTATTCCGGAGTAATATCGTCGGTAATATCAATACCGCCGGGAAGGGTATAGCCTGCGGACGGAGTCATGGCAAACGCTCCTTTCGGGTTATATATAATACTGCGGCAAGTAATCAATTGCAGTAGTATAACTAAGCACTTGCCCCGTGGTGTCAAGATGATGCAGGGCATACAGCTACTGATTTCAGGGATTTTGCAATACAGCAGGTATATCCCGGTGGCGCAAAAGGGAGACTGCACAACAAAGGACTCAGCGGCAGGGGTCAGGAACGGTTCCTTTAGTCGGTGTTATCGCGGCCCGAAGTGCCGATACGAATGTCTGCCATGATTGTGCTGCTATGCCGGGGTAATTTGATTCCCATGAAACGGGGAGTGAAGAAAAGATTGGCTCAATGAAAGAGTTGACAATCAAAGGTCCGGATTGATATAGTTTAAATAAATAAGAAAGAGATGCCAGGTGAAGTCTTAATTATTTACAGGTAGCCGTTATTGTAAGCAGTTTGTAAAGGTGTGAGAAAATGAAGTCAAAAGGGATATTATGGGCATATAAATCCATCCATATCTTTGCATGGGGGCTTGTGGTTTTATTGGCTATTTGGCATTTGCTATATTATTTCCCAAGAACGATAGATGATCTCTTCATATTTCTTAGATATACAAACAACCTGTGGGCAGGTAACGGTCTTGTGTATAATCCTGGCGAACAGGTCGAAGGATTTTCGAGTCCGCTATGGGTCTTTTTGCAATTTTTGGGATATCCCCTTGGCATTAACCCTGTCACATGGACAAAAGTTTTAGGTATTTCTTCATTCGTATTACTTGGCGGGGCAATGTGGCGCTACGGGAAACTCCTGGGCCTCAACAAAGTCTGGAGTCTGCTGGCCATTTTGTTCCTGGTATGCAACAGCTACATTGTTTCGTGGTCAATGTATGGATTGGAAACTCCCCTGTTTCTTGCCTTAATGTTCTGGTTTTTCCAACTGATGCAGGACTATCTGAAGGATAACAGCAGGAAAAATCTGGTGCTGCTGGTCGTAACCGGAGTGGCATTCGCCATTACAAGGCCCGAGGCGCCATTTTACCTGCTGGTCAGTGTGTTGGCCGTATTGTTTATTACGCCTCCAATATCCGGCATACGTTCAAGAATGTTCAAGTCATTATTGCCCGGGGGGATAATAGCGGGGATTCTCGTAGCGCTTCTGTGCGCGCGGTATGCGTACTTCGGTCAATGGCTTCCCCAAACCTATTATGCAAAATGCGGAGCAGGCTCCAGTTTGTCAAACCTTGACGTACTCTATGCCCAGGGCGTTGGCATCATCAACCTGACCGCAATTATTATCGGAGAATTGTACTTAATCTGGCTGTTGATACGGAGAAAAGAAGTAATATTACCCCTCATCGCGATTGCCTGCCATTTCTTTGTAGTAATGGTCATTTACGACTGGATGCCCAATGGCCGCCACGCGTTACCGGTGTGGGTAATATTGCCATTGGCGCTGGCTGCTTTGGGAAATGCACTGTGGAAAGAAAAACGGGTTCGCTGGGTGGCAAAAACAGCAGCTGTGGCAATAGCAGTCATAATGCTGGCAACCAGTGCAGATCTCGCCAAAATCGACTCTCATTTCAGCAAATACGATGTCAAAACCCATGGCGGTGGCACAGAATGGAAACGGCCAAAAACCATGGAACGCTGGCAAGAGAGTTACAGCTGCCTGAAACACGAAATCTCTCCCCGGGTCAAAGGCTGGGGTATACGGGGCGGCGGCATGATTGTGCAGGTGTGGAATGTGTTGGAAGCATGCACCGAACCTTTAGATGAATCGTGGTATATCGGACGTGATATCGGGCGGGTTGGATACCTGACGGATGTAAATATTTTTGATACCGATGGCCTGTTTACTCCTTTGGTCTCACATGATCCCAAGTGGCAAAAGAAACCGGACAGGCAAAAACCAATCTCAACAAAATTAGTTGGGAAAATGTTTGAAAAATCTGTCATAGGCACCGAAGTATATGGTAACTGGAGAGCGCCCCTGGGGAGGCAAAAAAGGCTGCTTGACAATTTTGAAGTACTGAACGGCTCGCAAAAGCATCCTACCAGAATTTCACGGATTTCATGTGAAGAACCAACACACAAGCAACTGTTACATCGATATCAAACCGTGTTTGACAGAATGCCTCAGGGCTATTACGTCGCAACACTTTACGGTGACAGTGTTGGCGCAATGATTGACCGACGCTACCGTCATATTATGCAAACCGTGGAAACGCCTCCATCCGGCCTGTCGGCAAAATCCGCGATACCTGCGCAATATCCAAAAGATGAGGTATTGCAAAATATTTCTTTTGATGACGTTGCCAGACTTGAATTTTGCCACCAACTTCCCAAAAGCGTGAAAGCCTCTGAAGGTATTTTGATTGACTGCTATTACAGTCCCCTAAAAAAACCGGGTCAGCCATTGAAATCATTCGTCCATCTGGTGAAAGGCGGGAAAATAATAGCAAGGCATATTCCTTTGGGCACACGCCGTCTGCCCTTCACTTCATGGAGCCCGGAAGTATTTGGCGATCAGCTGTATCATCAGGTGTTCCGGCTGACTCTTTCTCCGGCAATCAAACCTGGCGAGTATCAAATTCTGTTTGGGTGGTATAACGGTGACCACCGGGCTGTAATCGACCGTCCGGAATTGACGGACAAATCCGGAAGAATAATCGTACAAAAGGTGAACATTACCACTTAAAACGGCTCAACCGCCGGGATGGTGCATTCTTTACCTGTGGGCATGTATGAGACAGTCGATACAATTTTACGGCTGATGTATTTTTCAACGTATTTTCCATGCAGGGCTTGACCCGCCAGTGTTAAAAGCTACACTGTTGATTCCTGGGGGACAGAAGTATCAAAAAAGCGAATTCATCAGGGAAGTAGGCCATCATGAGCAGTACCAGGGCTACACGCTTCAAAGATTGCGGTTTTTCATTTTGCCTTCCATATAACAATGACACCGACTGGCTTGACCGGTTGTGCAACGACTATGCGGACATCACCCATAATGTCTATGTACCGCTGCATCCATCGGTGTTTCCTTCGCTGTATCTGGACTGGCGGGGCGGTGAGCCGGAAGCCTATCATGAGCAGTTTATGGAGCTGTACCAGCGGCTTGCCTCTGCGGGCATCCGCACCAATATTCTGCTGAACTCAAATATTCCGGCATCCACCCGTTTCGACGATCTGTTTGCGTACTTTGACAAGTGGCTGGATACCCGCTGGATGATGGTGTCGGTGATGAATTTTCATCTGGCCCGGCAGCTTCGGCAACGCTATCCGGGGCTGTATATCACAGCGTCGCTTTCTGCGGCCATTGAAAATCCCACCGCGGCCCGGTACTGGAAAAACGATCTGCAGGCCGACTGCGTGACCCTGTATTTTTACGCCAACAAACGGCCAGAACTGCTGCGGCAGATTCACCGCATGGGCATGACGGTAAAAATGGTGGTGAACAACCAGTGCCTGCCCCATTGTCCGGCCCAGCATATCCACTGCCAGACGGTTATGCTTAACAGTATTCAGCCGGAAGAATCCCGCCGGGCAGCCCGTGATCTGCACACCTGGTGCAATATCACCAAGGCTGCGGAACCCTGGATTATGGCCCAGAATATCGTATTGCCCCACGATCTGCCCCGTTACGAAGGTCTTGTGGATGTGATGAAGATTGAGGGGCGGATGCGCCCCACTGACAATCTGGTGTCCACGGTGGAATCGTATATGGGCATGGAAGACTGCATCAGTCAGGACTTTGGCTATAAAGAGCCTGCCGACGCATTCGACCACATCGCCACCTGTGACCGGGTCTGCGATGACTGCGGCTGGTGTGCCAAACACATTACCCCCATTGCAGAAGGCTACAGTCTGGATCGCCTGCACCGGGCCACCGAGGCCGGCAGAGGGGAGACTGCTGTGCACGAGGAAAAGGGGCGACAGGAAAACGAAATACACCGGGAAATCATCAATACCGCTACTGAGGCCTTTGGCCCATACCTGCGGGAGAAGAAGCCTCTGGCCCGGACCTGGCTTTTTGACGAACACCGGGTATGGAACGATGATGCGGTGCGTTTTCGTTTCCGGCATCTTGAGGAAAAGCGGAGCTTTGCCTTTGTGGTAGAGCCGGACCGCAACGACGGACACCCGTCACTGGGAGCTTTCAACGGATTTCGGATGTGGTTTGATGAAAGTGAGACGCCCCAGCCAAATCTGCGGGAGCGTCGGATATTGTGGCGTGCCTATCAGCAGATTATGAAGCTCAAAGGCGGCACCCTGCGGGTTTAAAACTCTACTTCAAACATATCGTAGCGGGCCAGTTCCATACCAAGGGCGCTATAGGTCTGCTGCGCTTTGGCGTTGTCTTTGTCCACATACAACCGCAGGCCGCAGACATCCTGCTCTTTGGCCGCAATGCTGTACACATGGCGGTATAAAGAAGTGTAGAGTCCTTTGCGGCGGTGTTCCGGGGCAACGTATACCGATTGTATCCACCAGAACCAACCATCGCGCCAGTCGCTGTATTCCCGGGTTATGAGCATTTGTCCGGCTGCCTTGCCGTTGACGCGGGCCATATAGTAACGGCCCTTGTTGCTGTCTTCCAAAATGGCCCGGACGCCTTTTGCCAGGGTGTCGGCATCAAGCTGTTTGTCTTCGGTTTCAAGGGCCATGGCCTGATTGAAGTCGGTGATGGTTTGCAGATCTTTGATGGATGCGGGTTGAATAATGGTGAAGTCCATGGATTATCTCTCTTAAAGAATACGGGTCAGGGCCGCGGCAAGGCGTTGATACTGCTGCGGTGTGTTGTATGCCTGTGCGGAAATGCGCAGAATCCGGTTGGGCCATGAGGGCCAGGCAAATACCGGCACTTCGATATTAAACTCTTCGTTGAGACTCAGTTGGGTGGCATCCCGGAAGTGATCGTCCCGGGGGCCGTCCCCGGTTCCGGAAGGCAAAGGCACTGCCGCCAGCGATCCGATCATGGATTCCGGGCAGGGTTCCGGGATATTCAGTGCGTTACACAATACGGCACGCCCCTGCATGACCGTCTCATGATTACGGCGCATCAGCTCGGCCATGCCGCCATCGTGCAATGATGACAGAACTTCAATAGCCTTTGGAATGCATAGCCACGGTGTGGGGTCAAAGGTGCCCTGCCAGTCAAACTCCATGCGGAAGCGGCTGCGGTTTTTAGTGGTGGCATTGGCTCCGTGGCTGATGACCAGCGGGCGGATGTCCTCCTGCTTGTCCTCCCGGACCCACAGATAGGCGGAACCCTTGGGCGTGCAAAGCCACTTATGGCAGTTGCTGGTGTAATAGGCTGCCCCCAGGGCAGAAAGATCCAATGCCAGTTGCCCCGTGGCGTGGGCACCATCCACCAGTGTGTCGATGCCCCGCTCATTGAGGGCTGCTACGATTTGTTCTATGGGCAGTATCATACCGGTGGGGCTGGTGATGTGGTCCATGAGAGCCAGCCGGGTGCGGTCCGTTACCGCGTTCAGCACCGCCGCCAATGCGGTTTCCGGACTGTCGATGGGGAAGGGAATCTTTACCACGACAACCTTAGCCCCGGCCCGGGCAGCTACAAATTCCAGTGCATTGCGGCAGGCGTTGTATTCGTGATTGGTCACCAGCAGTTCATCGCCAGCGGAAAACTTCAGGGAGCGCAGTACCGTGTTGACGCCGGTGGTGGCGTTGGTCACAAAGGCGATTTCGTCGCCATGAGCGCCAATCAATGAGCCCAGCTCGTTGCGGGCCTGTTCGGAGAGTACTTCAAGTTTGCGGTCCAGAAACCGCAGGGCCTGGGTTTCCATTTCCCGCCGCAGTTCGCTTTGATATTCCTGCACCGCCATCGGGCAGGAACCAAAGGCTCCATGGTTAAGGTAGGTGCAGTCCCGGTCCAGGGAAAAATGACGGACATGCTTTGAAAAGGCATTTGCCGGTATATCCACCATGTTTATAGCTCCCGTGTCTGGTCATAACATCAGATTTCGGTGCCAGTATTCCACCGCTTGCCCGGGATTGCAACCGTTTAAACAGCGACACCCCGCCGGGTGACGGGGCGTCATAAAGTTTTAGTGATAGTTATTTTGTCAGGGTAAAGCTGTCCAGCATTTCCTGACCATCGCTGGAATAGGCGGTCATGGTCAGTTCCCGACCATTGATTTCCACGACCGTGTAGTTGCCCTTGTTGCCGTGTTCGCTGACAGCGGTCCACCAGTCGTTACCATTGGAATACCCCGGGGAATAGAAGGCTCCGGCAACTACGTACACCACACCGCCCTCACCATCGCCAACCTTCTGGTCGCCACGGATGGGATGGGTGCGCTCGTAGTTGTGATCGTGTCCTGCAAAGGCCAGATCCACGCCGTATTCCTCAAACAGGGGCACGAAGTGTTCCTGCACCCGGTCGGTGCAGCCATGGTTGGAGGCGGAATAGGCCGGATGATGGAACATGGTGATAATCCACACGATGTCTTCATCCTGAGAAGCCCGGTTCAGATCGTTGCGCAGGAAATCCTTCTGTGCTTCCACTACAGCCTCGGTGTTGGAGTTCAGCCCCACAAAGTGGGTGTTGCCGTAATCAAAGGACCAGCCGAATTCCGCGTATTCCTCCGGGATTTCCGGGGCCACCGGCAGAGCGAACTGATAGTAGAACACTTCGGCAAAAATCTCATGATTGCCCTGCACCGGCATCAGCGGGGTGCTGTCGTTCAAAGGCTGCATGGCATCAAACCATTCGTCCCATTCACTCTGCTTGCCCGTGGTGTTCATGTCGCCGTTGAACAGCCAGAAGTCTGCGCCGATATTGGCAAGGCGGTCGATATTGGCGGCGATGTCTTTGGTGCCGCCCCGGCTGTCGCCGGCGGACACAAAGCGGAACTGCGCCATGGGATTTTTTTCCGGGGCCGTGGTAAACCAGCGAATCTCCGAGAGATTGGGGTTGGTAAAGGTGCCTGCCCCGGTGTCGAACGCATCCCAGGTGCCCACACGGTAGTAGTAGCGGGTGTCTGGCTCAAGGTTGGTCATTTCAACCACCCAGGTGGCAAAGTCATCGTATTCCACTTTAGCGGTAAAGGTTTCTGTGTAGTTGGCTCCTTCGCCCTTGGCAGCAAACTGCGTGGCGAACTTTTTCATGACAGCGGTTTCTTCGCTGCCGTCCACAAATTCCGGGTCGTCCTTGAGAAACCAGACTTTGGGAGTGTAGGTGGTGACATCCACATGATCCATGGCCCACTGGACCGTCATGGTGGTCTGAGGGTCACGCTGCCAGGACAGATGCACCGCCCGTGGGGTTTTGGTGCTGTCTTTGATCCACTGCGCCGGAGGAGTGACATCCACCACAGCACTGGTCTCAATGTCGCTTTCCGAGTCGCCATCGGCAATGACATCACCGTCGGTGCCTACATTCTTATCTTCAAAGGCACAGGCCTGCACGGTTGCAAGGGCAAGAACAAGGGCAAAGACCGTGGTTAAGGTTTTTGTCGGTTTCATGTATGTGCTCCTTTTGTGTGTGCAATCAGGCATTACAGGTCAAGCTGCAGCATGCCAAGTACTACGTCGTTGTCGAATGAATATCCTTCAAGCTCCTGCCTGTTCACATAATTGATGTCCAGCCGGGCATAATCGGTGAAGTGCAGGGTTACACCTGCGGAGAACCAGCGTTTTTTCTGTTTTGCCAGCTCACTGATGCTCAGGGTGGAGTTCGCGCCGTGGACCAGTTCGTCGGGGTCGGTTTCTTCGATACGACCGGTAAGGTCGATGACCCCGGGCCATGCATGAATGGTAACGTCAACATGCCAGCCGGTTCCCTGATCCGCAGCAGAGACGCCGTCAATGGGATCGCGGTAGAAATTCTTGATGAGGTACTCTGCCTCAAGGGTGAAAATCCAATAGTGAAAATGCGCGTCAAAGCCCATGTACTGGTGCTCGGTTTCCGGGTCAAAGTTCATTTTGGTATAGGCTACGTTGCCGCCAATCCGGACTTCCAGATCGCCCACCGATGCATCCAGAGCGCCAAGCAGATTGCCCAGGCTCAGTTCCAGACGACCGACATAGAGCAACTGGTCGGTGCTGCCAAGCTGTTCGGTGACCTGTTTGACGGAGTTGTAAACACCGCCGCTGAGCTTTGCCACCTGCCAGGGGTCTGCAAAAGTGACCATGCCGCCAAGCTGGCGTTTGGGACTCAGGGTGTTGATGGTGGGTTTGTAAATCAGGGGCATTTTGCCGGTGCTTTTCATGTTCACCTGGCTGAAGGGAATTTTCATGCGGCCGATGCGGACATCAAACACGGAATATTTATTCCAGCCCACATAGGCATCCTTCAGATAATCACTGCTGCGGTTGCCGTCTTTTTCCCGGGGGACAAGTTCAAATTTGACGCCATAGTAGAAACCGCTGTCGTTAAAGCGACCCTTTGCGCCCAGTTCCACGTTTTCAAGGATGAAACCTTCCCGGTGTCCGAACAGGGAGGGGTCCATCTTGGTGCTGTCCAGTACCAACTCTTTGCCGTCGTCCAGAATTCTGGTGTAGCGGTCTTCCATGGTGGTGGCGAAAATAGTACGCACCATAACCACCGGCTCGTAGCGATGATCCAGATATTTGTCCTTTTTAGCCGGAGTCAGCAGCGCCTGCTCAAGGGTTTTACCTTTTTCGGAGTCCGGAAGCGGAGCCCATTGCAGTGCCGATTCCCCGGCAAGGTTTTCGTAGAGTCCTGCCTGTGCAGCGGCAGGGAACGCCATGGTGACAACAATGAGCATCAGCGCGATGCGCAGGATGGATACATTCATGGCACTACATCTCCCTGGTGGTTCGGGGTACACCTCGCCGGGCGTACCGTGTTCCGTCTCACTGCAAGGCTATGGGGATATTGTTAGAATGCCGGAAGGGATTTGTTAAATAGGTGGCAGGGGGATGTTAGCTTTTTGATAAAGCAAAAACGCCCCGCAGGCATGAACCGGCGGGGCGTGGTTGATGGGGGTATGTTTTAGTGCTTATTTTTCAATGGTGAATTCGTCCAGCACCGTGTTGCCGTCGCCGCTGTATGCGGTGACCTTCAGAGTAGGACCATCGATGTCCACCACGGCATAGTTTCCGTCTTCACCTTCTTCGCTGGCGGCGGTCCACCATTCGGTGCCGTTGCCATAACCCGGGGCCCAGAAAGCACCGGCGATGACGTACACGACACCGTGGGTGCCGGGTGCTGCCAGTTCTTCGTTGGCAATGGGATGGGTGCGTTCGTAGTTGTGATCGTGTCCGTTGAAGACTACATCCACGCCGTATTTTTCAAAGAGGGGAGACACGAAGTCTTTGGTCTGGTCGTTGCAGCCATGGTTGGATGCGGAATAGGGCGGGTGATGGAACACGGCGACCTTCCATACGATGTTGGGGTTTTCGTTTGCCTTGATAAGATCCGCTTCCAGCCAGTCCAGGCTCATTTTAATGAGATCTTCGGTGTTGGAGCCCAGGCCGATGACATGGGTGTTGCCATAGTCAAAGCTCCAGGCGTATTCATTGTATGTCTCATCGTAGTTGGGGAATTCATCCGGCAGTTCGTTGTTTCGGGGCAGCGCAAAGTTGCCGTAATACACACCGGAGAACATTTCGTGGTTGCCCTGCACCGGCATCAACACGCGGTAGCTGATGATGGGTTCCATGGCCACAAACCATTCATTCCACTGGTTTTGGACGCCATTGTCCGTCATGTCGCCGTTGAACAGCCAGAAGGCGGCGTCGGGTTTCAGGTAGGCTGCCATGTTTTCTGCAATGTTGCTGTACCCGCCGCGGCTGTCGCCGGCAGCCACAAAGGTGAACTTCGCGTCCGCATCGGGATTGGGGGCGGTACGGAAGGTATGGGGGCGAGAAAGGTTGGGGTTCGCAAATGCCCCGGTTTCGGCGTCAAAGCTTTCCCATGAGCCCGCGCGGTAGAAATAGCGGGTATTGGGCTTCAGGCCCGTGAGTTCAACGATATGCAGGGCAAAGACATCCGCATCCTTTACCAGGAAGGTTTGTTCGTAGATTTCTGTGATACCGCTTGCTTCACAGGTGGACATCCAGGCTGTCATTTTGGGGGCATCGCCATCGTGATTGACAAATTCCGGCTCATCGGGAACAACCCACACCATGGGGGTATATCCTTCGCCGTTCTGGATATCAGTGGTCCACTGAATCGTCACCGTGGTGGCGGGGTCCTGCTGCCAGGTAAGGTGCAGGTTAAGGGGACGGCGGTCCTCAGAGGTGATCCAGCTGTCGGGTTCGGCGACCACAACCGGCTTTTCACCGGTTTCTTTTGGTGTTTCGCTGTCTTCTGAGCAGGCCCAGGCAAAAAATATAAGGGAGGTTACGGCGGCTAAAAAGAGAAGTGAGTACCAACGTTTCATTGCTGATTTCCTATGCATGCGAATGGGGAATGTTACATTAATGTAAAATTACAATAACAGCACCCTAACGCAATTGTAAAGAAATGTAAACGTCCGGCATATCACGGGCATAAAAATTTCCCATATTTTGGTTGAAAATCATTCCCAGATGTTTTGTATGGTATCCATGTTGCTGCTGTGTTGGGTGATGTTGCCTTCTTCCAGCAATATCCAGCGGTTGCAGACCTGCCGGGCGAAATCAAGGTCGTGGGTGGCCATGAGCATGGCGGAATCCATGCTGCCCAGTTGCCGTGCCAGGGCCGTGCGTCCCGGAGGATCAAGCCCGCCGGAGGGTTCATCCAAAAGCAAAAGCGGTGGTTTGGTGATGATGGTGCCCGCCAGCGCCACCCGCATACGCTGTCCATGGCTCAGGGCATGGGTGCTTTTACCTGCCAGGGCTGCGATGTCCAAAGATTCCATCAGACCAAGGGCTTCATGACGGGCCTCGGCGGCACTGTAACCGCGACGGGTCAGGGCAAAGCCGATGTCCTGTACCGGATCGGGAAACAGAAGCTGATGATCGGGAATGGAAAAGAGAAATCCCACATTGCTGCGGATGGTATCGAGATTCTTTTTTGTCACCGGAGTATCGTTGACCTGTATGTCTCCGCTATGGGGAATCAGCCCCACGATGGCCATCAGCAGGCTGCTTTTACCGCTGCCGTTGCATCCCACCAAAGCGACTTTTTCGCCGGGTTGCAGTGACAGGTTGCAGTCTTTTACCGCCGGGGCGGCATCCGGTGAATAGCGGACCGATACGGTGTCGAGTTTTAATACCATGGCTATATTCCAGCTCCAAAGCGCAGCAGCAGCGACAGCACCAGTATTATAGCGCATCCCGCCGTCAGAAGACGGGCGCTGTGGCTCAATGAAGCCGGTGGCTCTGTTGGCAGGCAGCCGGTAAAGCCCCGCAGGTCCATGGCCATGGCGTTGCGTTCCGCCCGTTGGATGATACGGGGAAACCACACCTGCGGCAGCGACCGTGCCACCATCCAGGATGCCCGCCAGCCGTCCTGTGCGCCCCGCAGGGTCAACGCCTGGATAATATTGCGGGTCTCCCGCAGCAGGGCCACGGTTTGCACCACGATGTTGGCCACAATGGCCCGCACTGTTGCGGGCAGGGGCATGCGGTGAATGGCGTTGTACAAATCCCGTTCCGTCATGCTGGCCACCGCAGTGGTGGTGACAAGCACTCCGGCGATACCCTTAAAGAACACGTTAAAGGACACCAATAGCGCCGCATAATCCGGCATGGCAAGAAGTTTTGAGGATGCAGCGCCTTCGGCGGCGATAACCGGACTTAAAAGAAACACCGGGCCAAACAGGATAATGCCAGCGGCAAGTACCATCAGCAGGTGTTTTCCCGGTGGTGTTGCCATACCAAGCCACAGGGCAAGCAGGGTACAGGCAAACAGGAAGCCCGGCATGGTGGTGACCGGCGCAACAGACAGGCTGACAAACACCAGAAGGGTACAGCTCAGCACAACCTCAGGGGGCTGCCGGTGCAGCGGTCCTGTGGCGGTTCCCCAGCCGAATGTACCAGCGCTTGTCCGCACTGTTTATGCCTCCTTCATGTTCCGGGCGGTCAGCAGGTAGCCCTCAGAGGTATCTTCGGTGGCAAGAATGTCAAAACCTTTTGCCGCTACCACCGGCGCGAGTTCTTCCACCGGCACCAGCAGATGATCGCCAACAGCGCCTCCGGCGCCGGTATGAATGCCGTTGATGGTTTCGCGGCTGGCGGTGTGCCAGATATGCAGTTCTCCACCGGGGCGCAGCACCCGCTTCAGTTCTTCCAGTGCCTCTTCCACATCGGTGATATGGGGCCAGGTGGAATAGCAGACCACCCGGTCAACCTTGTTGTTGTCCAAAGGAATGGCGGTGGCGGCGGCTTCCATAAAGCGTACCCGGCCATCCGGGGTTTGTTTCTGCGCACGCACTATCATTTCCGGGGCGATATCCACGGCAAACACACGGCCTTCGTCTCCCAGTTCCGCCAGCAGGGCTCTGGTCAGAATACCGGTGCCGCAGCCAAGGTCCAGCACGGTTTCATTCGCATGCAGGCCAAAAACCTGAAGTCCTTTGCGCAACTGTGGATGCATGGCCTGTTCATCCTGCCAGCCGTCCCATTTGTCGGCAATGGAATCGAAGTATTTTCGGGTTGCGTCAATGCTCATGGTCAATCTCCTGTACAGCGTCGGATATGCGGTTGTGTTGCACCAGGCGAACCAAAGGTGGAATCACCGCAATCATAAGAATAATACCCGGCCAGCCGCTGATCAGCGATGCCCCGGCCACAAAGGCGGCGGGAAGATCGATAACCAGCGCCATGGCGTATATAAGTACAATGCCCAAAACACGGCCCAGCAGCAGCACCGGAACAAGAACTGCCAGGGTGGGCAGACCCGGGCGACGGCTCCGCACCGCAGCAATAATCATACCCATGACAGAAAGCTCCACCGCCATGATAACCGCCACCGGCGGAAAAAAGGGCGGCATGTTTGTCAGCAGTGCCGAAAGCAGGGGCACCGAAAAGGCGGTAATACCCGCCGGTATCGGGCGCACAAAAAAGGCAAGTGCCACCAGGGGCAGATACATGGGCATCAAGACTTTACCCAGTTGTAGCAGATGGAACACCACCGGCAGCAGCATGCCCATGGCGCCGAACACGCCGCACAGGGCCAGGTCTCGTGATGAAATCGCCGGAGTTTTCATATGTACATCCGAATTCCGCCGGTGACGTTGATGCCGGGCATGGGGTAATCAATGATGAATTCATACTGATTGTTGGTCAGGTTTCGTACATGGAGATAATAGTCCATGGGCGGCAACTTTTTGATGAGCTTTTCCATGTGGTATTGCAGGCTGAGATCCAGGTGCCATGCGTCGTCCATGGCATCGCGGCTGTAGTTGTTCTGATACAGTCCCGATACCCACTGGCCCTGAAGTGATGCGGAAAAGCCTTTGTATTCCCAGCCCAGCGAACCGTTGACCTTCAGATCGGGATTTTGTTTGGTGTAACGCCCCACGTCTTTCCAGTCCACACCGGCCATAAGGGAAAAGCCCCACAGGTTCCGCAGCCGTACCCGTCCTTCAACGCCCCAAAAATTCATATGGTCGATATTCACCACCGCAGCGGTGGGCCATGATCCGAAGTATTTGATCATGTTGTCAACCCGGGTGTAGTAGGCGGTGGCTTCGGCGGCAACGTAATGATAATCAACGGAAATGCCACCGTCGGCGCTGGCGCTTTTTTCCGCCTTCAGGTTGGGGTTGGCCACCGGGAAGGGCAGATACAGTTCCCGCAGTGTCGGACGCCGGTAATTGGTGACATAGCGACCCCGAATCTTCAGGCCTTTGATGATTTCATATGATACGCCGCCCTTGTACAAAAACAGAAAGCCCGTGGCGGTGTCGTAGAGTTCCCGGGTGCCCGCCACAAAGATCAGTCCTTTGAGCGGCTCCCAGCTCAACTGGTTGTAAAACGCTCCGGAGCCTTCCAGGCTGATATCCTCGCTGGTGCGGTCGATGCGATTTTCCACCATGCCGTATGCGCCGTCTCCGGCAATACCCACCAGCAACTCCAGTTGTTTGACGATGTTCCAGCGGACTTCAGTGTTGCCGCCAAAAAGGAAATCATGGCTTTTAAAACCGTCATACAGCCGGTGATTGCCGTAGTTGAAAAACGTGGTGGCGTTGATCTTTACCTTTGGCGACAGCCAGCAAAAGGACAGGGATGTGCTGTTGCGCCACACATCGTACCAGTGATTTGTGTTGGGATTGTTTGCCGGACCGGGATCAAAACCCTTAAGATTCGCCAGTTTGTCCCGCAGAATAAGCCGGGCCGAAGGGGTTATGCGAAAGCGTATGCCCCCGTGGGCGATAAGATTGCGCCCACCGGCCTCGTCCCGGTGCCCGTCGGAACCCCGGAAACTTACAAAGGCTTGTCCGTCAACGTGTTTGAAGGATTCAAGGGCAGCCCCGGCAAGGCGGTAGCTGTTGAAACTGCCGTAGGATGTATCGAAAAACAGATGTATCTCGTCATCATCGGCCCAGCGGGTACGCATATTGATAACGCCGCCCATGGCGTTGGTTCCGTACAGCACGCTGTCGCCGCCTTTAATCACCTCTATGGAATCCAGCAGATAGGGCAGATAGGCATCGGGAATCGGATGTCCGAAAATGCCCTGGTAATCCGGTGCGCCGTCTTCCAGAACAAGTACCTGTGAATTGGGCGATCCGCCCAGCCCACGCATGTGAATAGCCCCGGAAGCGCCGCTGGCAACCCCGTGGAAGCCCGCCCCACGGCTGCTGACGTACATGGAGGGAACCTCGCTGGCCACGGCTTCCAGGGTGGAAGAATCCGGGCTTTCCACCAGATCCTCGCCGTCCAGCTCTGTGGTGTCTGCGGCGGCATCCTTTGGGCAGGGTTTGTCTTCCACCACGGTGATTTCTTCCAGCATGGGGATATTCTCATCCCCGGCGGATTCCTTTTCTGTGCCAGTCTCTTCTTCCCCGGCT
>Ga0209692_10003247_pt1 | contig 16055 bp, 7 predicted proteins | sample tdDd472_FD_187129 | JGI IMG/M metagenome (GOLD analysis project Ga0209692, IMG submission 187129) | Marine sediment microbial communities from the Atlantic coast under amendment with organic carbon and nitrate - tdDd47.2 (SPAdes)... | ecosystem: Environmental > Aquatic > Marine > Coastal >...
TTACGCCACTCGGAGCAAAGGCCAGATCGTATTTCTTCCCCAGTATCTGCCCCAACAATTTCAGGTTGTTGGGTTCATCATCCACCACGAGAATCTTCCAGGACTTGTCGCTCGCCATAGACACCTCATCTTTTATGGGCCATCTTCGGGGAGACGCATCACAAAGGTTGCCCCCTCGCCTTCAACGGTCAACACACCAAGACTTCCACCATGGTCTTCCACAATGCTTTTTGCCATGTGCAACCCCAACCCGCTGCCGCCTGCCTTGGTTGTAAACCTCTCTTCAAAAATATGGGGCAGGACATCCTCCGGGATTCCGGTGCCATTGTCGTGGATAGAGAAACAGACCCATGGGGGCTCACGCCAAAGCCTCAAGGTAATCTTTTTATCCTCCCGGGCCTCCACGGCCTGGCAGGCATTGACAAACAGGTTCACTATCACCCGTTTGATCTGGGAGCCTTTGCACATGATGAGGGGCTCATCCTCGCAAAGTTCCCGTACAACCTCTCCCCGAAACACCTTGCGGAACATGTCCACAGGCTGAAGCAGGGTGAGAAAAGAGTGCTCCTTCATCTCTTCTCCGAGCCCTCGCAGGTAGCTGGTAAACCCCTGGCAGATCTGCCGCCCCGTAAGAAACGCCTCCTTCACCATCTCACAGATGGAGAGGATGGTGTCCCTCTCCTCAAACCCTTCCGGAAGCAGCTCCGGCACGTCCTCAAAAAACATGACCACGGCAAGGACATTGTTGATATCATGGGCCAAGCCACCTGCAAGAAGCCCCAACTCGGCCTTGTGCTGAAGCATTTCCGCTTCGTGCTCGAGAATCGAGATACTGGCCTTTAACGTGTCCTTCTGATTTTTCAGGAGCAGGTGTGTCTTTATCCGGGCTTTCACCACCGAGGAGCTGACGGGTTTGTGAATATAATCCACAGCCCCCACCTCAAAGCCTTTCCGTTCATCCTCAATCTGCGCTTTGCCCGTCACAAATATCACCGGAATTTCACGGCACGCCTCATCTTCCTTAAGGCGGCAACACACGGTATACCCGTCAATATCCGGCATCATAATATCCAGAAGAATAAGGTCCGGTTTCATCTTCCGGGATACGACAAGGGCCTTCTCCCCGCCCGTGGCGAAAAAAAGATCGTAATCCTCCTGAAGAATCTGCTGCATAAGCTTCAGGTTGTTGGGCTCATCGTCAACGATCAGAATCTTTTGTCTCGTCATCTCCATCTGCCCCCGTCACTTGAATTCCCAGACGTTCAGCCAGCGAAATGGCTTTGGTTCTGGCCTCGTCAAAATCAAACCGTTCCAATTCTGTCAGCACCGGGCCGAGCTGGCCGACCGTCAGGTAGCTACGCAGTTCGGTGAGACAGGGTTCCACGGCCGACGGGCTGTAAAGCTCAAGGGCTTCCAGCATTTCACCGAAGAGACGCGTCAACTCAGGTATATTCAACTCCTTTGTCGGAGCCTCTTCCGGTTTTTTAAGGGGCCCGACGCCCTCGATGGATGCAATCACCGTATGAAAGGCTTCAGCAAGAGCCCCCAACCGCCCCTGGACCTCATCAAATCGATCCTCAGTCATCAGGGTGTTCATCTCTTCGGAGACCGCGAAGACATCGACCATGGACAGGTTGCCTGCCACACCTTTCAGGGTATGAATCAGCTGTCGGGCCTCGTCCACGTCTCCCTTTTCAAAGTGAGCCTGAAGGATTTCCGTGACGTTGCCATACCGATCTGCAAAGCTCAGGAGCGCGTCAAAAAAGGCGTCCCTGTCACGCCATGTGGTGACCCCCTGCTCAACATCCACCCCCTGAAGGGAGGGAATCCGCGACATATCAAGGCCCTTCTCATCCGCCACCACCCGCATCATGGGTTTTCCCCACCCCTGCGGCACCACATCCTCCATCACCTTGAAGAGATGCCCGAAGTCGATGGGCTTGGATACCACGGCATCCATCCCCGCTTGCAGATCCTCCTCTTTCTCCTCCTTGGTGACACTTGCCGTCATGGCAATGATGGGAACCTGCCTCTCAGTTTCCGCCTCCATGTCACGAATACGCCGGGTGGCCTCCAGCCCATCCATCACCGGCATCTGAATATCCATGAGAATCAGGTCAAAAGAGTCTTCCCGGGCAAATTCCACGGCCTCCCGCCCGTCCCAGGCCACACTCACCTCATGCCCCTGCCCTTCCAGGCGGATGGAGGCAAGCTTGACATTGGCCTCCACATCTTCGACCAGCAGCACCCGAAAACAGCGCTTTGGTTCAAGAAGGATGGCCTCATCCTTCTCTCCACCATCCCCCTCGGACTGAAATTGATCCACACGACGCAGGTCGATGGTAAAGCAAAAGGTGCTTCCCTCCCCTTCAACACTCTCAACCCAAATCTTGCCATTCATGAGATCCACCAGCTGGTTGGAAATCGTCGTGCCAAGCCCTGTGCCACCAAAACGCCGGGTAATGGAGCTGTCGGCCTGGGAAAAGGGTTCAAAAATCTGCGTAAGGCGCTCAGTGGCAATCCCAATGCCCGTATCCGACACGGCAAACTGCAACTTACCCCCTTCTGCCACCGGCTTCACACTGACAATAACCTCGCCCTCTTCCGTAAATTTAATGGCGTTGCCAATCAGGTTGATAAGAATCTGCTTCAGGCGCAGGGCATCCCCTAAAAAAGAGCCGGACAGGGCCGGATGAATTTCCAGGTGCATGGTGAGCCCTTTCTCCCGAGCCTTCACATTCATGATCTCGCATGTCTGATTCATCACCGTGGCAAGATGGAAGGGCTCCTCTTCAATCTCGAGCTTGCCGCTTTCCAGCTTGCTGATATCAAGGATATCGTTGATGAGACTTAAGAGCCCCCGTGCGGACGAGAGGGCGGTGGAGAGATACTGATGAATATCGTCCGGAAGCGAGGTCCCTTCCAGAGCCAGCTCCAGAAACCCCAGGATGGCATTCATGGGGGTGCGGATTTCATGGCTCATGTTGGCCAGGAAGTTACTCTTGGCCCGAGTCGCGTCCTCGGCTTTGTCCCGCGCAGCCATGATCTCCAGCTCCATCTGCTTGCGCTCGGTGATGTCAATGAGCCAACCCAGGATGGCTTTTTGCCCCTCATACTCCACCGAATAAAAGGTGCTCAGGACATCTAAAGGAGATCCGTTGTGACCGTGCACCGAGAGCTCAAGGTCCCTGACAATCCCCTTCGTCTGGACCTCAGTCCGGACCTGGTGCCGATCCTCCACGTTGAGGTACATCTGGTGAGTGGATTCCCCCACCCCCAGATTGGTAATCTCTGAAAATCGAGGGTTGAGCCATTGCACCACCTCATCCACGGCAATTCCAACGCCCACCGGGCTAGTTTCCAGAATATTCTGAAGCTGTTCCCGCTCCCTGGCCAACTCCCCCTGGGATTCGGCCAGCCTGGCCAGGGCCTCCTCCGCCCGGGTCCTCTGACCGGTGGCATCCTGCATCAACTGCAGGGCCTCATCTTTGGCCTGGTCCAGCGCCTCATTGGAGGCCCTCAGCTCTTCGGTATGCCTCCGGCGCTGCATGTCTGACTCGCAGCGCTGCCAGACATGGCCCACCTGCCCCACGAGGGTTTCGATGAGCGGGGTGATCTGGGGCAGGACCGAGCCCTTGCCCCGCTCCTGTGAACGAATGGTAAACACACCGACACATGTCTCCCCTGCGAAGAGAGGAAAAGTAGCGCAGCTGCCGAACTCATGAATTTGCGCAGCCTCATTGCACACATCAAAAAGGGGCATCCCGTGAACATCCGAAACGACCACGGGCTCTCCGGTCTCCATCACCCGGGCCTGACACGGACAACGACTCACCCAAGGCCGGGGTGTCTCATCGTCCAGTGGAAAGGGATGAATCTCCCCGGTGCCGTCGGGAAGCCCGATGCATGCCATGGAAAGCGGGAGGTACTGAACCGTGGCATGCCGGGCGACGGCAGCCACCTCCTCGACGGTCTCACAGCGGGAGAGTTCCATCCCCGCCTTGTGAAGCCCCTCGGCCCACTTGGCCCGCATAGAGAGAGCCTCTTCTGCCCGCCTCTGCTTCAGGATCACCATCAGGTTGTTCATAAACAGGTTGAGCTGGCGGGTATCGGACTCGTCATAGAAATCGCCCTTGTTGCCCACCCCGGCCACCCCGACAATGTGTTCCCCGTCAAAAATGGGGATGCTCATGTGACGGATCAGTTCGAAGTGGCCTTCCGGAACCCCCTTCCTGCTGGGCAGATTCTGGTAGTCGTTGTGAATCACCGCCCGCCTCTCACGTACACTGTCCGCCCACACCCCGGCCTTTTCCAACGGATAATGGGTGGTCGTCTCCGTGTTGCACCCCTTCAAGACCTCATGGGACCAGGCGTTCAGGGTCAGGCTCTTCAGCTCCTCATCGTAAAAGTGAAGGTACCCCACCTTGCTTCGAGTCAGCCTCACCCCCTGTTCCAGGGCAAAGTCAGTGAGATCCTGTTCCGAATCCCATCTCCCCTGGCTCAACCTGAGCAGAGACCCAAGACGCTCCTCGTTCAACTTGAGTGCCTCTTCGGCAGCCTTGATTTCCGTCACGTTTTCATGGGCCACCACCACCCGGGAAGAGCCGGTGTCGTCCAGCCGGTTAACCCGAAGGCTGAACCACCGCCTCTCCACCGGGCTGTGGCAGGGGTATGTGGTAAAAAAGTGCTGTCGTTCCCCCCGGATCACAGCCAGAATGCCGTCATAAACCATGGTGGCATCGTCGGATTCCGGGCCTGTGGCCCCTCGGCACACCTCCAGGTAGTTCGTCCCGATGCCCCCGTCCTCCTCAGTGCCACCATTGGCTATGGCAAAGTCTCGCCATGCGGCGTTGACGGCAAGGATGGTCCCGCTCACTCCCAACACAGCAATATGAGCGGAAATGCCATCGAGAACAGACTGCAGGAAGGTTTCAGACGCCCGTAGATTCTCTTCAGCCCTCTTCCGATCCGTGATGTCGCTGCCCATGGAGAGCAGGGAGATAATGCGCCCTTCTTCGTCCATCACAGGTATCATGGTGAAATCGACAAAATGCGCCCGACCCCGGGTGTCCAGATGGATCACCTCAAATCCCACCTGCTTACCGGCAGCCGCATCCCGAACCGCGCCAAGCACCTTTCCCTGAAGATCCGTGGAGTGAGTCCACCAGGGCCCGGCCCAGAAGAGTTTCCCGAGAACCTCCTCCGCCTTGTGCCCTGTCATGTCCAGGGCGATCTGGTTCACTTCCATGATGCGGCCCGAGGTATCCAGGATCGCCATAAGCTGCACGCTCTGATCAAAGATACCGCGAAACTTCTTCTCCCGCCTCTGAAGCTCGTCATGACGTTCCTCCGCCACCGACTCCCAGTCATCCCGGGCCTTTTTCAGGTTGCGCTGAGTCTGTTCCACGTTCAGGAAAACAAACCCCGAAAGCAGGGTCATGAGGAGCATGGTAAAGCCGATAACGCTCACCACCACACGTCTGTTGGCCCGGTAGGTGGTCAGCACCTCCTCCTCGTCTATCTCCGCTGCCATGCCCAGCTGAAGGTCCTCACTCCACACCCAGGAGCCAAGAACACGCACCCCCCTGTAATTTCGATACCCCGCCACATCAAGCCCGGCGCCTCCTGAAATGGCCGAAGCGGCCATACGGGTCAGGGCCTGTTCTTCTCCCTGAGGCACCGTGTCCCCCCCCTTACGGAGATCGTCTCCGGGATCGCTGACGCGTACGGTGAGGATGGAAGAGGTTTCCGGGGAAAGAATCCCGTGTTGAACCAACTCATTCTCAAACCGACTCCTCGAAAGAAGAAACCCGTTGCGATTAAAGGCATAGGTCTCCCCTGTTTTTCCGATGAGCCCGATCTGGCAGAGTCGCGTGAACTCCTCCGACGGATCAAGGCGCCGCGTCAACACGGCAAAAACCGAACCATCCGCATTTTTTAAAGGGGTGGCAATAAAGCTCGTCGCAATTCTGTTCTTTCCCCTCTTCCCCAGGGGCACATCGCTACGAATCGGCGGGACAAACACGGTGTTCCCGGAAAATGCCGCCGCCATCAGGTCCGGACGCTGCTCGGCAATGAGGTTTTTCCAACCGATGTTTTCATCCCGCATGGAGGCGATGTTGGTGTAGTCTTTGGCAATAACAAAAAAACCTTCCTGCCAGTGGCGTGCCCCCGTGCTGCGGAAAAAGGCCCGCAAGGCCGTGAGGGCATCACTCCCCTGAAGGGCTTCCCGTGTCCGCGGAATCATCGCCTGCTGTTTTGCCAGGGACACAAGCCGGGGATCGCGGGCATACTCTTCCACATGCTCCTTCTCTGCATCTATGGATGCCGTCAAAGCCGCCTGCGTTGCGGTCAGAACAATGCTCAGAGTATTGCCCATCCCCTGCCTGATCCGTCTCTCCAAATCCCGTACTCCGAACCAGGCGTAGGAGACAACAGCGGCCACCAGCACCGTACCCGCAATGACCCCCACGGCCTGCAATCCGTAGGTGCGAAACACGTCTGGAAGAACGTTTCCGGCCTGACGAAGCAACACCCACATGCTCAGCGTCAACAGGGCAAGGGTCAGGAGAGTCAATCCCAGCATCTGATCGATGCGGCCGACATCCACCTCCTGCTCCAAGATGCGTGAAGCAGGCTCCGTCATCCACTTCTGATGAATCTCTCGCAACTCCGTCCGGGAAATAGAGGCCAGGGCCTTGTCGAGAATACCCCGCAAGACCGGCCTATCCTTGCTCACCCCGATGGCCAGGGGCACGGGAGCTTCTGACGTCCGCCCCATCACCTTGAGATTTGTAATCACCTCCTTTTCAAGAAGGTGCACCGCCACCGCCCGGTTACCCACATAAGCGTCCGCCTCCCCTCGGGAGACCGCATCCAGGCAATCACTGGTGGTGGGGTATTCAACAACCCCGATCTTCGGTTCTTCACGCTTGAACTTGCCAACGGTGAAATACCCTTTCTCCAGGGCCACCGTCAGCCCCCGGAGACTCTCCTCCCCTTCGAAATAAACCCCGCCACGCTTGCCCACGATCACTTGGGGGGTGAACAGATAGGGGCTGGTAAACTCAAAGAGGGCCTCCCGCTCTTTTTTCGGAGTGATGTCCATCAGGGCATCAAGCTCTCCGGACGTCACGGCTGCCATGTTCTTTTTAAAAGGCCCGGGAACCACCTCAAGGATGCCGCCCAGCCGTCGGTTAAGCACATGGAGATAATCCATGCCGATCCCCCGCGGTACGCCATGGGAGTCCAGGTAGTTCATGGGTGGCCATGCATCCATGACGCCCACCCGAAGCTTGGGATGCTCCGAGAGCCAGGCCCTCTCCTCCGGCGTAAGGGGCAAACCTCCCCACCTCGCCCCTTGACTGACGGGGCTGTCATGGATAAAGCCGTCAAGAGCCACGGAGCCCCTTATTTTTCCGGCCTGTTGATAGACCTCGGCTATATCCACATAACGGGTGCGCGTCACTGTTCCAAGGGAGGTGAACTCCGGCTGGATTATGAAACGGGTCAGCTGCGCCTCATAAGCCAACTGCTCCCTTGACCTGCCCGACGTACCCTTCTCTGTGATGAGGTCAATCATCTCATCGGTGTTGGCAAGGGCGTACTCCCACCCCTTCAGGGTGGCGCGAATCATCTTCGCCACACGCTCCGGGTGTGCTTCGACTTCCCCTTCTGTGGTGAAAAGATTGTCCCCGTAAAAATCGATGCCGTAATCCATGGGGTTGATGATGTTCACTGCAATACCGCGACTCTTGAACAGAAAAGGCTGGTCCGTCACGTAAGCGGACATGACGTCTATTTTTCCCGTGATAAGATCGTCTGGCTTGTAGGAGTGCTGCAGAAAGGTCATCTGGTCCTGACCTTCCGGCGCAAGTTGAAGCATGGCAAGAAGGGAGGCATCCTCCCCCGGAAACAACATCACCTTCTTTCCGGCCATGTCGTATGGGCTATCAATTCCCGACTCCTTGAGTGTGAGTAAAACCAGGGGAGAGTGCTGAAAAATCTGCTTGAGAACCACCACCGGGTCGCCCTTCATCCGAGCAACCAGCAAACGGGTGTCGCCAACGCCGTACTCGGCTTCGCCCGTCAGCACCGGCATCACCGGGTCCATGCCCTCATCAAACGCCTTCAACCGGACATCAAGCCCCTCGTCTGCGTAAAACCCCTTCTCAACGGCGGCATAGTAACCAGCGAACTGAAACCCGTGAAACCAGCGAAGCTGAAGCGTCACCTGCTCCCCTTGTGCCGACGCGACAAGGGGCAAAGAAAAGATGACCATCAGAGCGATCAGGAGTAGTGCAAAAACGGAAGGAGCCTGAGAGGGTGCACACCTTCGGCCAGTGACTTCTGTTGGACGGCGAATCAGCGAAACAACACCACGACATTGGGCAGGTGAATCTTCCATTGAATAGTCCACATTAATTGTAATGCTTGATGAGAAAAGAGCTGAGAACATGCTCGAAGAAAAGAAGCTGTCCATCCGTACGATGGGATGACTCCCTATATGATGCAGAAAATTTCTCCAAATTACAACAGCGGCATCACGGGCCAAACAACCCCTTGAATTATCCTGACAATACGCTACAATACTCGCCACCAGCGCGGGGATTTTACGACCGCCGCAACCACAAAAAAAATAAGCTTTAATATCTGACAGTTAAGAGATCCAAACAAGCAAAACATTGCAAAGCAGGTTGACCATTTCAGCCACAGGGTTCCGCTGTTGCCCGATAACCCCTTGCGCGAAACCCGCCCGCCCCGGATGATTTCACACCAAGGGCACCATCCGGGATGCATGACACACCACTCCAACCACTTAGAGTCAATGACACCCCATATCGCGGTGCATGATAAGGCAGGTTTGTACGCCGACGTCCAAATCGCATTCGCAAACCAGCTTTCAAGATGGTTCACCTTGCCGCCGGAGTTATTCCGGCCAAAGTCAACCCGAATTGAGCTGACATCATGGTTCAACCTTTTATAAGGGGCCATGAAGAGCGTGCAGTGCCCTTCGGGCTGCATGAAGGAGCTTGGATACCCTCTTCCGTTATTCACGGGCGCAGCCCGTCAGCAGATGTGACGTACCCGAGGAACGAGGGTTCGGAGCACGTGCGAACCTGGGCTCCAAGGGCTCAGCCCTTGGCCGCCGGAGGCATACTGAATCGTTACCCTTATATATTAACCCACATCATGAGGTACCCCATGCTTGTCCCTCAGTATGATGCCGTACACGTCATCTCCGATATTCACCTGGGCGGAACCCCGGGGTTTCAAATTTTCAACCAGCAGGAGGCCCTGGTCTGGTTCATAGACCAGCTGGAAGCCCTTCCGGATGATCAGAAAATCGCCCTGGTCCTGAACGGCGATATCGTCGATTTTCTCGCCGAACCTGCACCCAACCATGAAAAAGAGTGCTACTTCCGTCCGCTCCATGCCATCACGGACCTCACACGCATCATGTGCGACCCCTCCTTCGAGAAAATCTGGAAGGCCCTTGCGCGCTACATGAAAGCGTCCAACCGCTTTTTGGTGCTCGTGCTGGGCAACCACGACGTGGAGCTTGCCCTGCCCGAAGTGCGGGAATTCCTCACCAATCAGCTGTGCGAGGATAATGATGCGGCGCGGGGCCGCCTCACCTTCGCCATGGACGGCACCGGCTACGCCTGCCGGGTGAAAGACAGAAACATCCTGTGCATCCACGGCAACGAGACCGACGCCTGGAACCCCGTGGACTACCGAACCCTGGCCCGCATCAGCGCCGAAAAAAAACGGCACACCCCCCTGACCGCCTGGGCCCCCAATGCCGGTACCAAAATGGTCATCGACGTCATGAACGGCATGAAAAAAAAATACCGATGGATTGACCTCCTGAAACCCGAAACGGAAACCGTCCCCGCCCTGCTGCTTGCCATGGACAACGATGCCGTCACCTGGTCACGAATCAAAAAACTTTTCGGGGTTGTCACCGATTTGGCCCGGGACAAACAGCGCGGCCCCGACAACTTTCTCGGTATCGACGTGATGCTCTCCGGTGAGGAACCGTCGGAAGACGAGGCCTTTCACAAGATGATGACCACCAGCTACCCGAGCCTTGCCGGAAGCTCCTCCCCACAAGAGACCGAAATGGACAGCCTCCTCCGGGAGATGGACTCCCACGTGGCCCACGGCACCTCTCCCACCACCCTGGCCGGCGACAGCGGCCAACCCGAGTTCCTGGGCATCTGGGGCGCCGTCTGGGACAAGATTCGGGGACGATCCCCTGAAGACAACATGCGTGAAGCCCTTCAAGGGTGGCTCGATGGCGACAAATCCTTCAACCCCACCGAGCAGGACAAAACCTGCAAAAACGTTCGGGAGCTCGTGGGCCCCGAGGTGGACGTGGTGGTCGCAGGCCACACCCACCTCCAGAAAGCCATTCAGGGAAGCAACGGCACGGCGGCCTACTTCAACTCCGGATCCTGGATCCGTCTCATGCAGCTCACCCCCGACCTCCTTCAAAAAGAGGCTTTTACAAAGGTGTGGGCCGTCCTCGAAAAAGGGGACATGGAAAGCCTCGACAATGCCACCGTCCAGGGCCAGCCCCTCATCCGGCACATCCGCTCCGTGGTCTCCATCCAAAAAGAGACCGACGGCAACGTCCTGGGCACCCTTGCCACCGTGGAAGGGAGCGGCAGCAACTTCAGCCTGACGCCGGTGCAGGAAGGGCAGTTTACGTTTTAAAAACAGAGCCTCCGGCGCCCAGGTGGGGGCACCTGGAAACCCTATGGCGAATGCATGAGGGGTGTCGTAACTCGATCGTTGTCGATACATTCGCGCGACGGGTGGCGTTGGGCAACCGCTACCGCAAGATAGGCAGGTCTCATCGTTCGATTTCGTCATCCCAGACTGCTTGGGTTATCAGAAGCACAGGCTCCCCCTTTAATGATTCGTTTCCCGATATCGGAGGTGAAACGAATGATCGGGGATCCATGCTCGAGAAACAACAGAGCCTGGGGCCATCCCTACGGTTGACTTTTACCGGAATAACACCGGCGGCCAAGGGCTCAGCCCTTGAATTCCAGGTTCCGAACGGCAATTATCTATGCCGTCTTCCCCGGATGCCGAGTACATAAAACCATACCAAACAGTTCTTAGAGAGCTTGTGACAGAATCCGGAAAATCACCAGCTATGGAGGCGGGCGCAGCCAGGAACGAACGCCATTGTGATTTGCCCTGAGGAACGAAGGGCGAAGCACAATGGCAACCAGCTTTCAAGGTGGCTCACCTTGCCGCCGGAGGCATGCTTCTGCCTATCTCACCCAACAGGAGACAACCATGCGAAAGATTCGATCGGTGAAGTTGGAGTTGTTGCGGCATGGCCCGCCCCACAATCAGTTGCTGTCGCCGTTGACGCGGTACATGGGGCTTTGTGGGCGTCATGAGCCCACCACGGTAACACTGCCATACGAACAGCAGAATTTTCTCACGCTGCTCAGGGCGTTGCGATATGTTGAGAAGGATACGGAGACAAGGCGAGCTCAGATCCGGGAGCTGTCGTCGGCCATGGGCAGGATCATGGAGAAGGTGCCGGGACTCATCGCGGATCTGTCGCTGGACGGCGAGGAGCGATTCGTTCAGCTGCGTCTGGTCTTCTCCGCCTCGGAGCTGGCCCTGCTCCCCTTTGAGATGGCCGATGCGGCCAAGGGGTTTCCCGGTGAGGGATCGCCGTTGTCCCTTCAGCAGGATGTGCCGGTGGTGACCACCCGGGAGATCCGTGGGGCGTGCGGGCAATCTGTTTCCTGGGCGGTTCGCCCCCGGATTCTCTTTGCTTCGGCCGCCCCTCCGGGGGTGGGGAGTATCCCCTTCAAGGCCCATCTTCTCGCCCTTCGTGAGGCCGTGGGTCCCTGGCTTCCACCGCCCTCGGCGAACACCACCCCCACAGAGCGCCTTTCGCCCTTCCTCACCGTGCTCCCCTCCGCCACCCTGGAGCAGATCCAGTCGGCCTGTGCCAAAGGGTCCTACACCCATGTGCACATCCTTGCCCACGGATTGCGGCAACCGGATGCGTCGGAAGCGCGGTATGGCCTGGCCCTTTGTGATGAAACAAACCCCAGAGGAATGGATGTGGTGGATGGGGAGAGGCTTTCTGCAGCCCTTCGCATCAAAAACAAAGGAGAGGGCTTTTCATCGCCCCTGGTGGTGACCGTTGCAAGCTGTGACGGTGGGCAGCAGGGATCGGTGGTTCTGCCTGGCTCCAGCCTCGTCCATGCCGTGCACAACGCAGGGGTACCCCTTGTCATCGGCTCCCAGTACCCCTTAACCAAGCCCGGCTCCGTCACCATGGTCCAGACCCTTTACTCAGGCCTTCTCTGGGGCAAGGATCCGCGAATCTGCCTTTACGAACTGCGCCAGAAACTCAGGCGCCAGGATCGCACCACCCACGACTGGGGAAGCCTCATTGCCTACGCATCCCTTCCCGATGACATCGAAGCCCAGCTCAGGGAGCTCAAAACCGGACAAGCTCACCAGGCCCTTGCCGCCTCACTGGGCCGCGCCCACAACCTCACGGAAAAACGTATCAAGGAATCAGACCGCGATTTCGATCACGTTATCACGGATATCAATCATGCCATCGACTGCATGCCCGATGCCGAATCGGATCAGGACACCCCCTTTTTGGACGCCCAGGATAAACGCATCGCCAAACTCTGCATCCTGGGGTCTGCGGAAAAACGCAAAGCCCAGACCCTCTACCTGCAGCAAATAGAGAAGAGAACCAAATCAAAAGCCAAAAGCTCGCGCCTGCCCGCCGCCACCATCAAGGCCCTTGAGCGCTCGTGGGCTTTCTACAAACGGGCCAGCGCCATCAATGCCCACGCCCACTGGCCCGGAACCCAGATGCTGAGTCTCTCCATGTTCCTGCAGTTTCACAAAACAGGTCGAATCGCCCTTGATACCCCGGTATGGGCCTTCCTGGAGGCCTCGGCCAAAAACGATCTTCACCACCCCAACACCTACCAGGCGCTCTGGGCATGTGCCAACCTGGCCGAGCTCCACTTCCTCGGCCTCGTGGCCGGCATCACCCTGCCCGACAACCAGCGCCCCGACCCGGAACACTTTATCACCCAACTCATCGAAGCCGCCCCGTCCAAGGCAATCCAGATCATCGCCTCACGATGGCAGTTTCATCGTTACACCCACATGCTCCGGTTCGACAACACATCGGCCACCTTTGCCGAGAGGCTTACCACCCTGCTGGCCGGAGAAAAAAACATGGATAAGACCGACATGGCAGAACCCATGACCCAATCGGGGTGAATTTTAATAAACCGGCCCCCAAGGGAGTAGCCCATGGCTCTTCGTATGGCGCCTCAACTCTGTGCGGTGTCGGTTGTACCATGAGTTTGGTTATAGCCCGGATATTTCATGAGATGATGCACTCAACTCGTGACATATCCGGGATAGGGTCTCTTGCCTTTGAAGAGACAAACGTCAACCTGCTGTTTAACGAACGTCTCGGCACCATTCTGGGCTCACTGGCCGCGGGTGTTATCGGTTATGTTGTGTTTCGTGCCAGTTTGCGTTCCAACAACAGCGACCATGGTTACAGAGGTGATGTATGAACACAGACAAAGACCGTTCCATACACGGCCACAACGTAACACGTTGCATCTTTATCCTGGTGGTATGTATCGCGATGGCCTTCATTCCGGCATGTTCGTTTAAAGGAGTACAGGATTCGTCATACCTGACGGATCAACGGTTTCCGCCGAAACCAGCCAATGCTCCCATAGACATTCTCACGGAGAAACCCACCACCCCTTATATCCTGATCGGCGAAGTCAGCGCATGGGCTGATGTTCCTTTTATGAGCAGGCCACAAGCCCAGAATGCCATAAACAAAATCAAAACCATGGCCCGCGAGATGGGGGGGGATGCCATCATGAACTATCAGGGCCATCGTGCACCGGCCGGTACAGTGGGGGCGGGTGGATTTACCGCCCAGGGCGTGGTGATACGCTGGAAATAGAGTTGCAGACGACACGCACTGTTTACGATCAGCCAGTCAACTCGAACAAAAAAGGTATCGCATGTCCCGCACGTCCAACAGACTGAAAATGATCCTGGGGAGCATTCTCCTGCTGGGCCTTGTGTTGATCGCCTGGTCGTCCTTTAAGAGCGCGCAACCCATGGAAAGATACCGGGGAAGCGCCATCGCGCAGCTTCCCGATGTTCTCCCCGAAAACCTAACGGATCTGGGAACCCTTGTGACGACAAATTACATGGAGTACCGTGCAAATGCTGCCAGATGGAGTGCGGCATACTTTGGGTGCCTGTTCGGAGCGGCCTTTTTGAGTGCATGCGCAGGGGTGATCTTAAAGCTCGAAAGCATAAATGTGCAGCAGGCACTCAGAAACGACATCGCCGCTGTCATGGCAGCCCTGGCAGCTCTTCTCATCACCCTGCTGACCATCGGGTCCTTCGAGGAGAAGTGGCGATCCAACAGAATTGCAGCAAGTGACATGGAAAACCTTGCCTATGACCTCCTCAAACCAGGCGCGGCCAAGGAAACGGGCGCGATCCTTTCTCACATACAAAAGATTAACAAAGCACGTAACTCCGGAATCGTTGGAACCGGTTCATTGACAGAAAGCAACCCAACGCCTGAATCGTCAAGATGAGTTCTGGCGAACGGCACAGACAGGGTGTTTCATTGCCTCTTCGGCATCCCAAGGCTGCTTTCAAGGTGTTTTGCCCAATGTGGCTTCGCCATCCTTGCCGCCGGATGTTCACCTTGCCCATGGAAGGCATTGCTGAATCGTGTCTGTCGTTTTTTATTCTCGTGCTCCATAGTGCCGTTCATGAGCCCGTCAGGCTGACGTAACAAGGCTGTTCATGCCTTATTGTTCGTCTCGTCGACTGGCCCCTTATGGACAGTTTCATTTTTGTCCCTGAAATTCTGGGACATCCTTATGAAATTATACTATATGTCCTGTTGCTGTTGACATTCGGCACGGTCTGGTCGTGCAGGAGTCTTTAAACGTAAAAACACTGAGATCATTCAGGATACTTATATGTCATTCGATCAACTTGGCCTTCGGGCCGAACTTCTGAAAGCCGTTGAGACCAAGGGGTACACCACCCCCACCCCCATTCAGAGCAAGGCCATCCCCGTGATCCTCAACGGACGGGACATCTTTGCCCGGGCACAGACGGGAACGGGCAAAACCGATGCCTTCGGACTCCCCCTTGTTGAAATCCTGAGCCGAAGCAAAAGCAACGGACGCCACCCCCGCGCCCTGGTCCTGACCCCCACCCGGGAGTTGGCGCTTCAAGTGGGTGAAAGCATAAAAGCCCTTGCCAGACGAGTCTCTCTGCGGTGCACCGTGGTTCACGGCGGGGTTCGAATCCAACCCCAGATCGATCGTTTGAAGCGAGGGGTCGATATCCTTGTGGCCACGCCGGGTCGCCTGCTGGATCTCGCCTCCCTGAGACACCTGAACCTGCTTCAGATTGAGTTTGTGGTCTTCGACGAGGCGGACCGAATGCTGGACCTGGGCTTCAACGAGGAGATCACCGAGGTCATTAACCTCATGCCCTACGAGCGCAGGACCATGCTCTTTTCTGCCACCTACACCCAGGAGATCCGGGATCTTGCCGCCAAAATGCTGAGGGACCCCGAGCACATCGAGGTAACCCCCAAGAAAACGGCGGCAGAATCGGTAACTCAGAAAGTGCACCTGGTGGAAAAAACCAACAAGCGCCCCCTTCTCGTCCACCTGATCACCAGCGGCCGCTGGTCCCGGGTCCTGGTCTTTTGCCGCACAAAACACGGGGCCAACAAGCTCACGGACAAACTCACCGCACATGGGGTCAGTGCAGCGGCCCTTCACGGCAACAAGAGCCAGTCCCTGAGGACGCGAACCCTGGAAGAGTTCAAAAAAGGGGAAATCCACGTCCTCGTGGCAACGGATGTGGCCGCAAGGGGCCTGGATATCAGCAACCTCCCCTATGTGGTCAACTACGACATGCCCTCCATCCCCGAGGATTACGTCCACCGCATCGGCCGCACC
>Ga0209692_10003248_pt1 | contig 16052 bp, 13 predicted proteins | sample tdDd472_FD_187129 | JGI IMG/M metagenome (GOLD analysis project Ga0209692, IMG submission 187129) | Marine sediment microbial communities from the Atlantic coast under amendment with organic carbon and nitrate - tdDd47.2 (SPAdes)... | ecosystem: Environmental > Aquatic > Marine > Coastal >...
CGGATCATCGATCGCCTGACCCGCCCGAAATACAACGACGCGCTGCGCTTCCTGGATGAAGGCCTTGCAACGGCGGCGGATATGGATCTGACCTGCAAGATGGGGCTGGGCTATCCGGACGGGCCGATCGAACGGCTGGAGCGCGGCGGGCTTGCCCATCACCACGACGTCACCAAGGCGCTGTTCGACGTTTATGGTACGCCGTCCTTCGCGCCCGGGCGGCGCGCCACGGTCGCGAAGATGCGGGAAGGGAACTGACGGTGAAGGGCGCGCTTGCGGGGATCAAGGTCCTCGATTTTTCGACATTGCTGCCGGGTCCGATGGCGACCCTGTTCCTCGCCGATGCGGGGGCGGAGGTCATCAAGATAGAACGCCCGGGACGGGGCGACGAAATGCGCAGCTACGACCCCAAATGGGGTGGGAGCGCGATCAACTTCGCGATGCTGAACCGCGGCAAGAAAAGCCTCGCCGTCGATTTGAAGGATCCTGCCGAAATCGAGCGTTTGGCGCCACTGTTCCGCGAGGCGGATATCGTCATGGAACAATTCCGCCCGGGCGTGATGGAGCGCCTCGGCATCGGATACGAGGCGCTGCGCAAACTGAATCCCGGCATCATCTACTGCGCGATTACGGGCTACGGCCAGACCGGCCCGAAGCATCTCGCCGCCGGGCATGACCTGAATTACATCGGGGATGCCGGATTGCTGTCGCTCAGCATGGGACCCCCGGAGCATCCCACCGTGCCGCCGGCCTTGATCGCCGATATCGCGGGCGGGGCCTATCCGGCGGTCGTCAATATCCTGCTCGCGTTGCGCGAGCGCGACCGAACGGGGGAAGGGACCTTCATCGATATTTCCATGAGCGACAGCCTTTTCCCGTTCCTGTATTGGGCGATGGGCGAAGGCATGGTCACCGGGAAATTCCCCGGCAATGGAGACAGCCTGGTGACCGGCGGCGGGCCGCGCTATCAACTGTATCCGACATCGGACGGGCGCATGGTCGCCGCCGCGCCGATCGAGCAGAAATTCTGGGAAACGTTCTGCGAAACCATCAATCTCGATCCGGACCTGCGCGACGATACGCGCGACGCGGCGAAGACGAAAAAGGCCGTCGCCGAAATCATCGCGGGCCGATCCGCCGAGTATTGGCGGGAAACCTTTGCCGCCGCGGATTGCTGCTGCACCATCGTCAAGACCGTGGACGAGGCGATGGCTGACCCGCATTTCAAGGCCAGGGGGCTTTTCGACCGCCGCATCACCGGTGGCGCCGGAGACGGCGTCACGGCCTTGCCGACGCCGATTGCCGCACCCTTGCGCGGCGACGCTTCGGAACGCCCCTATCCCGCCCTTGGATCCGACAATAAGGAGGTACTGCCATGAAGGCGGTTTTGGTTGAGGCCTATGGTCCCTATAGCGGCGCTGTTTTGAGAACGGTCGATGATCCGGCGCCGCAGCCGGGCATGGCCTTGGTGCGTCTTCTGGCGGCGGATGTGAACTTTCCCGATATTCTTGTCATGGAAGGGAACTATCAGGTGAAGCCGCCCTTGCCGTTCTCCCCGGGCAAGGCCGGCGCCGGCATTGTCGAAGCGGTGGGCGCGGGGGTCACGGGGCTCAAGCCCGGCGACCGCGTGGCGGTTCAGGTGGAATACGGCACCTATGCCCAGAAGGTCCTGGCCCCGGCGCAGACCTGCTACCCGATGCCGGACGACATGCCGTTCGATATCGCTGCCGCCCTGGGGCTGGTTTATCAGACGGCCTATTTCTCGCTGATGGAACGGGCGTCCTTCAAGCCGTCCGATACGGTGCTTGTCCTCGGCGCGTCGGGCGGCGTCGGTATGGCGAGCATTCAACTGGCCAAGGCGATGGGCTCGCCCTGTGTCATCGCCGGCGCGCGCGGGGAAGCGAACGCCGCCTTCGCCAGGCAGGCGGGCGCCGATCATGTCGTCGACCTTGGCATGGACAACCTGAAAGACGGTCTGCGGGATGCGGTGAAGGAGATCACCGGCGGCCACGGCGCCGATATCGTCATTGATCCCGTCGGCGGCGACGCCAACGCGGCGGCCTTGCGGGCGATGGCATGGTGCGGGCGGATGGTGATCGTGGGCTTCGCGTCGGGGAACATACCGGCGATCCGCTCGAACTACCTTCTGGTCAAGAATATCGCCGTCAGCGGCATTCAGTGGTCCGACTATCGGGACCGGGACCCCGATGCGGTCGCCGCGGCACAGGCGGAGATTTTCAGCTACTGGTCCGCCGGCAAGCTCGATCCGGTCATCACGCAGCGGGTGCCGCTGGAAAACTACATGGACGCGCTCGACAGTGTCGGCGGCGGCAAGGTTCAGGGCAAGATCGTCATGACGCTGGGCGACGCCTAGCGCCGCCCAGCACTGGTCCGAGCGCCGGGGGTTACTCCGCGGCGCTCAGCGCCGGTTGAAGAGCGCCGAGGTCAAGGCCTTCCGCGCCGTCATGGGCGATGCGTGCGTCTCCAAGCGCCTTGCCGATCCGCTGAATTTCCGCGTCCGAGAGTTTCGAGAGCGGCGGGCGCACCACCGCGCGCTCCTGCCGGCCCAGCAGGACGGCGGCTTCCTTCATGCGGTTGTGCATGTCCAGGAAGGGGGCCGAGTAGAAGGCCTGGGTCACCGGCTGCATCCTGTCATTCAGCGTCCGTGCCGTCTTCAGGTCGTTGTCCTGGACCGCCCGGAACATGGCGACCTGCAGGTCGGGGATGATGCTGCCGGCGCCGGAAAGAAGACCGTTCGCCCCCATGCAGAGCGAGGCCATCAGCCAGGCGCTGTTCGTCGTCAGCACGTTTACCGGCCGGCTGAGCGATTGCAGGGTGCGGATATTCTTCTCATGCTCCGCCGGCTCAGCCGTCCAATCCTTGATCGCCCTGATCGAGGGGATCGCCTCTGCGAGCGACAGGATCGTATCCAGCGGATAGGCGAGGTTGGTCCATCGGGCATAGTTGAAACAGATGATCGGCAGGTCGCTTGCTTCGGCGATCCGGCTGAAATGGGCATGCGCCATTTCGGGCCGACGCTCGCCTCCCATCATCAAGACGGAGGACGGGAACACCAACAAGGCGGAGGCGCCGGCCTCGTCAGACATTTTCGCGATCTTCGCCGCCTCCAGACTGCCGTCGGCGAAAACCCCGGCGATCACCGGGATCCGGTCGCCTATATCGTCCAAAGTGTTGTCGAGAAGGGCGCGTTGTTCCTCGAACGTGCAGGCATGCACTTCCGAGGCATGGCCGTTGACCGTAACGGCGGAGAGCCCTGGCGTCGCGGCTACATGCAGCAGATGCCGCCGCGTTTCCGCCCAGTCGATCGCCAGGTCGTTGTCGAAAGCAAGCAGCGTGGCGGGGATCACACCTTGGGGCACGAAATCCTTGAAACGGGCCATCGAAGCCTCCTTTGGCAAAATCGGATCAGTCTACTGTTACAGTACCGCGCTCGATTGTGAAGGTCCGTTCGATCAGCTCGCGGACATGCTGTTCGTTGGAATCGGCGATCAGCACCGCCATGCCTTCCTTCTTCAATTCGAAGATGATCTGGGCAAGGCGCTGGGCCAGTGCCGGCGCGACCCCCTCGAACGGTTCATCCAGCAGCAATATCCTGTTCCCGCACAGCAGTGCGCGGGCGAGGGCGACGAGTTTCTGCTGGCCGCCGGAAAGCTGGTTTGCGCGGCGGTCGCGGAAATTGGCCACTTCCGGAATCAGTGAATAGACCCATTCCAGGCGTTCATCCGCCCCCGCCATCTGCGTCGACCAGGCGGGCAGCAGGACATTTTCCTGGACGGTGAATTCAGGCACCAGTTTGCGGTCCTCTGGCATATAGCCGAAACCCATTCCCGCCCGTGCATGTGTCGGCGATTTCGTGAGGTTCACGGAATCGAAACGGACCTCGCCGTCGACCTGATCGATAAGCCCCATGACCGCTCGCATGAAGGTGGTCTTGCCGGCTCCGTTCCGGCCGATCAGGCCCGCCATCATTTTGCCGGGCAGGTCGAGCGACACATTGTCGAGAACTTTTTGCGACCCGAAATAGACACTGAGATCTTTAACCGTAAGCATGTCGCTAAACCCTCTTAGCCGGCCGCAATGGCGTGTGCGGTTTCGCCGATGACGAATTGGCGGACCTGTTCGTCGGCGAGTGCATCTTCAGGTTTCGCGTCCGCGATGATGCGCCCGTCGTAGAAAGCCAGGACCCGCGTTGCATAGCGGCTGACGATTTCCATGTCGTGTTCGACGAACAGGATCGTCACGTCCTGCTGGCGCAGCGCCGTAACGACGATGTCCATGATGCTGAACTTTTCCGCCGCGGTGACGCCGCTGGTCGGTTCGTCCAACATCAGCATCTTGGGATTGTGGACGCTGGCCATCGCGATATCGAGAAGCTTGCGCACGCCTTGGGGCAGGGTTTGTGCGATCTGGTCGCGATATTCGAGTATCTCGTATCGCGACAGGATCTCCTCGCAGCGCGCCATTCTTTCTTCCGTATCCAGCGGTTTCCAGAAAGGCATGGCGCCTTCCTCGGCGACCCCCATCGCGACCATCAGGTTCTCGAAGGTGGTGCCGGTGGAGAACAGCTGGGGAATCTGGAACGACCGGCAGATACCGATTTCCGTCGCACTCTTCGGGTTGAACCCCGTGATGTCGCGATCATAGAAATACAGTTTGCCGCTGGTCGGGGCCAGATAACCCGTGACCATGTTGACGAAGGTCGTCTTGCCGGCCCCGTTGGCGCCGATCACGCCGATAACCTCGCCTTCGTCGATCGAGACGTTGATATTGTCGGCCGCGTTTACTGCACCAAAAGATTTATACAGGCTTTCAGCGCGCAGAATTGCCGTCATCTCGACCCTCCCTTGAGCGTTCGATAAGGCTCCACAAACCGCCCGGCAGGAACATGATCACCGCCAGCAGGCAACCGCCGACGACGAACTGCCAGGCTTGCGGCGCGTATTCAATTGCGAATGTCCGAAGAATTTCGAACACGACGGATCCGACCAGCGGCGCTATGACATTGCCGACGCCGGACAGGATCGTGACGAAGACGAACTCGCCCGATTGGATCCACCAGACCATTTCAGGGTCGACGTGACCGATGGCGATCGCGGCCAACGCCCCACCGGCCCCGGCCAGGACGGCGGCGACGACGAATTTGAAATGCACGGCGACCTTGGCGGAAAAGCCGAGATATTCGACGCGCAGTTCGTTGTCCTTGATGGCGCGGGTCAACCGGCCCATCGTGCTGCCCAGATAGCGGTTCACGAACAGGCAGGCGAGCCAGGCGACAAGCGCTGTCGTGGCATAGAGAATCCGCTGCATCTCGATCGGTTCCGCCGGCGTGTAGCCGAGATAGCTGGTCTGAACGACGTTGAAACCGTCGGTCGATCCCAGGCTCTCGCTCTTCACCAGAATGCCGTAGAAGATCATCGAAAATGCCATGCAGAGCATCGCGAAGAAGATTTCACGGTAACGGCGAAGCAGGAAGCCGAGGCCGAAGGCGATGAGACCTGCGCCGGCGGCGCTGATCAGGACAAGAAGAAAGGCATCCGAGATCGGCACATATTGGGGCAGGATGCCCACCGTATAGGCGCCCGCGCCGTAGAACAGGCCCTGCCCGAAGGACACCAGTCCCGTGCGCCACAACAGCATGAGGCCGAGCACGACCAGCCCTTTGGCCAGGCTGATGATGCCGAGGAAAATCGCCCAGTCGGGCATGAACAGTCCGAGCGCCAGGGCGATCGGCAGGCCCAGATAGAGCAGCTTGCTTTTGAAAGCGGATGTCATGCTGCCTCCTAAATCTTGCGGGCTTTTTGGCGCATGAACAGACCTTCGGGCCTGAAGATCAGCACCAGTGTCATCACCGCGTAAATGACGAATAACTCAACTTCCGGGAACAGGTGGACCGACGCGGCCCGGGCGATTCCGACGACAAGCGCGCCGATAATCGCCCCCCAGATACTGCCCATGCCGCCGATCACGACGATAGCGAAGGCGAGGACGATCACCTCGACCCCGATACCGGGCGCGACGGAAATCTTGGGCGCCATGACCGCTCCGCCGAGGCAGCCCAGCGTGGCGCCGACGATGAAGGTCACGGTGAAGTAGCGTTTCACGTTCACCCCGAAGGCCGCCGCCATTTCGGTGTCGTGAATGACGGCAAGAAGCAGGCGGCCCCGCGCGGTCCGATTCAGGATCAGCCAGGTCGCCGCGGCCAGCGCGACGGCCAGGCCGATCAGCGCAAGATCGTAGTTCGAATAGAAGAGGGTGCCGAACTGGATGTCGCCCAGGATTGAATAGGGTTCGAAGGCGAAATAGGGGTCGCCGCCCCAGATCCAGATGATCACGTCTTCAAGCATCAGGAAGCTGGCGAAGGTCACCAGCACGATGATCACCTCGTCGCGGCCATACATGCGCTTCAGAAGGCCGACCTCCAGCAGCAGTCCGAACAGGATGCCCATGCCGATGGCGATCCCGAACATCACCGCGAAGCTGCCGAATTCGGGCAGGCCGTTCGCGAACCACCAGCCGATCGCGGTTGCCGAAGCATAGGCGCCGAAGGCGTAGAAAGAGCCGTGCGCCACGTTGAGGATCTTCATGACGCCGAAGATCAGCGTCAGGCCGAGGGCGACGAGGAACAGATAGGAAGCCTCGATCAACCCGTCGATCAGGATTGCGGTTGCGGTGAGCATGAGCGGTTCCCTCAAAAGCCCGTCTTGGGACCAGTCCGTATTGTCAGGTTTTCCGGCAACTGGCTCCGTCCACGATCCGTGTCTTCACCATGAGAAAATGGCGGGATCGGTTGGATTTGGAACGGAGAATAAAGTGAAAACGCGCCGCCGCAGGTGTCTGCCGCGGCGCGTTCCCAATCAGCAGCAGATCAGCACTTGGCGCCCTGCATGCCCCCTTTGATCCAGTCGACGCTGTTGACGCCGTCCGGCGGGTTCACGCAATCGGCCGGGTAGGTGACGATGTCGACGATCGTGTGTTCGCCGGCTTCGCTGTCCCATTTGCTGATGCCGTAGGCCGTCGGCGTAACCGCCTGCTGGCCCTTGCCGAGCTTCATCTCGACCGTCGTGCCGAAGGCTTCGTAGCTCTTGTGGCGCAGGCCGGCGGCGACCTGATCGACCGTGGGCGTCGAACCGCCGCTTGCCGCGGCCGCGTTGTCATAGGCCAGCTTCAGGCCAAGGAAGGCCTGGGCCATCTGATAGGCCGGATAGGTCGGCGGAGTGCCGAAACGCTCGCTGAAGGTCTGGCGCAGCCATTTGTTCAGTTCGGAATCCTGAGCCAGGACGCCATACGGACCGCGGGCGCCGACCACGACGCCGTCGGGCAGTTTACGGCCAAGGCGGTACATCACGGTTTCCGCGGTGGTCAGCAGCATCGTCGTGCGCTTGTTCAAGCTGCGCGCGCTGGACTGCAGAATGAAGCTTTCCAGATCGCCACCCCAGAACGAGGAATGCAGCACTTGCGGGGGCGTGACGGAGAGGCGGGAAATTTCCGCGCCGTATTGGCCCTGGAAGATCTTCGGCCACAGCGGTTCGGCGGCTTCGGATCCGGGAATCAGGTTCTGCATGGCGAGATCGAAGTCGCGCCAGCTGTCCTGGCCCCAGGCGTAGTTCTGGTTGATGCCCTGATAGGTCTTCGTGTCGCCGAACTTGCTGGCGATGTAACGGGCCGCACCGACGCTGTCCATGGTGGCATGGGCGGAGGTCCGGAAGACGTATTGATAATCGGCGTCTTCATAGATGCGCGGCGTGCCGCAATCGAACAGGATGGTGAAGGTCTTCAGTTCTTCCGCCACCGGCGCGACCGCGAGGCAGCTGCCCGAAGAAATGTAACCGACAACCGCGCCCGCGCCTTGGCGCTGAACCATGTTGCGGTATTCGGTCACCTGTTTGGTGGTGCCGCCCGCTTCGTCGACATAAATCGGCTCGATTTCCATGCCGCCCACACCCTTGGTGTTGTAGGGGGCGGGAATGGTGCCGGCATTGATGGCTTCGATGATGAGTTCCGCGGCGTTACGCGCGGGGATGCCGAACGGACCGGCAGCGGCGCCGGTGTAGAAGGCGACGACGCCGACCTTCAGTTTTTCCTGCGCCTGGGCGGCGCCGGCAAACGCGGCCATGGCGCCTGCGACGAGGCAGGCCGCTACGCTTGTACCGCGCAGCATTTTCTTGATAGTCATGGATTTCCTCCCTGAACGACCTTTCGATCATTGGCTTGAGCATTCTTTTAAGCTCAATAACAGCATGCACAGTTTGGCCTTTGCCGGTCAAATACCGGAAAACATGCGCCTTTTGCCTCGACCGGGCCGAATCGGGCACTGCCCGTGTTCCACAACAAAAATATCAATTCTCTAGAATCATTTTAATTCAATGTTTTGCGCTCCCGTGGAACACGGACTACGAGCAAAGTGCGCGGTGCCCGTCGATACCGGGTTTTCACTATTGGGCTATTAACTTCATATATGCCAACGTAGTTTTTCCCTGAAATGGGAAAATATGAACGCTGATTCAGAAAGAGACAGATCATTTGACCAAGCCCGCCCCAACGATCCGCGTCGCCGTCGATATTGGCGGCACGTTCACCGATTTGCAGTTCCTGGACGAGGAAGCCGGCACTGCGCGGGCCCACAAGGTGCCGACGACCCCTGCCGATCCTTCGGAAGGGCTGGTCAACGGCATCCGCGAGGCCGCGCAATTGTTCGGTTTCGACCCCACCCGGATCGGCGCGATCATGCATGGCACGACGATCGCGACGAACGCGGTGCTGGAACGCAAACTGCCGATCGGCGCTCTGGTGACGACGCGGGGGTTCCGCGACGTGCTGGAAATCGGCCGGCATCTGCGCCGCGACATATATGCAAGCAAGGCCGAAACCCGCCCTTTGCTGATTCCCCGGTCCCGCCGTTTCGAGGTGACCGAACGCACGCTTGCCAGCGGCGCTATCGAAACGCCGTTGGATGAGGTCGAATTGAAGGCGATCGCGGACGAGATCCGCCGCCTGAAGGCCGAGACGGTGGCGATCGTGTTCCTGCATGCCTATGCGAACCCGCAGTCGGAAATGCGCGCGGCCGAGGTGCTGGCCGGTCTGCTGCCCGGCATGCCGATCAGCTGCTCGCATGAGGTGAGCCCGGAAATCCGCGAATTCGAACGCAGTTCCACAACCGCACTCAATGCCCTTCTGATGCCGGTGGTGCGCGGATATCTGGAACGGCTGAAGAACCGGTTGAGCGAGAACGGCATCTCGGCGCCGGTTTTCCTGGTTCAGTCCAACGGTGGCGTCACGACGCCAACAATCGCGGCCCAGCAGCCGGCCCGCCTGTTGCTCTCGGGCCCGGCGGGCGGCGCGCGCGCGGCGGAGGTCGTTTCCGAAATGCTCGACGAACCCAACCTGATCGCCGTCGACATGGGGGGCACATCCTATGACGTCTCCGTCGTCTCCGAAGGGCGTATACGCCAGGTGACGCAGGGGGATGTAGATGGCTTGCCGGTCCGACTTCCGATGATCGAGATCCGCACCATCGGAGCGGGCGGCGGATCCATCGCGGCGGCCGACGAGACGGGGAGGCTGCTGGTCGGGCCGGAAAGCGCCGGCGCGGTGCCGGGTCCTGCCTGTTATTCCCGCGGCGGGACGAAACCGACGGTGACGGATGCCAATGCGGTGCTCGGCCGTTTCGATCCCGACAATTTTCTCGGCGGGGCGATGGCGCTCGACACGGATGCGGCGCAAACCGCGATCGAACGGGAAGTCGCGGGGGCCTTGGGCCTCGATTTGTACGCCGCAGCGGGCGGGATCGTTACCATCGCGGTTGCGAAGATGGCGGCGGCGATCCGCTTGAGCCTGTTCGAGAAAGGGCTCGACCCGGAAGACTTCGCCCTTGTTTCTTTCGGTGGGGCAAGCGGGCTGCATGCCTGCGAAACGGCGCAGGAAATCGGCGCGCGGCGCGTGGTGTTTCCGCGCGATCCCGGAACGCTGAGCGCCTGGGGAATGCTGTTCGGCGATATCGTGCAGGACCTTGCCCGTGCCCGTCCAATGCCGGCCGATGCCGGTGCCCTTGGCGCATTGGAGGGAATTCTGGCCGAGTTGGTCGCGGCCGGGAACGCGGTCCTGGCGGAGAACGGCGTTGCCGAGGAGAGCCGCGCCTTTCCGGTAACGCTGGACATCAGATATCCGGGGCAAGCCTATGAAATCGGCGTGCCTTTTGCCGCCGGCGGCGCCGACCCAGCCGCCGCCTTGGGCGCCGCTGTATCGGCTTTCCATGCGAGCCATCAGGTGCAGTTCAATCATGCCGACCATGCGGTGACGCCGGAAATCGTGACCGTGCGTATCGCCGCGACCGGTTTGCTGCCGCGCCCGGTCATTCGGCCCTTCACGCCCGACGCGCCGCGCGTCCCGGGAAAGCGCCGCGCCGTCGTCGATGGCGCCGCGCGCGATGTTTCCGTCTATTGGCGCGACGCGATCGGGTTCGACGATATCCTCGCCGGCCCGGCGATTGTCGAGGAAGCCCATTCGACCCATTTCATTCCAACCGGCTGGACCGCGCGGCTGCATCCCTCGGGTGCGCTGATCGCCGTCCGCGACGAAGCGAGGAACTGAACCATGACGCCCCGTGACGACGACAAAGCCGACAGTGCCGGTCTGGACGCTGTCCATATCGAGGTGATCCGCAGCGCGCTGGCCTCGGTTGCCGAGGAAATGAGCGTCACCATCTGGCGCACCAGCCGCAGTGCGGTCGTGCGCGAAATCCTGGACTATTCCACCTGTGTCTTCGACGCCATGGGCCGCAGCGTGGCGCAGGCGAAATGCATGCCCGTCCACCTCAACTCCATGCCGTCCTGCCTGGATGAGATCCTGAAGAATCATGTCCCGCTCGATCAGTGGGAGGAGGGTGACCTGGTGGTCACCAACGACCCCTATGCAGGCGGTCAGCACTTGCCGGATATCCTGACCTTCAAGCCTGTTTTCCTGGACGGAGTGCGGATCGGAATCGTCGGCATCCTGGTTCACCACCTCGATGTCGGCGGCGGCGCCGCCGGGTCCTATGACCCCGGCGCTACCGATATCTATCAGGAAGGATTCCGCATCCCGCCGTTGAAGCTGGACGAGCGGGGAAAACGCAACCAGGCGGTCATAAAACTGCTTTTGCGCAATTCCCGGGAACCGGCCAATGTCGGTGGTGATTTTTCGTCCCAGCTCGCCGCTCTCGACACGGGCGTAAAAGGGCTGCAGCGCATCGGCCGGCGTTACGGCGCGGGGCGGCTTCAGGCCGCCGCGGAGCGGATCCAGGATCAATCGGAAACGGCCCTGCGCGCGATGATCGCCGCCTTGCCCGACGGCGAGTACACGTTCCACGACTTCGTCGATGACGATGGCATCGACCTCGACCGGCCGCTGCGCATCGCCGTGACCGCCACTGTCGATGGCGATCGCATCCATTTGGATTTCGCCGGCTCCGATGTCCAGGCGCGCGGCCCGATCAACAATACGCTGAACATGACGCGCTCGGCGGTGATGTGCGGGGTGATGATGGGCCTCGGCAGCGATGTGCCCGCCAATGAAGGCTGCTATCGGCCGATTTCGATCGACGCGCCGAAGGGCAGCATCGTCAACGCGAACTGGCCGGCGCCGGTAGCGAACCGGATGGCGACGGGCCATCGGATCGTCACCACGGTCCTGGGCGCCCTCGCCAAGGCGGCGCCGGACCGGATCCCCGCCGCCTATTACGGGGTCAGCTATGCCTATGCGGTGAATTGCGAGAAGGAGGACGGAACCCGGAATGTCTATTTCGACCTCGAATGCGGGGGATGGGGCGCGCATCCGGAGGAAGACGGCGCGAGCGCCTTTTCCTGCGGGTTCCACAATATCTCCAACGCCCCGGTCGAGATGCTCGAAAGCACCTTGCCGCTGACCTTCATCGAATACGGTCTGGCCGCTGGGACCGGCGGGCAGGGCAGGACGCGCGGCGGCCTCGGCCTCGTGCGCGAGTTCCGGCTGGATGCGGCGAAGGGAACCTTGGCCGCCAATCTCGAGCGTTTCACCCATGCGCCCTATGGCCTGGCTGGCGGAGAGGCCGGGCAAACGGGCCGCCTGACCCTGCGGCGGGCAACCGGGGAGACGGAAGACCTAGCGTCCAAGGTGGCCGGTCTTGCGCTGAACCGGGGCGATCGCCTGCGGCTGCAAACATCCGGCGGGGGCGGCCACGGCGACCCCGCGCAGCGCGATCCCGCCCGCAAGGCCCGCGATTTGGAGGAAGGCTACGTTCTTTAAATCTTTCATCGATCTACCCCCGGCTTTTCGGCAAATCCCTGCACGGTGTTTTTCGATAGGGCTCGGTATGCGTCTCGACACCCCCGTATATAGTTGACGGAAACCGGGTTCGGAGCGGGAGCAACGCGGGCGTCATGACGGAAAGTGGAAGATCGACGGAAGGACCGACGGCCGTGCTTGGGGCTTTTGCCGCCGGGTTGCTGTTCGACGACCTTCCCGCGCCGGTGGTGCGGCAGGCGACCGACTTCATTCTCGACGCCATCGGCTGCGCCGTGGGGGCGTGGCGGGACGATCCGGAAAAGGCGCGGATCATGGCCCGCCTCGTGGAGACGTTCCACTCGACGGGGGAAGCGTCGATCTGGGGTTCGCCGGGCCTGAGGTCCGACGCGGCGCTGGCCGCCATGGCGAATGGGGCGCTGGTCAACGCCGCCGATTTCGACGATACGCATAAACGCGCCCTGCTGCATACCGGGTCGGTCGTGGTGCCGCCGGTACTCGCCCTGGCGGAAGAACGCGGCCTTTCCGGGCGCGATATCATCACCGCCGTCGTTGCCGGCTATGAAGTCGCCGTTCGGGTCGGCATGGCGGTGATGCCGAGCCATTACAGGTTTTGGCATTCGACGGCGACCAACGGCACCTTCGGGGCCGCTGCCGCGGCTGCGGCCGCCATGGGCCTGGACGCCGGGACGGCCCGGATGGCGCTGGGCTTCGCGGGTACGCAGGCGGCGGGCCTGAATACCTTCTTCACGTCCGGCGATCTGACCAAGAGCCTGCATCCGGGGAAGGCCGCCTTCAACGGCATCCTCTCCGCCCGCCTTGCGGAGGCCGGCGGCACCGCCCCGCCGACCATGCTGGAGCACGAAAAAGGATACCTCGCCGCATTCTCGACCGATCCCAAACCGGAGGCGCTGACGCAGGGCTTGGGCGTTGAGTGGGAAATCCTGCAGAACGGTTTCAAATTCTTCCCGTCGATCCTGGCCAGCCATTCGCCTGTTCAGGCGACGCTCGCGATCGTAACCGAAAACGACCTTGATCCCGGGCGGATCGAAAGCATCACGAACGAAACCTACAACACGGTCAAAACCCATTTTTCCGCCAAACAGGTCTCGACGCCGATGGGCGCACGGGTCAGCGTGCCGTATTGCTGTGCGGTTGCCGCCCTCGACCGGCAGGTAGGCCAAGCTCAGTTCACCCAGGAACGCGTGGTGCGCGATGACGTGCAGCACCTCCTTGCGCGGACCGAGGTATTGGCCGACCCGGATTTGAACGCGCTGTATCCGGAGAAATTCCCGGCCCGCGTGACGGTGACGATGGCGGACGGCCGCAGTTTCACCGCAAGCCGCGACTTCCCCAAGGGGGATCCGCAGGACCCGTTGTCGCCTGGGGAGATCGAGGCCAAGTTCGTCGACAACGTGTCGGGACGTTTCAACAGTGACCAAACCCGCCGGATCATATCGCTGGTCCGTGCCTTGGGCGGCGATGCGCCGGCAAAGCCGCTCCTCGATTTACTTGCCGGCCGGGAGGGATAAAACCATGGAACATGTCGATATCGGGTCTATTTCCGTTGACTGCGTGCCGGAGACCGCCGGCCCGTTACTGCATGCGCAGAAATTCTTCCCCGACCTGACCGACGAGATGTTCGAGGCCGCCCGCAGGGAATTACCGCCCGGCAACCTGACGGCGGATGGCGAGGTGATCCTCAGTTTCCACAGCTATCTGGTGCGCACCGAACGGTACAACATCCTGGTCGACAGCTGCTGCGGGAACGGCAAGTCCCGGCCGCATCGCCCGTCGTTTTCGAACCTCAATACGAACTACCTCGATACACTGGCCGCGGCGGGTTGCCGGCCGGAGGATATCGATTTCGTGCTGTGCACCCATCTGCATTGGGATCATGTCGGCTGGAATACGCAATTGCTGAACGGGGAATGGGTCCCCACCTTTCCCAATGCGAAATACGTGATGTCGCGGCGCGAATACGACTATTGGAACGATCATTACGCGCGCGACCCCGCCAATGTTCACCGTGCCGCGTTCGAGGACAGCGTGCAGCCGCTGGTGCGCGCCGAGAGGGCCGCCCTGGTCGATGAAAGCTTTGAATTCGACAACGGGATCTGGCTGGAGCCCTGCTTCGGCCATACGCCGGGGCAGGTGGTGATGAACGTTTCCTCCGGCGGCCAGGCGGGCGTGATGTGCGGCGATGTCATCCATCACCGAATTCAGTTGGCCGAGCCGCAACTGACCTGCCTTGCCGATACCGACCAAGCCATGGCGCGCGAGTCGCGTCGGCTTCTTATGGAGAAGCATGCCGATACCGGGAATTTGGTTTTCCCGGCCCACTTTCCGGCGCCGACCTTCGGCGCGCTCACCAGCAAGGCCAACGGTCGGCGTTTCTCGCTAAGCGCGGATCACGAATAGGTCACGCCACTGTTTGCGGCTTATCGGCCGGGATGTCCGCATTTGGCTCCCCGACCGTGCTGCGTTGGATTTCCAGGCCGTGCCACCAGCCGTAGACCGCCGCCTCGTCCATTGGCAGTTCGAGCCCCATGCCGCCGTGAAACGCCCGCCATGCGTCGCAATAGTCTTCGCGGACGGCGACAAGCAGGGGGACGTGTTCCATGGCGGCGCGTTCGAAGACGTCCCGCAAGCCACGTGACTCGGATTCGGCGCGCCCGAAGCGATTGATCATCATCAGATCGGGTTTCGTTTCGAACAGCGTGTCCAGGCGGTGCGACAGGTCCGTAATCGCCTGTGGGTCCAGCCTGCAACCGCGGGCTTCCTTGCCCCGGTATTCAAGGATGGGAAGTTCCCAGGCGTCGTTGATTTCCCGAACGACGAGTGTCTTCTGGCCGCTTGCTTCGTCCCAGATGCTATCCTGGCAGACGCCGCCAATGGCGACGCCTTCCGCCGACAAATGCGCGCGGATCCTGGCCATCAGGTCGTTCACGGGCGCGCCCATGCGAAAGACTATTCCGGCAAGTATCGGCAATGGGTCCGTCATCGAAAAAACTGTCCTCCAATGGATCGGAAAGTGATCCCTGCTGTGCGTTTCATATCGCAACAGGTCCTAAACGGAAACGGATATTGGCTGCCCGGGCCCACCTTCGGTAAGTGCGTGGGGCGCCGCCACTTATATTAGTATTCAAGAATGCCTTCCGGGCGATCCGGATACGCAATCATCGTCGAAAATGCCAGACTCGTCCTCGTGGAAAGAGAAACGGGTGAACCAACCCCACATAGCGAGTTTGTGAACAGGCCGCGAGTCGCTACAGCTTCCTCTTGCGTCATTCAAACAGACCAAGGGGGGTAAAATGAACGCCTTCAATACGCTTACTGTCATCCGGATGGTTTCCTATCTGTGCGAGAAACTCGAGGAGGCGGGTTTGACCCTGCGACTCTTGGGTCCGGGGCCGGAACTTGACATGATCTACAACGGCGCCCGGCCTGACCGCGTCGCGCCGCAAAAAATCTTCCAGCAGGATGCTCAGGCCGTTTCCGCCGAATTGCTCGACGCGTTCTGGCTGGTGGGTTTGGACCGCTATGGGCCGGCTGTTCTGCAGGCTTGCCGGGGCATGGATCTCGGCGACAGGTCGCTGGCGGACCATCTGACGACCGATGGCGGGCTCTACGTTCCGGGAAACCAGTGGGAGAACAATCCTATTCCGGAAGTCCGCGCGGCCGCGGCCTGGCGGTTGCACGGCATCGGCTGCTATTTCGGTGAAACTTGGTTCCGGCCCGAGGGCGACGATGTTCCGGGGTTCCGCGGCAAGGGT
>Ga0209692_10003252_pt1 | contig 16045 bp, 8 predicted proteins | sample tdDd472_FD_187129 | JGI IMG/M metagenome (GOLD analysis project Ga0209692, IMG submission 187129) | Marine sediment microbial communities from the Atlantic coast under amendment with organic carbon and nitrate - tdDd47.2 (SPAdes)... | ecosystem: Environmental > Aquatic > Marine > Coastal >...
CCTAAAATCTCCGATTTTATCCATTTCCAAAACAACAATGTCATCTTGAGCGTAGTCGAAAGATAAGCCTCCAACAAACCCAAAAATTAAAACAAAGCAAAATATGCAACCAAATGTAACCTCAAAAAAAACAACAACCTTCCGAAGGTTCCAAAACCTTCGGAAGGTTTAACTCACCCACAAAATTAAAACAAAGTAAAAAAATGCAACCAAGTGTAACCTCAAAAAACCCCGTCATTGCGAGCGATAGCGTGGCAATCTCAAAACCACCTCAAACCCAAAAATTAAAACAAAGTAAAATATGCAACCAAGTGTAACCTTTCCCCCCAAAACTCCAAAAATCAACGATGAACTATAAAAATATATCTAAAATAAAACACCTAATGTAACCTCCGAATGTCGCTAAAAACACCGTCATTCACAGCAAAACAAAAAATAAAAAACTGCGTAGCAGTATAATATCAATAGAAAACCAAATAAAAAAACCCGTCATTGCGAGCGATAGCGTGGCAATTTCAAAACCACCCCAAACCCAAAAATTAAAACAAAGTAAAATATGCAACCAAGTGTAACCTTTCCCCCCAAAACTCCAAAAATCAACGATGAAACACAAAAAATAACTAAAATAAGACACCTAGTGTAACCTCCGAATGTCGCCAAAAACAGCTTCATTCACAGCAAAACAAAAAATAAAAAACTGCGTAGCAGTAAAATATCAATAGAAAACCAGATAAATAAACCCTGTCATTGCGAGCGATAGCGTGGCAATCTCCAAACCACCCCAAACCCAAAAATTAAAACAAAGCAAAAAATGCAACCAAGTGTAACCTTTCCCTCAAAAAATCTAAAAATCAACTATGAAACACAAAAAATAAGTAACCACCTGTAACCTAAAAAAAATCACCGAAATCAAAGCCTAATCAAATCATGATAAGAATTTATATTCCCACCAACGCAAGGAGGAAACACATGCATCATCCTCGAACAATAATCCTTATACCTCTGCTCCAAATTTGTAGTAACCATCCGAAAAGCATTCAATCGACCAGACTCCAACTCCAACATCATCGAAGTTTCCCAGCACATGATATACAATTCTTTCGTCAAACCAGTACCAAAAAAATAAGCCGCATCAATCTTATCAACATAGTCCTTGAGCAATTTATTATACTCCTCCTCATAATATTCGCCCAATTTCTCCTTCTCACTAAACGATAACAAATTATAATACGCCGGCTTACCGTTCTTTAAAACACTTACATCAATAAATTGCTCCTGTATTCCCATAAATAATACAGTAGATTCCTTCTTCTCAGGATAATTATAAAGAAAAGCTGTATGTGCATTCAACTGACTTATCTCAATATTCATAATAGGAAAAACCCCATCAAATATCTCCTTACAAGCATTAAGAACCTCCTTCTGCATTATACACGCAAGCATCATAGGGTCTCCATTTTTTGTAGGTACCATCGGTATTATATTAGAAATAAAATCCTCAGTATTAAACTGTGGGAATGCCTGTTTTATTTCCAAATTTACCAGTTTTTCTAACTGGTCCTTGCTCATCCCAGCTTGCCCAGGAAACTGAGTTACAAAAACCGACTCCGCAGGTAACGTAATATTTATATTCTTAATAAGTTCTTTTTTTTCAACAATCATATCCTTCAATTCTGCTATCCCTATCTCAGAACCAAAAGGATTTTCAAGGTCAATCATTTCCCTCGTAGCATCTATATATATTAGTTCTAAACCTTTGTCCTTTTGCTCGAACAAAGTCATATATGTTCTGTCAATATTAAAATAAACCGAAAGAGTATTAGCCATGATTATCCCTAATGTCTAAGTGATGATTTTGTATGATTTCTTCTCTTGAATTATTTAATTTACAAACTAAATATTTCTTTTATGAAAATTTACTATATCCGAATGTAAGTATTTAAGACTTAATTAACAAAGAAGATTTTATTATATATTTTTTCCGCTCATTCAAATACTTAATTATTATCCATAAAATAGGAAAATATTAACATGAAAATATTATTAAATATTAAAAATTTAATTGCTAATTATATTCAACACCGAATCCAGAATAGGTCGAAATTCGTTAGAAAATTTTTCAGCCCCAATTTCATTCGTATGGTCCCAGTCCGAAAACAACCTTTTATCTTGATATTCAGCATTGTAGTATTCGTTCAAAAAATTAATAAAAGGTATATTCTTATTAACTGAATATTCATTCAAATATTTCAGTATTTCTAAATCATTATAATCATTTTTATCCCTGCCATATTCTGGAACAGTCAAGAAAATTAATTTAATGTTTTTAGATTCAAATAAGTTAATAAGTTTGAAAAAATATTCCTTTAATTCATCATCAACAGTATATTGCAACTTGTTCTCGCCAAAATGTTTTTGCTTATGCTCTTCCGATAGAACGCAAGGAACAAACCCATCATTTATCAACTCAATAGGGAAGGGGGTATAATCTGTTTTCTCAAAAATCAAATTTTTAAAATTCGAAAAATCATTATATTTAACCAAAGCAATCCTATTTTTCAATGCCAATTTAAAGTCATATTTTTTATCACCAAGCAACTCAAAATAATCCGAATAACTCAAAAACTCACTGTCATGTTCCAACTTCCTATACAATTTATTTTTGTCAAATAACAACCAATGAAGCTCAAATATTATAACCTTTGGCACGGGATTTCTATCCAAATAAATCTCATTAAACCAATTATAGAAAAACTTAGGATTTGCTCCCGGAAAAGAATAATTATAAAATTGATACTTGTCATTATCCAAATACTTAGGATTTAAACTATTTAAAAAATGAGAAGTTCCCATAATTATCGAATTATAAGACTTAAATCCATTCGCCTCATTTCCAGAGTATAACTGTTCGTATTTAAGTTCCTCATGGTCGTTTATATTATCTGCAATTCTCCAATTCCAAAATGTCAAAAAAACAAAGGAAATCAATGTAAAAAATAAACTCTTTAAAATAAATTGTTTCATTTAATTCTGGCAATATTAACCAAAAGATGAAGTAGAATTATTATTAGATTTAGACTTTCGTTTTCTAATAAAATATACTATAACAACTACAATTGCAATTGCAAAAAATATTTTCGTATATGATATAGTCGGCGGATAAACATCATAAGCACCAGTGCCATTCTCAACATATACCGGACGAGAATAATAAAACGCAGGGTGAAATGGCATAGACCAATACCACATCGATGAACCCATTAAATAACCAGTCATCAATCCAGAGCCATATCCACCATAATGATGAACATTATAATTTTGAGAAACACCCGCTGCAGATTTCCCAGTCATCTGAGTAGTCTTACGAGGAGTACCATATTTTTTTCTCGCAGCCGCAGGTTTCATTCTCGAACCACCGAAACTTGGTTTTTTAGCATTCTCACGTTTCCTTGCCGCTGCTCGTTGTTTTGACCTTTTAGATGACGCTTTTGACCGAGTTTTTGTACGCGAACGCGAACGTCTTCCACCAAAAGAACCGCCTCTACTCCTACGTAGCATTAACCCATCTGCCAAAGGATTATATTCAAAATTTAAAATTGATGAAATTGCTGTAGATGATTTCACATTCGCCGAGAAATCTAAAGCAAAAAATTCTTGCGGAATTAGCAGTATTAAAGCTAAAAAAAGTGAAGATATGTATTTGTTCATAATATTAAAATATTTTTTCTGTTTCTAAAGAATCGTCATCGTTCCTAAAAGTAATATTCAAGTCGCAAACTTCCGCTTGAACTTTCTTTTTCTTTCCGAACAAAGATGATAACGATTTATCGGTATTAGTATTTGATTTGATATGAAGATAAATATTAGTTACCCCATCCAACTCTTCGTCATTCAAATATAAAAAAGTTTCCTCAATATCACCATCACTTTCAACAGTAAATGCCTGTAATTGAGAAGCCTCTTCTTCAGTAAATGAAGGTTCTACAACTTTTAAATATTCCAGATTATCAATGAAAATTTGTTTAGTATATACCTCGTCATTAGTACCCTTATATTGAATTATTGCATCAAACGTACCATCTTCGTCTAAACTCAACATTATTTCTTTTAGACCAGCAACTTGTTCGCCATTGAAATATATCGCTGTTTTTTCTAATCTACCATTTGATTCGATTGTTAATTCTGCCATACCGTTCTTTTAAATTTTAATTAATATTGACCTAATCTTGATAATGCAAAATACGTAAAATAATTATATTTTGTTACATATCTAATAATACTATTCCAAAATCAACACAATTTGTTAATGATGGACCAGTTGAATTTTAAAGTAATAGTCTAAGTGTAATTAAATTCTACCTTCCAATTCCGGGAAATGTGTAATTAAACACCTATTTAAAATAGTTTGATTCACACCTTCTTTCATAATCAACATAATAGTATCATCTCCCGCAATAGTACCTAAAATTTCAGGGCACTGCTTATAGTCAATATATAAAGCCACTTGGTTAGCATGCCCCGGCAAAGTAGATATAACTGCAATATTATTTGAATATGAAATTGATAAAAAACCATTCAGCGAGCCAGTATTATTGAACCTACGTTCAAATTTATTCAGCTCTGACGGCAAAGCATAAATAAATCCAAATTTATCATCATATACTTTCGCAACCTGCAAATAATTCAAATCCCGCGATAATGTAGCCTGAGTTATATTATATGCTTTTTTATGAAGCTCATTTAATAAAGTCTCTTGGTCAGATATTTTCTTCGAACTTATTATATTTTTTATTTCGGCTAATCTAAATTTTCTCATAAGTATTCAATGAAGAAGTGCATAAAATTAATATTTATGCAAATTAAGTTAAAAAAATGATAAAAACTAAATAAAAATTAAATTATATACCAAATATTAGTATATATATACATCATATTTATACAACTCAATATTAATAAATCTTTAAATTAATATCTTTATCTCAAGTAAATAATATTAAAATAATGAATCTATATTCAAAATTACTTGACAGTTATATACCTTCTATACTAAAAAAAATAATAAGAAAATCTCATCATCAATATCTTATTTCATTAATTGTCTTTTCAAGGGCATTAGTAAATGAACGTTCATTAACTTCATGTATGTAGAAAATTTCCCCACGTTCTTTGTTTTTATATAGCCACGACGATGTAATCCTAATTTCCTCCATATCCTGCGGATTTAACTTGCTTAAAGTGTCATTACCATCAAAATAAATTGATTTAGCACTATCTATTATATCTTGCATATCCGCCTTAGAACCCTTTGTAAACTCCTGCTCAAGTTTCCCATTATTAATCAAAAATATATCAATCGTCTTTTCATATTTATCATTCGGCAGTACTAAAACTAATGACTGATTTTTTAATGATGTAGGTACTTTCTGACAATGATTAAACATAACATTCACTTCCTTAATGCTGTCTCTTAACTTAGCAGCATTTTCAAAGTCCAAATTGTCCGAAAGCTCGTGCATCTTAGTCTCTAAAGTCTCAATAAACTCTGATGATACACCATTGAGAAACCGCCTAACATTCGCCACTTCTAAGTTATAAACTTCATTCTTTTTAAGCTCTATGCAAGGAGCTGAACACTTCTTCATTTGATAATAAATGCAAGCCTCTTTTTTAGAATGAACACCAGGAAACTGACATTTTACAAGTTTGAAATTATTATCAATAATTTGTATCAAATTCTCAACTAAAGTCTTATTTCTAAAAGGACCAAAAAATTCATTCCCATCATTAGTAAAATTCGTACTAATCTCTATCCGTGGATACTCATCATTAACTATTAACTTTATAAATGGATGTTTTTTATTATCCTTCAAAGCACGATTAAAATAAGGTTTATGTTTTTTTATCTCCTTCATCTCTAATATCAGAGCACTCAATTCTGTATTTGTTTCTTCATATTCAATATTATGAATTAACTTAACCAATTCAGAAATTTTACGAGATTTTGTATATCCACTTGTAAAATAAGAATTTACTCTTCGTCGAATATTTTTCGACTTTCCTACATAAATAATCTTATCATTTTCATCTTTAAAATAATAAATACCAGCACTCTGTGGCAATAACTCAATCTTATCTTTTACAATATCATAATTCGTATTTTTGGCTTTATAATTGTTTTTTCGTTTCGTCTGAAAATGTAATATTTCCTCCAGCGATTGAAATCCATGGTCAGATTCCAATAACTCTAAAAACTCAATAAGCACCAGTGCAGTTGCCTTTGCATCTCCCAACGCCCTGTGTCGTTCTTTCAAAGGATAATTAAAATACTCAGCCAAAGCCCCAACATTCTTTTTCATATCCTGAGGATACAATGCCCTCGCAATTTTTAAAGTACAAACCTGTGGTAAAGTTGGCAAATGTATTTTTTCACGCCAAAACGCATTTTGCAAAAAAGCCCAATCAAAATGAACATTGTGTGCAACAAATACAGTATTTTTTTGATTTAAAATATCTTGAATTTTAGGCAATATTTCATTGTATTCAGGTGCATTATACACCATATCATTATTGATACCGGTCAAATTTGATATAAATGGCGGAATAAATTGATGAGGATTCACAAGGGAGGAATACTCATGTATTATTTCACCAGACTGTACTACTACGCAAGCAATTTCTGTAATCCTATTCTTGTCAGAATTTGACCCAGTCGTTTCTACATCGGTTACTACATATTTATAATCCCAAAACGAATTCATTTATTAGCTTTCATCAAAAAAAATATCTACAAATTTATGTATTTATTATTAATTATAAATTATCATTTCTAAAATTTATGTTTTTACTAAGGTAGATATAAAAAATCCATCAGTTTTATGCCTATGTGGAAACATGCTAATTTTATAATCATCTGATTTTATATTTAGTTTATCAAATAATACTTCGTCCAAAAAATTAGAAAATAAATACGGTGTAAAATTAGTGTTATTTTCAAGAAAATCCTTAATTACAACTTCATTCTCAATTTCAAAAATCGAACAAGTTGCATAAATCAAAACTCCGCCCGGTTTTAAAAATTTAGAGTAAGACTCAAGTATATCTAATTGCAATTTTTGATATTCTTTCAATTTACTTCTGTCAATACCATTAAATATTTTTGGGTTCTTTCTAAAAGTACCAGACCCAGAACACGGAGCATCAACCAATATTTTATCAAAATGATTCATAGGTAATTGCACTTTATTCAAATCTGGATTTATCACACATGAAATATTACTCAACTGTAATCTTTTGGCACGCTGCTTCAAATTATTCAACCTTTTCTCATTCAAATCATTTGCAATTATATGACTATTTTTTGATAATGAAGCAATATGAATAGATTTTCCACCACCTCCAGCACAAGCGTCTAATATATATTCATTAGCCTGAGGCGAAACGAAATGAGCAACCAATTGAGAAGCCAACCCCTGAACTTCAATTACCCCCTTTTTAAACGATTTCGAATTGTTGATATTAGCACGCTTATTTAACTTAAAAGAATAAGGTAAATAATCAGATTTTTCCAAATCAGTGTTCATACCTTTAAATTCATCTATAACAAAAGAACTCTTATTTTTGTCAGCAATCCATATATAAATATCTGAAGATAAAAGTAAACTCTTTGCCAATTCATTCAAATTAGTATCACAATTTTTTATTAAAACACTCGGCAATATACTTAAATAAAAATCATCAGAATAATACTCTGTTTTAAATAATTCTATTATATCTTTGGCGCTGGACTCAAGAAACGAGGAATAAGAAAATAGTGTGTCATCTTTGATTTTATCTAAAAATTTATAATTCAAAGAATCATCAGAAATCAGTTCATTCTTGAAATTTTTTAATAATAACAAAGTAATTTCGATATGTTCTTCTAATTTATAAGATTTATCTAAATATTTGAATAATCTTAAAGCTGAATAGATTACTTCACTAACCATACGCCTATCCTTACTTCCTAAAGATTTATTTCCTCTAAAATATTCGAATATTAAGGAGTCAGGCGTATTGTCAGAATTGACAATCATTTCGTATAAATGTTTGCTATGAAATATAGTATAATTGAGGCTCATAATCGCAGTATTGTAATTAATAAATTATTTGAAGAAAAAAAATATTTGTATAAGTGGGAAAAATAATATAAATTTACCACAAGGCATAAAGTAACAAAATTTAAACAAATATATTGCAGAAAAACTTAAAAATTCAAAATATTAGGAAAATATATTGACAGAAAGAAAAGTGTGGAATTATTTACACACAATTAACATCGATGTAGTTTTTGAATTATTTTAAATGAATAAATATTACATTAATTTAATTAATTATCAAAAAGTGTTTGTCTTTTTGCTAATTAATATTAGATTTGTAATGCTGTATAGTGTATTTTGTATTAGTATGTTTTGATGAAAATATACATTTTTGCAAAATTACTTGATATATTAAGCATTTAGCAAGAAACGAAAAGTCCTGATAAGCAGGATATAAACGAAATAGAAATAGAAATTGTAAATTTTAAAAGGTTATCTAAATGAAAAAGATATTCATATTCGCAATAGTATTGTTAGCTGCAACAATGTTGGTAGCTCAAGATACGCAATTGAAAAAATGGGTAGTTCCTTCAGGAGGAATGATTTATACACCAAATAATAATGCAAAACACATGAGTGTAACCACTGGGCAACCTGCTATCGCAAATGTTGAAGATGCTACATTAGAAGCTGACGGCAAAGGTACCGTAGGTGGTAATTTTGTTTATGGATTCTGGAAAATCAGATTTGATGCAACAGGAGCAGAAGAAACTTTTACTCCTGAAAGATTAATATCTAACTATCCGAACCCATTTAATAGTACTACAACTATAAAATTTGAACTTAAAACTTCAGCGGAAGTAAGTTTAAGAATTTTTGATGTTAATGGTAAATTAGTAAGAACCCTAATGCAATCAGAATTTCGCTCAGAAGGAGGAAGTGAAGTATTTTGGGACGGTAGATTTGATGACGGAATGGAAGCAAGTTCAGGCTCATATTTATATGAGTTGAACGTAAAGCCATTTGGCGGCTCAAACTCCAGAGAGTATTTATTAAGAGATGTAATGGTTCTATCTAAATAAGATAACACTATTACAGTAAAGCCAAAGAATCATAAAACATGATTTTTAGCTTTAGTTAAGATAGATTTCAAGATTAAAATAAATATTATAAATATTTAGTATAATTAAAAATGATAATAAAATATAAAAGTTGTTTAATAAATTTTTTGAGGTACATCATATGAAGAAGTTTTTTCTTCTCACACTGATGGCAGTATTTAGTCTTTTTGCGGCAATCAATTTGTCCGCTCAAAGAACTGTGCCGGAACAATTAAGTTTCCAAGGCAATATCACCGAGCAAGACGGTAAACCGATTACCGCTGCGGGTAAACAAATAGTAGTTACTATTTACGAAGACGAAACATCAACTACTCCTTTATATACAGAGACATTTTTAGATGTCAATGTAGAGGGTGGTTATTTTCAAGTTATATTGGGTAAAAATAACCCAATGATTTTATCATGGGACAAACAATATTGGTTTGAAATTACCTATGATAATGGTACACCTTACCCAAGAGTACCTTATACTACTGTTCCTTATGCTTTCTCAGCTCAAAATGCAATTGTAGCTGATTCTGCATTAACAGTAGCAGACGGTGCAATTACTCAAGGTAAATTAGCAGACGGCGTTATGGCATTGCCAATGGGTCCGGCTGGTGGAGTTTTGACAGGGACTTATCCTAATCCAGGTATTGATTCACAAGTTATAGTTGATGCTATTGCTGATGGTTCAATTACTCAAGATAAACTTGCTCCAAATGTAACTACAACTCCTTCTGGTCCTGCTGGTGGAGATTTGACTGGTACATATCCTAATCCTTTGATTGCAGTAAGTGCAGTTAAAACAAGACACATTTTTGACGGTGCTGTAACATCTCCAAAAATTGAAAATGAAACAATATTAGCTGAAGATATAGCTATGTCAGCTATTACTCCAGATGAATTAGAAAATACTACAGTTACTTCAGGTACTTATGGTGGAAACACAAATTCTGTTTCTTTCACAGTAGATGAAGACGGTAGATTATTGGATGCGATGGAAGTTCCAATTTTAATTAATGATAATGACGCAATTTCTGATGTGGACATCGTAGATGGCAATCCTTCAGATATGTTAGACTTACAATTAAGAGAAGATGTAGTAGGCGATTTTGAATTAGACGAGGTTACATGGTCATCAGGTACTTATGGTGCTTGGGGAAATGCAAACGGGACTCAATATTCAACTTTCACAGTAAATGAAGATGGTAGATTAACTGCAGCTGGTGTTACAAATGTAGCAGTAGATGATAACGCTGCAACTACTAATACTTCAGATATCAATGTTTCTGGTGCAACATCTAATGACTTAGATTTCCAATTGAACCAAGACGTTGTAACTGGAACTGAATTAGCTCCTGAAGCAGTAACTGAAGCTCACATGAGTATATTAAATGACCCAACTGATAATTATGTTATCGCTTGGAATGATGCTAATAGCTCAATGACTTGGATTGAAAATACAGTTTATACTTCTGGTTTGATTACTGGTGATGGTACTAGTAGTGCAAACGTTAGAATTGACGAAACTCAAGGTGCAAACGACGACGTAATCTTTAAATCTGGCGGTGCATGGACAACTGGTCAAGTAACTTCAGCGATGATTGCTGATGGTACAATTATGCCAGCTGATGTAAATGTAAACGCAGCAAATGCTGACAAAGCATTAGTAACTAATACTGCTGGTACAGCTGTTGAGTGGGGATTACCTGCAATGAATTCAGACGCTGTTACTATTAGTGGTACTGGTCAAGCCGGTTCTGCTTTCCAAGTAATTGATGGTTCTATCGGTTCTACCCAATTAACTGACGGTGGAGTTGCAACTATTGATATAGCTACTGACGCAGTAACACTTGCCAAAATGAATGACAACTCAGTAGGTTCAGCAGAAGTAGTAAATAACTCATTAACAGCAGATGACATTGCAGCAGATGCAGTCGGAAATAGCGAATTAGCAACAGATGCAGTAATGTTAGTAAATATGGCTAACGATGCAGTAGGTTCAGCAGAAGTAGTAAATAACTCATTAACAGCAGATGACATTGCAGCAGATGCAATCGGAAATAGTGAATTAGGAACAGATGCAGTAATGTTAGTTAATATGGCTGATAACTCAGTAGGCACAAGTGAATTGATTAATGATGCGGTTACAACTGCAAAAATTATTGATAACGCAGTAACAACTGCAAAAATATTAAATGCAAACGTAACAAACGATAAAATCGCAGACGGTACTATCCAATCAGGCAAATTAAATGCAACTGGTGGTAACCAAGGTGATATCTTGATTGTTAACGCAGCAAATGGCTTTGATTATACAAACGACCCATTAGCTTTAGGTGCAAATGGATATAGCGGTGCTTATACAGGTGCTGGAGATGCCTTTACTATTACTCATACAGGTACAGGCGGCTCAGTTATCCAAATAGCTCAAGCAGGTACTTCTACTGACCCAGCTCTAGATGTTACATCAAATGCAACTTCTGGTACAGGTACAGCTTTCAAAGCAACTGGTAATCCAAACGATGAAAACTATGTAGCTTATGTAAAAACTACTGGTACTACTGGTAGAGCAATGTTGATTGAAGGTAACTCACACAGTTCTTATGCTGCCGGTGTTACTACTGACCCAACAGATGATGATGAAGCTGTATTAGTTGTAAGAAACTTAGCAGATAATACAAATAACGGCTCTCCAATCCCAGGTGCATCTGGTAAAACAGCTATTAAAACTTATGGAGATATATGGGCAAACTCTGCAATAGGTGGTAGTTCAGTTGTAGCATTAAACCAAATTATTGTTGGTACTGGTGCTAACTCAGTTACTATTACTCCTCCTGCAAACTTAGGTGACCCATTAAACTTCTCTGATGATGTATCTATCGAAGGGGACTTAACTGTAACAGGTTTAGTTTCTGGTAATTCAATGTCATTTACATCAGTAACTTTTAACGATTTAGATATAACTGATGATTTATCAGTTGGAGATGAATTAAGCGTAACTGGTAATTCTACTTTAAATACATTAACAGTAGGCGGTACTTCTAAATTCACTGGTGCAATGGATGTAACTGGTGGTATAGCAAATACTGGTGGTAATGTAACAGTAGAAGGAACAACATTTAATGGTAATGATGTATCTATCCCAGGTACATTAGGTGTAACTGGTATTACAACTGCTACTGGAGGATTAGATGTAGCAGGCGGAACATTCGAATTGTCAGCTGGTACTACTGTAAATGAAATTGTAACTGATGTTACAAACGCTTCAACAGATGACCAACTACCAACTGCAAAAGCAGTATATGATAACTTTACATATTACGCAACAAATGGTTTGACTTTAGGTTCAAACACATTTAGCTTAGGTGGTACATTAACTCAAGCTACTACTATAGCACAAGGTGCAAACAATTTCACAATGACTGGTACTGGTCAATTCGACCACCAATCAACTGGTAACTTCGTAGTTTCTGGCGGTGATTTTTATGTAGATAAGAATGTTACTTTTGGAACTGGCGGAACAGAGACTGTTGTAGTAGATGGTACATCAGCTCAACCAATTGTAGATATCACAGGTAATGTAACTATAGATAATGGTTCTACATTAAAAACTGGAATATTAGCTGTAAATACAGATGCTACTATCGGTAATGATTTAGATGTAGATGGCGCAACAACAGTTGATCAGTTCACAGCAGATTTATCAGCAGGAACGGCAACATTTGACGGTACAGCAGATGTAACAATCAATGCAGCTGGTAATGTAGCAGCAGGTGGAGATTTAGATGTAGATGGCGCAACAACAGTTGACCAATTCACAGCAGACTTATCAGGTGGATCAGCATTATTTGACGGAACAGCTGACGTAACAATCAACGCAGCTGGTAATATATCAGCAGGTGGAGATTTAGACGTAGATGGTGCAACAACATTAGACCAACTAACAGTTGATTTATCAGCAGGAACGGCAACATTTGATGGAACAGCAGATGTAACTATCGATGCTGCAGGTAACCTAAATGTTGGAGGAACTGCAACAGTATCTAGTACTTCCGACCTAAATGGTGATGTAAGTGTTGGGGCTAATATGATTTTCGATTTGGCAGCTGCTCAGTCTATTACACACCAAGGTGGAGCAGGTGGTGATTTCACAATCTCATCTGACAATGATGTATTTATTGAAGGTACAGAATTTAGTGGTAATGATGTAACTGTTGCAGGAACAACAAATATCACTGGAGATTTAGACGTAGATGGCGCAACAACATTAGACCAACTAACAGTTGACTTGTCAGCAGGCACAACAACATTTGATGGAACAGCCGATGTAACAATCAACGCAGCCGGTAACGTAACAGCAGGCGGTGATGTAGCAGTAACTGGCGCCTTAGATGTAGATGGAGCAACAACATTAGATCAACTAACAGTTGACTTGTCAGCAGGCACAACAACATTTGACGGAACAGCTGATGTAACAATCAACGCTGCCGGTAACGTAACAGCAGGCGGTGATGTAGCAATAACTGGAGCTTTAGATGTAGATGGAGCAACAACAGTTGACCAATTTACAGCAGACTTATCAGGCGGATCAGCATTATTTGATGGAACAACCGACGTAACAATCAACGCAGCTGGTAATGTAGCGGCAGGCGGAGATTTAGACGTAGATGGAGCAACAACAGTTGATCAATTCACAGCAGACTTATCAGGCGGATCAGCATTATTTGATGGAACAGCCGACGTAACAATCAACGCAGCTGGTAATGTAGCGGCAGGCGGAGATTTAGACGTAGATGGAGCAACAACAGTTGACCAGTTCACAGCAGATTTATCAGCAGGTACAGCAACATTTGATGGTACAGCCGACGTTACTATCGCGGCAAGCGGTGATGTAACAGCAGGTGGAAATGTAACTGTTACTGGTAATTTAATTGCTAACGGTAATTCAACCTTAGGTTCTGATGCCAGCGACGATATTACATTTAATGGTGAAGTACAAGGTGCCAATTTCATGGTATTAGAAGGAGCAACAGACGATGGATTTGAAGCGACTTTAGCTTTAATGGATCCAACTGCTGATTACACATATACAATGGCAGGTGCTTCTGGTACATTCTTAACAACTGGTAATTTCTCAGTAGAAAATGGATTAACTTATGCTGGTAGCACACTTAAATTAGGTGGAAACTTAACGGGTGCAACAGCTATTACAAATAATGGTAATGCTTTAACTATCGTAGGTTCAGCAGGAACTACAACCTTTGCATCAAACGGTGATGTAGCGGTTGGTGGTGGGTTTGATGTAGATGGCGCAACAACAGTTGACCAATTTACAGCAGACTTATCAGGCGGATCAGCATTATTTGATGGAACAGCCGACGTAACAATCAACGCAGCCGGTAATATATCAGCAGGCGGAGATTTAGACGTTGACGGTGCCACAACAGTTGATCAATTCACAGCAGACTTATCAGGTGGATCAGCATTATTTGATGGAACAGCTGACGTAACAATCAACGCAGCTGGTAATGTAGCGGCAGGCGGAGATTTAGACGTAGATGGCGCAACAACATTAGACCAACTAACAGTTGACTTGTCAGCAGGCACAACAACATTTGACGGAGTTGCAGATGTTACTATCGATGCAAATGGTGATATTCTTGCTGGTGATGATGTTACTATTACTGACGAATTAACAGTAAATGGTGCAGTTGATTTTAACTCATCTCAAAACTTAAGTGGTAATTTGGTATTAGATGGTGCAGGAGCTCAAACTATTAATCATTCTGCTGGTGCAGCAACTGGAGATTTGACTATCGTTTCTACAAATAATGATGTAAAAATTGAAGGTACGGAATTTAGTGGTAATGATGTAACGATAGCTGCTGATTTATCTGTTGTAGGACATTATACTTCAGGTAGTGGAAATATTACATTGACAAATGGTAATGTAACAGCTGGCGGTAATTTCGTGACTACTAATGGTAACTTCACTACTACTAATGGTAATGTTTCTGCAAAAGATGGTTCATTTACAGGGAATATATCAGCAGTAAATGGTTCATTTTCTGGAAATATCAATTTAACCACAGCAAATGGTGCTTCTATCTCTCACACTGGTGGAGCAGCAGGTGATTTAACAATCTCAACTGGTGGTGATATGTCAATTCAAGCGAGTGACCATATAACTGTAACAGCAGGTACAGGCGATAATGTAAATATTGAAAACACAGTATTTAATGACAATAATGTAACAATACCTGGTGATTTAGATGTAGATGGTGCAACAACAGTTGACCAATTCACAGCAGACTTATCAGGCGGATCAGCATTATTTGACGGAACAGCCGATGTAACAATCAACGCCGCAGGTAATATATCAGCAGGTGGAGATTTAGACGTGGATGGAGCAACAACATTAGATCAATTAACAGTTGATTTATCAGGTGGTTCAACATTATTTGACGGAACAGCTGACGTAACAATCAACGCAGCTGGTAACGTTACAGCAGGCGGTACTGTAACAGTTACAGGAGCTACTGATCTTAATTCTACACTTGCAACAAGTGGTGATATTACTTTAGACGGTGCAGCTTCCCAAACAATTACTCACACAGGTGTTGGAGCAACAGCTGACTTAACAATTATTTCTACAAATAATGAAGTTATAATTGAAAATACTGAGTTTGCTGGCAATAATGTAACAGTTCCTGGTAATGTAACAACTAACGGAAACTCAACATTAGGCTCAGATGCAGCAGATGACATAACATTTAACGGAGAAATCCAAGGAGCAACTCCATTTATATTAGAAGGAGCAACTGACGACGGAAACGAAGCAACAATCGCTTTAATGGATCCAGG
>Ga0209692_10003253_pt1 | contig 16027 bp, 11 predicted proteins | sample tdDd472_FD_187129 | JGI IMG/M metagenome (GOLD analysis project Ga0209692, IMG submission 187129) | Marine sediment microbial communities from the Atlantic coast under amendment with organic carbon and nitrate - tdDd47.2 (SPAdes)... | ecosystem: Environmental > Aquatic > Marine > Coastal >...
GTGGCGATATCAGCATGGCGTAGAATAACTTTACTCACCATTTCAAGTGGGACACCAGACCTCGATGCTTGAGTTGCCGCGTGTCGTCTAAGATCGTGCGGTCGAAGTTTAACACCTACATCCCCACCTAACCGCTTAACCATCCTGTATACTGTTGTATAGCTGATAGGAAATATTCTGTCATTCGCACCGATCCCGTGTTCTCGAATATAGTCATCCATCCTCCGCATCATCCTTTGCGGCAAATATACGACCTCGCCATACCGACCGCTTTTGGGTTGCTCAATTGCAATAGTGCTCACATCGATATTCAAATCTCGTGGTCGCATACTCATAACTTCACAGACCCTCATTGCAGTTCGGGCCATAAGTTCAAGCATCATCCGTTCATGACCTTGAGCTCGATAGATGATCTCGTCCACTATCTCTTTGTCAAGTAACTCTGGAGACGTATGCCTCGGTTGCTTATAAAGTTTTTTAATTAACCCCTTGCTGCATGGATTAGTAAAATCGATATTAAAGGTATCTTTCACAAAATTAAAAAATGCACTGAGATGTCCGGTCCGGTTGCTCTTCGTGGACTGTGTCAGACCATCGGTTACCACTTCCAAGAATATGGCGACATCAGCTTCGGGTACCGCTGTAATATCTGTTCCAGAAAACAGGTCAAGAAACCTACTAAGAGTGTAGGAAAAAGGCCTTATAGTATTGGGCCTGGAGCGCGCCTCGAGGTAGCTCATGTACGCCTATCTCCATTATCCACGGTTATTGTCGTACTCATTTATTTATATCCTTTATCCAGTAAAAAGAACGGGGCCAGCTCTCCTTTTGGCTATTGCTTGGTCCTAAAGGTCACAAAGATAAAGGAAGATTTGACCCCTTTGGCTTTGGCAGGTTTTTTTAGGGGTGAAAACTAACTGATCCGGTGTAAGGGGGTATAAAAAACAGAAAGCCCTGTGTGACTATGGGTGTCATACAGGGCTTTTTGGTGGTTGAGGCAGACTGACAATCAGTTACTGTCTAGCATGGAGCCTGACAACTCCAGTTTTATTTGTTGTAAAATCTCTGAAAGTCTGTCTTGCATTTCATCTCACCTAAATGGAGCAATTTTTCAGTAGAAATCTGAAGTTGAACAGCAAGAACAAAAACGAAATATTGGCGTTGGCAATTTTAACAACAGTATCAGGTGTGCAAGGCTCCGGACTGACAGAAGACAACTGGCCAATCGCCCCGCATGTTGCTTGACGGCATTGTTATTGGCACGTCTTCATCCATTTCCTGATTTGATCGATGGTGGTCGTGGCCCCACCACATACCACGACCAAAACCGTGCTGAATTTTTCAAGCACTGGCATATTTTCATAGACAACGGCAAGACTTGCACCGCAGGCTGGTTCAACTAAAATACGGTGATCGTCAAGAAAACGTTCGCAAGCGGATAGTGCGCTTCGGTCCGATACTACGACGCTATGGATCGGATGTTTTTTCGCCGACTTCACAGCTCTCTCGCAAACTCGCTTGGCACCCAAAGACGTTGCTATGCTGGTAATTTTTTCCAGTTCAACTGAATGCCCGGCTTTGATTGCCTCGTGGAATGAAGCAGTTCCAGTGGTCTCAGCCGCGATAACGGGAATTCCGTTCCACCCGTTGCGGTGAAGCGCTTCCACCACGCCTGAGAGCAGGCCTCCGCCACCAACTGACAGCACGATGGCATCGGGCTTAAGGCCAGAACGAAAGACCTCGTCGATCAATGTTGCATGTCCCTCCCAAAGAAGTGGATCATCAAAAGGGTGGAGAAATGCATCCTTTGGACCGATTAGCGATCGTGCAAAAGCATTTGCCTCCTGCCATGAACTTCCCTGAACGATGACTTCGGCTCTCTCCTGGCACAGGAGCTCTTTTGCTCTATCTGTAGTTGTCTCCGGGACTACGACTGTGACCGGAAGTCCTAGCATACGACCAGCATAAGCGACAGCCAAACCGGCATTTCCACCGGATGATGAAATAAACCGCCGGGCTCCTTGTGCCATGTAGGTCTCGCAAGCATAGCCAATACCTCGTATTTTGAACGAACCGGGTGGTTGTAGTGCATCGAGCTTGAGCCAGACGGGTCGTCCCGCGATTACGCTCAGTTGTAGAGATTCAACAAGAGGAGTTTCAGTGTGGAGTGTCATCGTATGTCCATAAGTAATTCATTATATAGAAACTGGATAATTCGCAGATTTGAGCGGTATATGATATGGGGAATCAAGGACTGCAGGAGAGAGCTGTCGCATAGTCACAAGATTTGCATTGGCAATGTAACCCGAATATACGGCAATGGCAATTGGGATGTTTCCTAAGAAGCCACGCATAGTCTGCAGGTTTCGTAAATTACCCTTATTCCTGTAGCTATGAACCTGAGCCTTTCCCTGACTATGGCACATAGGTTTGCCGTTTCAAACACCGTAAGTATCGTTAGGATATTTGTGTGATGTCAACAGAAGCATTCATCGCAAAAAACGGAAAAGCTGCTCCATTTCTGCAAAACCTGACGGCAGACAATACTTTCCTATCTTTCAGTTGGATAAAGACGAAAAATAAATGCCCTGGCGTAAGAGATCTTTCCAGATTAACTTTATCACCACAGAGTTCGTTTTAATGCTGAGAACGACAGCTTCCTACAATCTTAAAAGTCTACATATATATTAAAGTTTGACCAAGTCGGTAGTTAACCGAACTCCCCATTGACAATATTTTGAGCAGGTGTATAGTGGTCGACCTCAGCGCGGGGTGGAGCAGTCTGGTAGCTCGTCGGGCTCATAACCCGAAGGTCAGAGGTTCAAATCCTCTCCCCGCTACCAAGAGATTCCAAGGCCTTAGAGGATTTATCCTTTAAGGCCTTTTTTGTTTTTTCTACCCTATTTCTACCGCCCTGGAATAATTTGTAAGAAAATCATGAGTCAGAAGAACCCCGACCTGCCTCAGTAGTTTGTATTCCAACTACTGCGTAACGCCTTTCAACGGTTCTATGGAAACAAGCGTTTAGCTGTCTCCGCGATAGGGCCATTCGTGACACTTGCTTGAATATCCAATTGTAATAACATATAGTAGGTGGTAACAAGTTTAACTGCCTAGAATTAAACGGATATCGATACCACTCGGTGGTGGTAACATTATTTTCACGGTCACTTCATCTACCAATTGTTACATATTTTGTGATTTGTGGAGTAGAATGGTTCAGATGTATTGGATATATGTTGACCACTGAATTACGAAACACAATAGATGTGGTCCCAGGTATTTACGTAAATATAAATTATTAGAGACTTAATAGTAAAATCAGGAAAAATGAAAAATATCAAAGTTCTGCTGACCCTTGCAGTATGTTTGTTGATGACATGTACGGCATCAGCCGAGAACCCTGGGGCGCAGGTAGTGATACCTGTAGCCGGTATGGTTAATATGGTCGACCTTGGTGCCAAGAAATGTATTCCCTGCAAAATGATGTCTCCAATAATAGATGAGCTTCAGCAGGAATACAAAGGACGTGCGGCAGTGACATTTATTGACGTCTGGGAAAAACCCGAGGAAGCTAAAAAATTCTCGATCAGGACCATTCCAACCCAGATTTTTTATGATACCGAGGGAAATGAAGTCGGGCGGCATGAAGGATTTATGGAAAAAAAGTCAATCGTGGCAATGTTCGAAAAACTAGGTGTCAAATAATAAATGGCCGAGTTTTTTCTAACAATTAATGAATGGATGAGCCAAGGTCTCCTCTTAGGGGGCCTTGGCTGTTTTCTTTGGGGGATGGTCAGTGTTCTTTTCAGCCCTTGTCATCTTGCCTCGATCCCACTTATTGTCAGTTATGTTGCCGGCCAAAATCAGGTAGTAACAGGCCGTAAGGCTGCATTATATTCAACTCTTTTTACCTTTGGTTTATTTGTTACAATAGCCACAATTGGTATTGTGTGTTCAGTTCTTGGTAGAATGCTGGGTGATGTTGGGCCATATATGAATATTGTAGTTGGTGCAGTTCTTGTCTGGGTTGCGCTAGATTTTCTCGGTGTTTCCAGCTGCTCAATTTCAGGTGGCCTCATGGCGAAAATCCAGGTTAAGGGATTGCCAGGTGCGTTGGTCTTGGGCCTGGCATATGGCATTCTTTCTGGTTCTTGTACTTTCGGTTTTATTGCGCCCATTCTTGCTATTATCACGGTTCAGAATGAGATCTTAACCGGGGTGGTATTCATCGTGCTGTTTGGTATCGGTCACTGCATACCTATAGTTGTCGCAGGTAGCTCAACCGCCTTGGTAAAACGCTTTCTCACTAATTGCGCCTGGCAACAAGGGGGGGCTATTTTTCGCAAACTGGCTGGAGTTTGTATTGGGGGACTTGGTCTCTACTTTATTAGCCAGCCTCTACTGCAGACCATTTAAATAGAAATAGATAGCCAAAGGTGCTTTGTATGCAATCAATTTCTTTGAGTCTCTACATGAATAGACATCAAGGGTTTAAATTGATCGGAAATATGTGAGAAAGCAATTAATACATGGAAAATATCCATGTATTAGCAATGCTCTGTGGCATACAGTTTTACAGTAACGGTTGATCGTCTGCTCGCAGTCTATTGCGGTCTGAGCTGTCTTTGTGTAAGTATCAGTTATAAGATGAGAATATCGCCACGAATCTTATCCAACAGTAATGACGTATATTGTGAATCTCTCAGATCTTGAGGAGTAAAGAACATGCCAATTTTAAATCGTATCGCAGACTACGCAGAAGATATGAAGCTCTGGCGACGACAACTGCATAAGCACCCGGAGCTGTCATACGATTGCCATGAAACCTCGGCCTTTGTGATAAATAAGTTGAAAGAATTCGGTGTTGATCAAGTTCATGAGGGGATAGCCAAGACCGGTGTTATTGCAATCATCAAAGGACAGGGCACAGGCAACGGAACAACTCTCGGCCTGCGTGCAGATATGGACGCACTTCCGATACAGGAAACCAGTGATTTGGATTATGCTTCCGTCTACGATGGGAAGATGCATGCATGTGGTCATGACGGGCACACCGCTATGTTGCTGGGTGCTACTCGCTACCTTGCCGAAACGCGTAATTTTTCTGGCTATGTTGCTCTGATATTCCAACCAGCAGAAGAAAGTGGAGGTGGTGCCCAGATGATGGTTAACGAAGGCATTATGGACAGATTTGGGATAACCGAGGTTTATGCACTGCACAACACGACGGATGCAGACGTTGGCCACTTCTATACCATGCCTGGCGCGATAATGGCGGCGGTTGATGAATTCAAGATCAAAGTCAAGGGAAGGAGCGGTCACGCTGCCTACCCACAGGACACAGTTGATCCCCTAGTCGCAACCCTTGGGATTGCTACGGCAATTCAAACAATTATCAGTCGTAACCATGACCCCAGGAAGGATGCGGTGTGTTCAATCACACAGTTTCATGCAGGTACGACGCATAATGTGATTGCCGAAACTGCCTTTATTAGCGGGACCATCCGTACTTTCGATAAAGAGGATCGAACAATGATTCTTCGACGCCTGCAAGAGATTGCTGAGGGACAAGCCTTGGCCTATAACTGCAAGGCAGAGGTGATGCTGGTCGAGGGCTATCCTGCGACTGTGAACAATTTGGAAAAGACCAAATTCGCCGTGGAGGTAGCGAAGGAAATTGCAGGCGAGGCTGCAGTCAATGGCAATACCGGGCTTCAATTAGGTGCAGAGGATTTCTCTTATATGCTAGAAGCACGTCCTGGGACTTACCTCTTCCTGGGGCAGGGTGAAGGTCCAGGGTTGCATACGACAAACTATGATTTTAACGATGAAATACTCCCTTATGGTGCATCCTTCTTCGCACGGATTGTAGAAAAGGCGCAACCAGTGGTTGTCTAGCATTCAATAATGATCACATGCTAATATTGACAGAATAAACCTGATTAAAAGGGATTTTGACCAATTATTGCGATATGTACTATATACAATTGATGGAAAACCAGAGAATGAACTCAGCGCTACTGATATTATCTAGTGCGCGATGAGGGGCACCTCAATTGTTTGACTACCGGGGATGATGGGGAAGTGGCAGGAAAGATCAGCCAACGTGATTGAGGGCTCTTTTTACAGTCTGACCAAAATCTCCTACGGTACAAGGCTTTTTGATAAAATATTCAGCTCCCAGATCCTGGGCCTGTTGTAATTCATTCTCTCCTGAGTAGCCACTGGCAATAACAGCCTTTTGTTCCGGGTGGAGATGTAAAATCTGCTTGAGAGTCATTATTCCATTGATCTCGGGGCTCATGATCATATCAAGTAATACCAGATCATAGGCACGGGTTTTGGCCAGTTCTATTGCTTCTGCTGCATTTATGACCAGATTCATTAAACTTTTTTAAAAAATTTTGTGACAGAACCAAGATTGAAGCTTTTAACTTATCCATCTCCAATTCGAGGCTTTTACGAGAGAGGGTTGCTCGGAGAAATTTCAGTGCCAAGGAGAAAAAGACATGCCCCATATGTTCACGAATCGTCCTCGGTTGCATGACCTAACGAGAGGAAGGGGCGACTTAGAGGCCCAGTTTCGTTGGGAAACCATCAATGCGGTCTGTTATAAAATCGGCGGCATCATTTTTGTCATAGGCAGCATTCTTTTTTTTCCCCGCTTTGAAGCCTACGCGGACATCGGGGCCTGGACCTTCTTTATCGGTTCAATGTTCTATCTTGTTGTTACCGTTCATGATCTCTTTGAAGTTTTCCGTCATTGGCGAGCGGTAAATCATCACGATCGAAATCAAATTCTTGAATATACGGCGGCCGCAAGTTACGTCTGGGGTACGATTCTGTTCACGGTGGGCAGCATTTTCTTTCTTTCCGCAGTGGGCTGGTTTAAGGCCGCCGCTTGGACGTTTGTGGGCGGCAGCCTTTTGTTCGTAGTCGGTGCCTGCATAAACGTCCTCCAGGTAGTTCGGTCCCAGTCTCTCATAACCCTTCAACTCATGAACCTGACGGCGGTATCATTTGTTGTTGGCTCCGTACTCTTTACAGTGGCCTCGGTGCCTTACCTTTGGGATGTGAAGGCCCCGTCTGACCGTACGACATTGTACGCTTTTCTGGCATGGCAATATTTGACCGGCAGCCTGTTGTTTTTAATTGGCGGTATGTTCAATTACTGGCGTGCTTATTTGGTGATCCGGAAGGAGATTAAGGGGCAAATGACCCAAACTCCAGAAGTCGGCCAGATGGATTCTAGGACCGAGCATTAGGGCACGTCTCTGTGGCGACATTTCCACCCCGATACCAGTCCGCAAAAATGTGTCCACTTTTTCTCCACCACTTCAACAGTTTACCTATCTGAAAATGACACCGAAAGGAATTTCTGTTGTATTTTGTAAGAGTCGATATATTCTTACGAAAGTCCTGAGAATCTATTGCTCGGACAACCACATATTGGTGGTTAGCGTGACCTTTTTTTAATAAGATGAAGCTTAGTCTCCACAAAAACCGCATCTCTGATGCACTTCTTTTCAATGAGGAACAGTTTATTATGTCGTCTGAATACAAAACGATCTTGTTTACGTCAAATCTATCCACGACCAGTCGTGTCGCTTTCAAACAAGCTGCCGCCCAGGCGATTCAGTTTGATGCAAAGCTTATTTTGCTCCATGTTATGGAGGGACCTTCCGGCACCTACGAAGGTTACGTATCTAGCCTTTTTGGTCATGATAAATGGCAGCAAATATTAAAAAACAATAAGGAAGAAGCCAAGCACGCACTTGTTGGCAAAGTGACTCCCAAACAGATGGTGCGGACGGTTCTAAGTGAATTCTGTAAGGAAAACAAAAAAGAGGATGAAAACTACGTAATCCCCAAATATGAGATTGTGGTCACAGAAGGAGATGTTGTTGAGGTAATCCTTAAACAAGCGGCTGAGTTTAAATGCGATCTGATTGTCATGGGCGCCAGCGAGGGTTTGCTGTCAGGGATTTCAGTTGGTAAAAATATAAAATCAGTGCTGAAAAAATCGAAAGTCCCTGTTCTTGTTGTACCTGCGAGTCCTGATTGAAAAGGACCCCCATAAGACTAACCTCAACAAACGGGGCTTTTTGTTACCTCAAGGTCAGTGAAACATCACACTGCTCTCGACATGATGATCAATCTTTAAGAAGAGATACGTGTCTTAAAGATTATTTTCGTTCACTCTTTGTCGTACCCCCTTGTGGGGTGTTAAGATCCTGGAAATGTGAGAGAGAAGGGTTGCGGGACGAAGAAACTCTCACATTTTCCTGGTCCAAATTCATGGGCCCAGAAAATTAATTGTACTCTGCTGTATCCAGTTATGTTGAGATTATTATTTGGAACAGTCAGGTAATCAAATATTTACAGAACGATACGCATCAATAATGTGCTGAATATCAGCATTGTTGCTCCATTGCTTTCTCTGATAATGCTCCAGTGTTTTGCTCAGGTAATTCATGGTGATTCTTGATTGTTCGGTGGTATTAGCTTGCCAAATCAACTCACCAACTGGGCTGATTTTGGTTTGCTTATCGTCTGTATTCCCAGGCGATGAAACCAGTAGAATCTCATAGAAACGTTGGTTTTCTTCAACTAACACTTCATTCTTAAGACTGAAATCAAGCTGAATTAGTTGCTGCCGAAGCGTAAATTGGTGGTGAACAGGGCACAGAAGGAAATCGATATTTGTTGTGGAGTGACTCTGATGAATAGCGTTGACGAACTGAGTTGTTAGATCTCCACCCACTCCGGCAATAATGACTAAGTTTTTCCCTTCATATTGTTCTATTGGTAGTGCTGCCACATCAAGGCAATGAATTTGCCATTTTGAAGGCGAATTTGGGTAAAAGCGCTGTAGTTTGTTTTCTAGCTCGTTCATGAGATCAGGAACAATGTCAACAAAGTGAATGTATGGTGCAGCGAGTCGAGACAATAAGGCTGTTCCCAATAAGCCATGGTCACAGCAACAATCCCAGATATAGGTATAGTCAGATGTAACCATCGATTCAATGTGCTTCAATCTTTTGCTGAGTTTCAAGATGGGCCCTCTCAAATTATTTGTAATGGTTGAAAATTGACGCATTGTAAAAGTTTTTTTGTTCTTTTTCAAGCACTTGTAGTTGTTGACGGTAGGTGCCTTTTTGGGGTTCCTCCCCCAGCTGTATCTCCCGCTTTATGCAAGTATATCTGCAACATTAGCCCAGGTGTTTTTCTTGATGTAAGTCTGTCTTTATAGATATTCGCTGAAATACTCCTGTCTGAACAAATTACCTGAGATTTAGACGGGGTAATACTTTATGACTGAAGCACAGTAGGAAGATTTGGTTAACGAGTGGGCTACTCTAACCGAATGCTTGATCTCATCCTTCATATGGAGAGGAGCGGCGTTTTGTAGAGTATCTTTATCAGCCCATTATAACCTGAAATTTACAGACAACAGCCTCATGCCTGCATTTCTCTTGAATATTTCTCCATTCAATGGCTATATTTTTGATAATTAATGAAGATAGTACACATGTAAGAGATCATTAAATGAAAAAATGTTCTGCAAAGGCCAGCAGATATGATCACATCTTCCCCGCTGCCAGTCCAGGAGACATAGAGCAATATAGCTCCCTGGGCCGCTTCATGAATATGTAACCATCTCTACTGGCCAGAAATCCGGGTTAATGGCAAGAAGAACCAACAGGAGATAGCTATGTCAAAAATCAGCAAGATTGTAGGCCGGGAAGTCATGGACTCGCGCGGGAATCCAACCGTTGAGGCAGACGTGTATCTGGAGACAGGGGCATGGGGCAGAGCTTGTGCTCCTTCCGGAGCGTCAACAGGCTCGAGGGAAGCCCTTGAATTGAGGGATGGTGATAAGAGTCGATATTTAGGCAAGGGTGTATTAACGGCAGTTGCAGCTGTAAATGAAACTATAGTTTCTGCCCTCCTTGGTCAAAACTCATATGACCAGGAGACCATTGACAGAATCATGATTGATCTGGACGGTACAGAGAACAAGGAAAAGCTCGGTGCCAACGCAATCCTCGCCGTCTCTTTAGCAAATGCAAAAGCTGCGGCCATGGATAAAAAAATCCCACTTTATCAGCATATTTCAGAATTAAACGGAACCCCCGGCCAGTATTTGATGCCGGTGCCAATGATGAACATCATCAACGGGGGGGAGCATGCAGATAATAACGTAGATATCCAGGAGTTCATGATCCAGCCAGTTGGAGCTAAAAACTTCAGGGAAGCATTGCGTATGGGAGCCGAAATTTTTCATCACTTGAAAAAGGTGTTGAGTGACATGGGATTGAGCACGGCTGTTGGTGACGAAGGCGGTTTTGCACCGAACCTGTCTTCAAATGAAGAGGCCCTGGCGGTTATTGTCAAGGCTGTTGAGACAGCTGGTTACCAGATGGGTAAAGACATAACACTGGCATTGGATTGCGCTGCGTCAGAGTTTTATGCAGATGGGAGTTATAACTTAAAAGGTGAGAACAAATCTTTTGATTCTGAAACCTTTGGCGATTACCTGGCCGGGCTCAGTGAAAAATATCCGATTATCTCCATTGAAGATGGTCTCGATGAAAGTGACTGGAGTGGTTGGGCTAGTTTGACTAAAAAAATTGGTTCTCGTATTCAGTTGGTTGGCGACGATTTGTTTGTGACGAACACCAAAATATTCAAACATGGCATTGAGACTGGTGTAGCCAACTCTATTCTCATCAAGTTTAACCAGATTGGTTCTTTGACAGAAACTCTGGATGCGATACGAATGGCCAAAAAAGCTGGGTATACCGCTGTGATCTCCCATAGAAGCGGTGAAACAGAAGATGTGACCATTGCAGATCTGGCGGTCGGGACAGCAGCCGGTCAAATAAAAACCGGCTCACTTTGTCGTTCTGATCGAGTTGCAAAATATAATCAACTGTTGCGTATAGAGGAGGAGTTGGCAGAAAAGGTCAACTATGCCGGTCGAAAAGGAATACAAGGGCAATAGTTCTAACTCCGTTAAGCGGAATAAATAGCTCGGAGACAGCTTGGATGCTTGCAAAAATACCAATTCAATCTGTAAGTTACTAAGCAGGACATTTTTTTATAGCAAGGGACTAAAGGTGTGCAACTGATGAGGAGACAACTTTGAGTGATAAGACAATTCTAACTGACTTTGATACCTATCTTATGGGTGAAGGCAGCCACGAACGGGCTTATGAGAAAATGGGGGCACACCTGGTTGAGATTGATGGTAAAAAAGGTGTTCACTTTAGTGTGTGGGCCCCTAACGCTCGTCAGGTGTATCTCTTTGGTGATTTCAACGCATGGCATGGTGAAAGTCACCCGCTTATTTCCAGCGACAGTGGCATCTGGACCCTCTTTGTGCCGGGGTTGTCCGAGTTTGCAGTCTATAAGTATCGTATAGTAGACCAAACCGGTGAGATTTTTGAAAAGGCAGATCCCTATGGCTTTGCTATGGAGCAACGCCCCAGAACTGCCTCAGTAGTTGCTAATCTTGACCGATATCAGTGGACTGACGGGGACTGGATTAGTCGACGGGCCGAACATCAGGCGCTCGATCGTCCGATCTCCATCTATGAAGTGCATCTTGCTTCCTGGCGAAAGGTTCCGGATGAGAAGTGGGGCTCTCGCTACCTGACATATCGTGAGCTGGCCGATGAACTGATCCCTTATGTGGTTGAGATGGGTTACACTCATCTCGAATTGCTCCCCATAGCCGAGTATCCTTTTGATGGGTCCTGGGGCTACCAGGTGATGGGGTTTTATGCACCCACCAGTCGTTTTGGCAGTCCGGAGGATCTTATGTATTTCATCGACAGGTGTCACCATAATCAGTTGGGGGTTATCCTCGATTGGGTCCCCGCCCACTTTCCCAAGGATGGTGCAGGCCTTAACTTTTTTGACGGTACCCATCTCTATGCCCACACCGATCCCAGGCAAGGGGAACATCAGGATTGGGGCACCATGATTTTTAACTATGGACGTAACGAGGTTCGGGCTTTCCTCATCTCTAACGCTCTATTTTGGATTGAAAAATACCATTTTGACGGTTTACGCGTTGATGCGGTAGCCTCAATGCTTTACCTGGATTATTCCAGGGAAGATGGACAGTGGCTTCCCAATCAGTACGGAGGTCGAGAAAATCTGGAAGCTATCAGTTTCTTACGAAAAATGAACGAGGTTGTTCACGGGGTTTTCCCTGGAGTACTTACCATGGCAGAGGAGTCGACCTCATGGCCAATGGTTTCAAGACCTACCTACACCGGCGGTCTTGGCTTTAGCCTCAAATGGAATATGGGCTGGATGCATGATACCCTCGGGTATATGGGCAAAGATCCGATCCATCGCAAATATCATCAGAATGATATGACTTTTGGTCTTCTCTATGCGTTTAACGAAAACTTCATTTTACCTTTGTCCCATGATGAAGTGGTGCACGGCAAAGGCACCCTGCTAAGCAGAATGCCGGGAGATGAATGGCAGAAATTTGCCAACTTGCGGGCTTACTATGGTTTTATGTGGGCTCACCCTGGGAAAAAGCTCTTGTTCATGGGATGTGAGTTTGGTCAATGGCAGGAATGGGACTTTGACACCGGTCTGGAATGGGCTGCACTTGAGGCTCCCAATCACCAGGGCTTGAAACGATCGGTTCAGGATTTAAACCAGCTCTATAAAAATGAACCAGCGCTGTATGAAAATGACTTTGACGCCAGTGGCTTTGAATGGATAGATGCCAGTGACACAGACAACAACGTCTTGTCTTTTATTCGCAAAGCCAAATCCAGTGATGAATTCCTTGTCATCGTCTCAAACTTTACACCGGTTCCCTGGCATGGTTATCGGATTGGCGTACCTAAACTCGGCCGATATCACGAAGTCTTCAATAGCGATTCTGATCACTATTGGGGGAGTAACGTGAGCAATTATGGGGGGCAAACTGCCGACTCGATACCAACCCACGGTCATCCACAATCGTTATCGCTGACATTGCCACCGCTTGCAACCATAATGCTTAAGTTGGAAACTTAAGTTAAAACAGCTATCAAGAGTTGGTAAACTTCTTTTACAAAGAGGGAACAGGATGAAGAAGCGACTTAGAGTTCAATCCCATCCATATCCGGGCCAAAAGCCTGGAACATCCGGATTACGTAAAAAGGTAGTAGAATTTCAACAAGCCAATTATCTGGAAAACTTTGTCCAGTCTATTTTTAATACGATTGGACCTTGCTCGGGACATACGTTGGTTATCGGTGGTGATGGTCGTTTTTATAATCGAGAAGCCATTCAAATTATTATTCGCCTGGCTGTAGCAAATGGATTTTCCCGTCTGCTGGTGGGACAAGGAGGTATCTTGTCAACGCCTGCAGTAAGTTGTGTGATTCGAAAACAACAGGCCTCTGGCGGAATTGTGTTATCTGCCAGCCACAACCCGGGTGGCCCGACTGAAGATTTTGGTATCAAGTTTAATGCGGCTAATGGCGGGCCGGCACCTGAAAAAATTACCGATGAGATTTATCAACAAAGCCAAAAACTTCAGGAATATTTTTTAGTTCAATCAGAAGATGTAGATCTTGATTCACTGGGGAAGCATCAAATCAGTGAGACCCAAATTGAAATTATCGATCCAGTAACCGATTATGCCGACCTGATGGAATCGATCTTTGATTTTCCTGCTATGTCGTCTTTATTCACTGGAGATAAATTCCGTATGTGCTTCGATGCCATGCATGCAGTCACGGGACCTTATGCCAAAGAAATTCTGGAAAACCGACTGGGGGCACCCAGGGAAACAGTCATCAATGCAATTCCACTAACGGATTTTGGTGGAGGTCATCCGGACCCGAATCAGGTCCATGCACACGAACTTGTATCCCTTGTACAGGGTAATAATGCTATCGATTTTGGTGCTGCTTCAGATGGAGACGGTGACCGAAATATGGTGCTGGGTAAAGATTGTTATATAAATCCCTGTGATAGCCTGGCAATCTTAGCTGCCAATGCAAAACTGATTCCCGGTTATGGCGGTGGTATTGCCGGCATTGCTCGCTCAATGCCAACCAGTAGAGCTGCAGATCGTGTAGCGGCCTCATTGGGTGTTGAATGTTATGAAACACCTACCGGCTGGAAGTTCTTCGGTAACCTGCTCGATGCTGGAAGAATTACCCTTTGCGGCGAAGAAAGCTTCGGCACCGGTTCAGATCATGTACGTGAGAAAGATGGTCTTTGGGCAGTGTTATTTTGGCTAAATTTGATTGCGGTAAAGCAAGTACCCGTTAAGACGATAGTCCGTGAACACTGGCAACAATACGGTCGAGATTATTTCACAAGACACGATTACGAAAGTGTCGATAGTGATAATGCGCAAAAGATGATCGATCGTCTTCGTCTTACTCTTGATAAATTGTCGGGTCAGGAATTCGTGGGGTTACGTATCGAATCTGCAGATGATTTTTCCTATCACGATCCGGTTGACCACAGTGAATCCACAACACAAGGAATACGGATTTTTTTTAGCAACGGAGGAAGAATTGTGTTCCGTTTATCTGGTACAGGTACTCAGGGAGCCACCTTACGTGTCTACCTCGACTGTTATGAAGACACTCTGTTTGACCAGGATCCTCAGCAGGCATTGGCTGAATTGATAGAAGCAGCTGATCAGATAGCTGGCATTAAGCAATGGACCGGACGCGCTACTCCAGATGTTATAACCTAAAGTGAAATGATTGTGAGCCATGCATATCTTAATGGTGGCATCTGAAAATGATGCACATTTAATATTGGCCGACTGAATCTATCTCAAGCTGATTTCTACTCCAGGTTGACATGCTTACTGTTTCTTGAAATCTTGGGCTGGACAGATTTCGGGCTTAGGGGGATTCATCCTTATTGCTAAAAAAGTATTGAAGCGCCATGCTTGATTGCGCAGATCTGTAAAATGTGATTTAAACTGGTTTGCAGAATTTGCCAGATCGGGTATCGTTTTTCACAATTTAATTAGTCTGTACAATTCAAGCTGTTTGCCGATAGCCTTTCCATTGTTCTTTTACCCAATTACAAGAGAGCCTGCCTTAGATACCAGGTATTCAGGCACGCCCAAAATATGAAAAAAACTATCGCCTTACTTGCGCTTCTCGCTGCCTTCCCTCCTCTTTCGACAGATATGTATCTGGCAGCTATTCCACTTCTGGTTGATTCCTGGCAACAGCCACTGGCCACTGTTAATCTGACTCTGGTTGGCTTTTTCGTATCCTATTGTGGTTTCCTGCTGGTCTATGGACCACTTTCGGATCGCTATGGCAGGCGACCACCTCTGCTGATAGGTCTTGGGCTGTATGTCCTGGCCAGCCTGCTTTGTGCTGTCGCAGATAACATCGAGTATTTGATAGTTGCCAGAATTTTGCAGGGAGCCGGAGCTGCAAGCGCTTCTTCGATCGCCTTTGCAATCTGTAAAGACCTTTTTGACGGTAACCTGAGACAACGTATTTTCCTCCAGCTTGGGGTGATTGTCGCTGCTGCTCCCATGGTGGCGCCTGTAATCGGAGGCTGGGTTATCGAGTTATTCTCCTGGCACCTAGTCTTCGTACTTCAAGCGGGTTTGGGTATGATGGCTTTTGTTGGGGTCTGGCGTTTGAGAGAGTCACTAATGGAACTAAATACAGAGAATTTAAGTAAAATATTTAGAAGCTATATGAGACTGGCAGGAAATAAACAGTTTTTTTTGCTTACTCTGGCCTTTGCCTGCCTCGGCATACCTTTTTTTGCTTTTATCGCAATATCTTCGAATATCTATATCAATGATTTGGGGTATTCTGCACGGGAGTATGGATATTTCTTTGCCTGCAATGCGTCGGCGTTTATGCTTGCTCCGCTGTTATTTTCGAAAATCGCCGGTCGTTTACAGCTCCGTCACCTGTTGACGATAAGTTATCTGGGTGTCCTGGTGTCCTCCATGCCTTTACTCGCCTCTCAGATTCCGCAACCCTTCAGGATCGTCGTGCCA
>Ga0209692_10003254_pt1 | contig 16023 bp, 17 predicted proteins | sample tdDd472_FD_187129 | JGI IMG/M metagenome (GOLD analysis project Ga0209692, IMG submission 187129) | Marine sediment microbial communities from the Atlantic coast under amendment with organic carbon and nitrate - tdDd47.2 (SPAdes)... | ecosystem: Environmental > Aquatic > Marine > Coastal >...
CCCACCGGGCCGCATGAGAAACGTTCACAATGTCAGGAAAGCAACTTGGCGAACCGACCGAAACGGTGGTCTATCAGGCGCACACCAAGACGAATGCGTAACGTAGTTCGGCGATATTCCTGTGTTTTTGCAGGGAAGTCAAGTCAGCCGAGTATGAACTGATTGTTTCAACCGCCTTTAAATGTCCTTGCATTCATCGAAAACCCGCCTTGCGCAGAACTGGCATTGTTCCGGGTTCATTTTTCGCATGATCCGTGGAATGGCTTGTTTTTTGGAAGCAAAGACATTCTGTCGTCCGATGGCCTGGAGGTAGCCGCCACGTTTAAGGAAGGCCTTATCGTCCAGGTTGAGGCCGCAGAGATAGAACCCGCCGTTGCGGTCGCGCCATTTGCGGGCTTCCTGGGCGAGAAACTCCGCGCCGGTGATGTCGAGCGCATTGACCCCGTCGCAAACCAAAAGCACATGGCGGCAGGAGGTGTCGTGTTGGGCAATGGCGTTCAAGCGCTCTTCCAGCGCGTTGACCGAGCCGAAGAAAATCGCTCCGCCTACTTCGAGAACGTCGAGCTGCATGCAGCGCCGGGTGGACAGTGGGGCGACCGGCATGAAGCGCTTGGGCTGGGCGTCCGGGTTTGGGGCCAGGGAGTGGACCCGCGGATTGGCCGCCTTGTTGAGATACATCAGCAGCGAAAGCAACATGCCCGCATAGATGGCGAACTCGAGATCGAGCAGCAGCGTTGCGCCGAAGGTGACGGCCAGCAGGACGCCTTCCTCTCGGCTGGTTTTGAGGATTGTCCCGATATGGTGCCAGTCGATCAGGTTGTAAGCGACGATCAGGATGATGGCGGCCATGGAGGGGATCGGGATATAGGCGGTCAGCGGCGCGATAGTCAACAGGGCGGCGGCCAGGATCAGCGCCGCAAGAATGGCTGCGACCGGCGTCCGTGCGCCTGCTTCGTAGTTGACGCCCGAGCGGTTGAACGAGCCCGATCCGGCGTAAGAAGAGAAGAAACTACCGACCATGTTGGACAGCCCCTGGCCGATGAACTCCTGATTGCCGTCGATGGTCTGGCGGCTCTTGGTGGCGATGGAGCGGCCGATGGAAACCGCCTCGATCAGGCCGAGCACTGCCACGGCCAGGGCCTCGGGTGCGAGTTGGCGCAGCGTGGCGAGGGAGAAATCGGGGCTGGAAAGCGGCGGCAGTTGGGCCGGGATCGCCCCGACCAGCGGGACCCCATGATCGGCTGCGCCGAGCCATAGGCAGCCAAACCCACCGGCCAAAATGGCAGCCAGCATATAGGGTGCTTTGGGCAGAAATATCTTGAAGGTCAGGGCGATGACCAAGGTTCCGCCTGCTACGCCGATTACCCAGAGGTTGGCGTTGGGCAGGCCGAGGAAAATGTCCCACCAGGTATGGAGAAAAGACTCGCCCTGCGGCACCTGAACGCCCAGCGCATGCTTGATCTGGCTTGTGGCGATCAGGATGGCCGCCCCGGCGGTAAAGCCGACGACGACGGTGTGAGAGAGAAAGTTGACCAAACGCCCGAGCCGCGCCAGCCCGAAAGCGAACTGATAGACCCCGGCCAGGAAGGTCAGGGTGAGGGCCATCTGGATGAATTCGGGACTGCCCGGTTCGGCATGGTGCGAGACGGTCGAAAAAACGACGATTGAAATTGCGGTGGTCGGCCCCGAAACCAGATGTTTGGACGAGCCGAAAAGTGCGGCGATGATCGGCGTCACGATGGCGGTATAGAGTCCATACTGAGGCGGCAACCCGGCGATCATGGCGAAGGCCACACCTTGGGGAAGCACGATGACCGCGCCGGTAATAGCGGCGATCAGGTCGGCCCGGAGAGTCTGCCGGTCGACTTCTCCAAGCCAGCGCAAAAAAGGAAAGACGTGACGCGCCCAGTTCCGGCGCGCCGCCGGGAGGGCTTGGATCTTGGCGTAGGACATGGGGGGATATCCACTCGCGAGCAATTTTATTAGGTTCCCGTGATATACGCCTGAAAAACAGGGATTCCAAGGGAAAAATGCTGCGAAGCAACAAAGAATTTATTGCGCCGCACACAAGCCTTTGAAAAGAGCCGTTTTCCTCTGAGTGTGCCCCCTTAAGGTTTAATGCCGTTTTGCGCCATATATAGCGACTGGTTGGTCTGTTGGCCAATGATAGACCGTGCTGTTGCTTTGCTCCGTGCCCTTTTGTTCGTCGGTATGGGATTTGCCGCCCATACCCAGAGAAACGGTCCGCCGCCCGTTGTGTAAGGAAATGAGCCTTCCGAGATTATGCTAAATGCGCTCCACGTCTACGTCGGTGGTGCGTTTTCCGTAGTGATCGTCCAGCTTGGCGTTCCGTTTAAACGGCTTGGCGGCTTTCCGTTTTTCGGGGGGTGGCGTCGGACGGGCCTCTTCTGGGTGATTGGACGCGCAACAAGCCATCTGCCAGAAGGTTTCGGTGCTGTGCAGCCAAAACCGCCAGGACTCATAAACGACCGTCTGCTGGAATTTCAAAGCAGGACCAAACCAGTTCAACATCTCTAAAGTCTCCGCTTCCGGTTATCTGGACGATTATAGCAGAAACGGACGAGTTTTTCACCGCTCAAAAAGAAGAGGAGAGGGATGCCAAAACATCATGCGTGGGTGTGACGGAGCTAAGGTGTTCCCTTTATTCCCCTTCGGTAATCCGTTTCCAGCAGGCGTCTTGTTCTTCTTTGGGGATGGAGGCGGAGGCGGTTTCTAGTTGTTGTATGACTTTTTCGGCCTCGGGATAGGTTTTGTGGAGGATGAGGAAGACGTCATTTTGGGAAATCGATGTTGAGGCGATATTTTCGATAGGGGTGGTTTCGAGGATTTCTCTTGCCGGTTCGGCATAGTCGATCACGTAGTCGCCCCGCCCGGCCTTGAGCATGGCGAAGGCGGTTTTGTGGTTTCGTGCGCTTAAAAGCTCTACTCCATTGGCCGGGTCGGCGGCGTATTTGGCGAGGCCGCCGTAGCTGTAGCCGTGGATGGCGATAACCCTTTTGCCCCGCATTTGCTCTCTGGTGGCGATAGGAGGCGCGGGTTCTTTGTGGAAAATTCTGAGATCGACCACGGCCACCGGTTTTTTGCTTAGGTAGCAACAGTTCTTAAGGGCCGAGGCGTTGACCAGAATGGAGAACTTGGAAGCGCCGTTTCTGAGATTTCTAAACATCCGGGCTGCCGGATAGTCTTTGGGGCGCCAGGGGATATTCACTTCCTTGAAAATATGGTCGGCGATGCAGACAAGAGGATTTTTCAGCTTGCCCTTCTCGTCCCGTTTGGTTGTCCAGACCGACACGTCGGGATAAGCATATTCAATTTCCTCAGCGGCCTTTGCCGAGGGGGGCGTAAGCAAAATGACAATGGTGGCCAGTAAAGCGACGCCAAGAGGGAAGGGGGTGTTTTTCATGCCTGCCTTTGTTTTGAGGCTTAATCGCGTTCATTTCTTGGTGGAGTGTTCAACTTAGGACGTGAATATAGGGGGTCCTCAAAAGATTTGATAGCGGCCAAGCAGATAGAGGCATCCGTTTGATCTGAGTTGGAGGGGTTCTAAATTGGGGCGCCTTTATCGTCCGCTATAAAGGTAGACCGAGATTGTTGCGCATTTTGGTGAGCGTGGTTTCTAGGGCTTGACGTTCTTCGGGGGTGACATCTCTCAACACCCGATTGGTATGGGCGAGGACCGTATGGCGCACGGTTTCGTATTTTTCCTGGCCGGTTTCGGTTAGCGAGATGGAGCGTACCCGGCCGTCGCCTTCACCGCGTTTGCGCACCAGCAGACCTTCTTCTTCCATACGGTCGATCAGGTGGCTGGCGGTTGATTGCTCGATCATGGCGTATTCGGCCAGTTCGTTGACCGTCACTTCGGTTTCGGCCGCCAGCACGGCCAATACGCGCCAGTTGGAGATGGTCAGGCCGAATTTCTTTAGATCAGTCTTCAGCATTTGATTGAGGCTGAAGGTCAGTCGGCTCATCAGATAGGGGAGAATGCGGTCCAGTACGACGCCCGTTTTGCTGCCGATGGCGGGGAGGAGGCTGTCGTCCTCCGGCGGGGCCTGTTCGGGCGATTGTTTAGGCTGGTCGGTCACCTGCTTTATCCGTCTTTCTTTCAACACTCTGATGAATCTGCATGTTTCTGCTGAGAGAAACAACCTTCATGCCGCCCTTAATTGACAGACGTGTGGCGTCTTTTAGAAAAGTATATCAATTTTCATATATCTAGTGTATAAACTTCATCAGGCGCTTTTTGAGGCGCAGTTGAAATTTTTAAAAGACCGTAGGGAAAACTGCGGCGATCAAAGACCGGCAGGGCTATGCCGTCGGTCAGGCAACAGGTTGAAGGCGATCCGATTTTTCTTTTCAGAAAGAAAAAGAGTAGGTCGGTCCTCTTTCGATCCAGCGTAATAGAAGGGGTGTACGATGCGGGAACTCATCATTGTTGGCCGCGGCGGGCAGGGGGCCCAGACAGCGGGAATTCAGTTGGCTCAGGCCTTTTACAGCGGCGGGCTCTATGTGCAGACCTTCGCCACCTATGGCGGAGCGCGGCGTGGGACGCCGGTTTTCTCGTCTCTTCGTGTGGATGAGACGCCGATTCGGTTGCGCTGCGATATTGAGCGGGCCGACGCCCTTTTGGTTTTCGATGAAACGCTTCTCGATCCGCTGATTTTGGGGCGTGTCGACAGCAACACCCAGATTGTCGTCAATTCGGCCAAACCGGCTTCGGCGTTCGCCGATCTCGGCGATTACAATATCTCGACCATCGACGGCCTTGAGATCGCCACGCGCACCGGCATGGGCAAGGTGGTGAACTCGGCTTTGCTCGGCGCTTTCATTGCAACGCTCGGTAACCTGGACCTTGAAACCCTCTGTCGGGTGATCGAAGAGACCGCGCCGGTCAAGCATCAGGAAAACGTCGAATCCTGCCGCGATGCCTATCAACAGATTCAGACGAAAAAGGCGGCGTGACCATGACAGATCAATCTCCCCTTTGGACCAACGCCACCTCGGAAGCCCGGCTGACCGGCACCTGGCGCAGCGCCATGCCACAGTACAAAAACCTGCCCTCGCCCTGCCGGGGCGCTTGTCCGGTAGGCGGGCGGATCGCCGAATGGATTCGTGAAATCGAGCTGGGCAATCCCAAGCAAGCCTGGACTATTCTGGTCGACAACAACCCGTTTCCGGCCATTGCCGGGCGTATTTGCCATCACCCCTGCGAAACCAGTTGTAACCGCAATGGGCTCGATGAAACTGTCGGTATCTGCAGCCTGGAGCGCCATGTGGGCGATCTGGCGCTCAAAGAAGGCTGGGCTTATCCCGCCCCCGTCAAAGAACGGAAGGAATCCATCGCCGTGGTCGGCGGCGGGCCGGCCGGTCTTTCAGCCTGCTATCAGCTAAGGCGCTTGGGCTACAAGGTTTCGCTCTACGAATCGCAAGAAAAACTGGGCGGTCTTCTGCGCTACGGCATTCCCGCCTACCGGCTGGAAAAGAAAATTCTCGATGGTGAAATTCAGCGCATCCTCGATATGGGCGTCGATCTTCACCTCAACGCCGAAGTCGGCTCGGCCGAAGCGCTCAAGCAACTCCACGAAGAACATGACGCGGTTTATCTCGCCACCGGGGCGAGCCGGTCGAAGAACCTTCCCGGTCTTGACTATGGCCAGCCCTGGGTGATGGATAGCGCAGAATTTCTGGCCGATACCAATGCTGGAAAATCCTGCGACTTGGGTAAAGATCTGGTGGTGATCGGCGGCGGTAGCGCGGCTATGGACGTAGCCCGCACCGCCCGTCGGTTAGGCCGCAACGTGACGGTCCTGTCCCTAGAGCCCGAAAATCTGCTGCCCGCCCATGAGGTTGAGGTGGTCGAGGCCAAGGAAGAGGCGATCACCTTTGTTGCCGGCGCAATGATGCAGTCGGTTGAGGCAAACGGCGACGGCATCACGCTTAAATGCATCAAGGTCGAGTTCAAGCCGGGTGAGAAGCGCGGTCAGTTCACCATCGACCCGATCAAGGGCAGCGAGTTCGAGCTTTCGGCCCATGGCATCATCCCCTCCATTGGGCAGGATGCCGATCTGGACCGCTGGCAGGCGTTGCTCGATGCGGCCGGCCCGGTGATCTCGACCGATGGCGACTGGCAAACCTCGACGCCGGGCATCTATGCGGGCGGCGATGTGGCCAGTATGGATCGTTTCGTCACCCAGGCCGTCGGTATGGGCAAGGAGGCCGCCTGGGCCATCGCCCGCGGGATCGATGCGCAATCGGCTCCCGCGTTACCGCAGATGGATCGGCTGGCGCCTTATGAGGTGATCAACACCAGCTATCACTCCAAAGACAGCCGCCATGCGGCCGACAATATGGAGGTTGCGGCCCGGCTCCAGACTTTCGATGAGGTGCAACAGCCGTTGAGCCAGGAAGAGGCGGTGGCCGAGGCCGGGCGCTGTTTTAGCTGCGGCACCTGTATCTACTGCGACAACTGTTACCTCTATTGCCCCGATATGGCGATTACCAAGCTTGAGCGCGGCTATGAGGTCAAAGACGACTACTGCAAGGGGTGTGGACTCTGCGTGGCGGAATGCCCGACCGGCTCCATCGCCATGTATAAGGAGCAAAAGGCATGAACGCGATCTCCAACAAAATGCTGCTGAGCGGCAACCATGCCGTCTCCTGGGCCGTCAAACTGGTGCAGCCCGACGTCGCGCCGGTCTATCCCATCACCCCGCAAACCCCGATTCTGGAAAAGATCACCGAGTTTGCGAGCCGGGGTGAAATCTCCACCGAACTGGTGACGCCCGAGTCCGAACATTCGGCGATGGCCGCCTGCATCAGCGCCTCTCTGACCGGCGCGCGGGTGTTTACCGCCACCTCGTCGCAGGGCCTTTTGCTGATGCACGAACTGTTGCATTACGCCTCGGGAGCGCGCGCGCCGATTGTCATGTTTAACGTCAACCGCACACCCGCTTCGCCCTGGGGCTTCTGGCCTGACCAGTTGGATAGTCTAGCGCAGCGCGACACCGGCTGGATTCAGCTCTACAGCGAAAGCCCACAGGAGTCGCTCGATAGCGTCATCCAGGCTTACCGGATCGCCGAGGCGGTGGGCCTTCCGACGATGATTTCCCACGACGCCTTTTATGTTTCCCATTCGCTCGAAGTGGTCGAGGTGCCGGAAGAAAAGCTGGTCCGCGACTTCCTGCCCGACTATGAGCCGGAAAACATGCTCGACGTTGAAATGGGCCGTTCCTTTGGGGCGCCCATCGACCAAAAGACCTGGAACCGCAGCCGCCGCGAAATGGCCGCCTCATTCGCCGAGGTGGAGACCCAAGTCAACGCCGCCGGGAAAGACTGGGGCGATGTGACGGGCCGGTCCTACGGGGCGCTTGAAGAATACCGCACCGAAGGGGCCGAGGTGGTGATCGCCACCATGGGCTCTATGTGCGGCACGGCGCGGGTCGCCGTCGACGCTCTGCGCGATCAGGGGCTGGCCGTCGGCCTGCTTAAAGTGCGGCAGTTCCGGCCGTTCCCCAACGACAGCATCCGTCAGGCCCTGCAAGGGGCCGGTTCGGTCGTCGTGCTCGACCGCAACTACTCGCCCGGCATGGGCGGCGTTCTCCATCAGGAGCTGAAGGGGGCGCTTTACGGCATGAACGATGCGCCGCGCCTGCATGGGCTTCTCGCCGGGGTCGGCGGGATGAACGTGCCGCCTGAAAAGATCGTCAGCCTGGTCGAGCAATACAAAGACGCCGAGCCTTCCGTCGAATCCCAGTGGGTGGAGTAAGAAGATGTTGGATACGATTACCTATGAAGATCAGGGCCAGTTCTTCTCCGGCCATGTCGCCTGCGCCGGCTGTGTGGAAGCCGTTTCGCTGCGTGTTATCCTCAATACCGTCGGTTCCGATGCGGTCGCCGTGGTGCCGCCGTCCTGCACCGCCGTCATCTGCGGCGGCTATCCGTTCAGTTCGGTGAAAATCCCCGTCTACCACACGACGCTGGAATCGGGTGCGGCTTCGGCCACCGGGGTTAAGCGGGCGCTGATCAAGAAAGGCAAGCCGGATACCACGGTTCTCTGTCTGGCGGGCGATGGCGGCACTTACGACATCGGCCTTCAGGCCCTTTCTTCAGCCGCTGAGCGCAACGAAGACATCCTCTACATCTGCTTCGATAACGAGGGCTACATGAATACCGGTGGGCAGAAAAGCTCGTCCACCCCGGTCAATGCGGTCACCGGCAGCACGCCGGCCGGTAAGGATACCCGCAAAAAGAACATGCTGGAAATTCTCGCCGCCCACCGCATTCCCTACGTGGCGACCGCCAGCCCCTCGGACTTGAACGACATGGCGGCCAAGGTCAAGAAGGCCCAGGGCATGAAAGGCACCAAGGTGATTATCATCCTGATCCCCTGCCTGCCGGGCTGGGGCGTGGCCGACAATTCTGCCGTCGGCGTCGCCCGCATGGCCGTCGACTCGGGCGTCTTCCCGTTGTTCGAGATAGAAGGGGGGCTCAAATACACGATGACCCACACCGAGCGCACCCTGCCGGTTAAAAACTACCTCAGCGTCCAAAAACGCTACCGCAACCTCACCGAAGCCCAGATCAAATCCATCGAAACCGACGTGGATGACGAATGGCGGCGGCTCAACGAAAAGGCGAGGGGATAGAGGCCGGACGGCACCGATACAGTTTTAAGCCCCCCCTGCTCGAAAGAGCGGGGAGGTTGACGGGCGATAAATTCTTATCCTAGAGTCAGGACCCATTAACTTGATCCATTCTGTTCCTTCTATTTAACCGAGGATCAGCGTCGAAAGGTCTTGAAAGGAATGACCCTTCCTGCGACCTCTCTCCTTGTCCTCGGCTAAATAGAAGGAACAGAATTGCATCAGATTAATGAGTCCTGACCCTAAGTAAGTGCTTTCTGTATCTTTTCTGCCAAGCTTGAAATTTCAGCCATGTCACCGGGAATAAGTCCCCAGTTCATTTCCAGTCCGTCTTCATTTCGGCGCGGCAAAACATGTATATGGAAATGCAAGACCGACTGGGCGGCTCCTCGACCATTGGCTTGCAATAGATTGATGCCATCGGGTGCAAGGGTTTCCTGAACCGCTTTGGCGACTTTCTGTGCCGTGGCTGTGGTTGCCATCAGCCATTCCGCCGGTATCTCCAAGAGGTTGGAGGCATGGTATTTGGGAATCACCAGCGCATGTCCCGGATTGGCCGGGTTGATATCCATAAAGGCGAAGGTTTTGTCGTCTTCGAAAAGTTTTATTGAGGGGATTTCCCCATTTAATATTTTACAGAAAATGCAGTTGTCGTCTCGCATCGCATAGATTCCTCTCTATACCTAGGGTCAGAGCCCTAGAGTATTTTCCGCCTATTCTGGCTACCTTAACAAAAACGACGGGACAGATAAAAAAGTACATGAAGTAAATCAGTTAATTTCTGCATCAGGCCATTTTTAGACTTTTGAACTATGGCGACCATATGCCCGGTGTGTTCTGGTAAGTGGTTTGCGAACTACACTTAGCGCACTTGCGGACGAAAACGCTCGGTCATTGATCGGGGCGAAACTTAGTGGTTATCTGGCTCATGTTTTTTTAAAGAGAGTGATTAACGGGGAGACGGCCTTGGATATCGAGCAGTTTATGGCGGCCTATAAGCGCGTGTGGGAAAATCAGGATTCGGAGGGTTTCTCAGCCCTTTTCACGGAAAATGGGGAATATTGGAATACGCCCTTCCAAGTGCAGAACACGTCGGATGCGAGAGCGACATACTGGGATCGGATTAAACTTCAAGAGGATATCGAGGTCCGCTACGATGTTTTGGCGAGCACTGAAAACGGCGGCGTCGCGCATTGGAACGTCACCTATCAAGTGGCGTCCGAGGAACTTTTCGAGATTTGGGCGAAATCCACCGGCACCGGGTTGCCGGACCGCAAGCCCGGCGATCCTCTACCCCGTATGGAGCTTGACGGCACACTTAAAGCGACGTTCACCGAAGAGGGGTTGGCGTCTTGCGTCCGTATTTGGTGGCATTCGATCCCCCGGTTTGAAGACGCCTAGAGCAGATCCCATTTATATTGAGCCGCTTTGTGGCGAAATATGAATGGGTGAATCTGTTCGTTCTCAATAGTTTAGAGCCCTTTTATTCGGGGGCTTTTTCTATGCGTAGGGTTCCCGATAGGTTTGGGATGTGCTCGCCTCCGGAGGTGAGGTGACCCAACGCATACAGCCCTGCGGCTGGGCCGAAGCTTTTGTAGAACATCACCACGTCGCCCCAAGGCGCGTAGTAGGCGAGGGTGCCCGCCTTGATGTTTTCGGCCAATGGAGTATCGGCTGTGTTCAGCTTTTTCGGCGGATAGAAGATTTTCTCCTTTCCTCCGTAGTCTTCAACTTCGATCCGCATCGGGAGTTGGGCGAATAATTCCTTCGCCGCCTGGCTGTCGTTCAGCGCATAGACCAAGGTTTTATCGTTGGCGGTGACTATGATTTGCATGGCTGTCCTCACGTCCCTGCCGGTGGCGGAGGCGGTTACACCGGCTAGGGCTATCAGAGCGACGAACGAGACAAAAGCGGTGCGTTTCATCGGAGCCTCCTTTGCTTTAGGCATCACTTGCTACGGGCTTTTAATACGTCATTGAGCAAGGCCGATGCCGCCTTGGCTTCCTGCGCGCCGACGTCGGAGGCCAAAATTGAGATGAAGTCTTTTATCTGCGCTTCGCTCACGCCCACATTCAGCGCCGCCCCAAGGTGGTAGCGGAGCTGCCCTCCCGTTCCCGGCAGGTTGGCGAGCGCACCGATGGTCGCCAGTTCCCGGCTATGGTGATCCAGCACGTCACGGGCGAAGATGTCGGCGAACAGATGTTCTTTTAAGAACACGTCGATAATCGGCGCAAATGTCTGCCAAGCCGCGGGCGGCGGAATTTCATCCAGTCCGGAGAGCTTGGCGCGAACCTTTGCGCCATAGTCGTCACGGTTCAGGTCAGTAGGGATGGGGCTGGCCTCTTTGCCGACTTCATCATTGACGCCCTTGGCCCGGCGGTCTTCCAGTGTCGCCATCAAGGCGAATAAGGCGTTCAGGCTGCGCGGGAAACCGGCATAGGCATACATCTGGACCACAACCTCTTTGGCTTCGTTGACCGTGAGGCCCGCATCAAGCCCCTTGTTCAATGCGGCTTTCAGCTTGTCCATCTCGCCGCTGGCGGTGAAGGCCGCAATGGTGACGATGCTTTGCTGCTTGGCGTTGAGGGACTGCTGGTCATTCATGGTGTCAGCTTTCGAGATGGGCGCCGTTCCAAGGATAAGGGTTAATACAATTGCGATTTGTGCGATTTTCTTGAGGTTCATCGTCGCCTCCTCAGTGTCCGTGGTATTGGTCGTCGGTGACCTTTTGGCCCCAAATAACATTCTTGCCGTCCCGGACGCCCGTGATGACAAGGTGCGTCATCGCCGTTTCGGGGGCTGCGCCGTGCCAGTGTTCGATGCCCGGCGGGCACCAAATCACATCACCGGCTTTAATCTCTTCGATCGCCCCATCGGCGGCGCCGGTCCGGCCAACGCCCGACGTGACGATAATATGCTGACCCGCCGGGTGAAGGTGCCAAGCCGAACGTGCGCCGGGTTCAAAGGTCACGTATGCCCCCGAATAATGCGCCGTTTCGTTCGATGGGAAAAGCGGATCGATCCGAGCGTCGCTGGTGAACAGGGCTTCCGGCCCTTTGATGGAGGCTTGCGTGCCGGAACGCCATAGGGTCTGCCCATCTTTAGCCGCATCGGCGGCCAGGGCATGCCCGGTCGTCATTCCGGTCAGCAACAGGGCGGCGATCATCAGTGCTTGGGGTTTCATAGTTATGTCCTTTCGTGTCAGGAGATGCCTTTGGCGAGGCAATCTCGGCTCAGGCCAGAGTTTGGGAGAAGAAGCTCTCAATCTTGTCGAAGGGGATCTTGTCCATTCGGTCGTAGAGATCGGTGTGGTTGGCTCCCTTGACGATCACCAGTTCCTTCGGTTCCACAGCGGCTTCATAGGCGGTTTCGCTGAAATACCGTGAATGTGCGATTTCGCCATGGACGAGCAGAAGGGGGCGCGGCGAAATCTCCGAGATGTGGGAGAGGATCGGCATGTTCATGAACGATAATGGGTTCGTCACCGTCCATGCGGCGTTTGAGTTGATCGCTCTCGGATGGAACCCGCGCTCTGGAGATTTGTAATAGGCTGCGTATTCCTTGACGAATTGCGGCTCGTCGCCTTTCAACTCGAGCGAAATAGGGCCATAGGCCGGAGCCCCATTTTTCGCATCTTCCCAGCGCTGCTGGCTCAGCTGTTTGAGCGCCTGAGTACGCTGTTCGGGGGACATGCTGTCGTTGTAGCCTTTGGACATCACACGCGTCATGTCATACATCGTGCTGGCCACGACAGCCTTGATCCGTTTGTCTGCTGCGGCCGCATTCAAGGCCATGCCGCCAAACCCGCAGATGCCGATAACGCCAATTTTTTCGCGGTCGACCGACCCGAGCAGGCCCAAATGGTCCACTGCGGCGCTGAAATCTTCGGTGTTGATGTCCGGTGAGGCCACGTTGCGCGGCTCTCCACCGCTTTCTCCAGTGTAAGACGGATCAAAGGCCAGAGTGACGAAGCCGCGTTCGGCCATTGTCTGGGCGTAGAGGCCGGAGGACTGTTCCTTGACCGCGCCAAATGGTCCGCTGACGGCAAGTGCGGGAAACGGCCCGTCGCCCTTGGGCGTGTAGAGGTCGCCGACCAGCGTGATGCCGTAGCGGTTGGCGAATGTGACCTTGCGGTGATCAACCTTGTCGCTCTTCGGGAAGGTCTTGTCCCATTCTGTGGTGTATTGCGCTTTGGCCGGAGTGGTGTGCAGGGAGGCCGCACCCAAGGTGGCTATGCCCAATCCGGCCAACTTCAAAAGATTGCGTCGACCCAGGTTGAATTCATCTTGAGGGGCTGTCAGTGCAGTCGATTTTTGGGTGGTCATATCCGTATCTCCGATAGCGCGTTTCATAGTGGGAGAGGCTATCTGCCCCTTACACTTTGATCGTACTCACAAGCCCCTGAGATGCGTTAGACCGATCCTTTTCAATTCTTGCCTATTCCTATTTTTATCGATGGAATTATTTGTGGGAAATGCCCGCCGAGTGCTAATCTTAAAGGACGGTAAGGATGGAGCTCCATCTTCAAAAAATCGGAGAGATATTATGGCTAACGCCGCTCTTTTAGAAAATCGGAATGTCGCAAACCTACAAAGTCAGGTTTCTCCTCTTGCGGCAAGAATTGCCCGATGGACCGTAAATGAGGATATTATTGAAACTCCAATTCCCGGTTTGACCATCTATCGTTTCGATGCGCCAACCCAAAAGACAAGCTATATGCTCAGCCCCAGCGTTTGCCTTATCGGGCAGGGGCGTAAACGGGTTACGCTGGGTGAAGATCATTACGACTACGACGCCAATCATTTTCTCATTACTTCGGTTGATTTGCCGATTGTCGCCAATATCACCGAGGCCAGCCCGGAAAGGCCTTATTTCGGTTTGACGCTGGAGTTGGACCTGCGGATGATCGCGCAGCAAATCCTCGATAGCCAGATGCCGTCAGCTAGCGCATCGCCGGACCGGCGGGCGATGGCCGTCAGCAAGGTTTACGGCCCTCTGCTCGATGCGTTTCACCGGTTGCTCGACCTCCTTGAAAAACCCGAAGATATACCGGCTCTCGCGCCGCTTATCCGGCAGGAGGTTTCTTACCGTTTGCTTATGAGTGAACAGGGTGCGCGATTGCGGCAGATTACCTCGACCGAAAGTCACAGCTATCAGATCGCCCGCACTATCGATTGGTTGAAGGCCAACTTTCAGCAGTCTTTCCGCGTCGAAGATTTAGCCCGCAAGGCCGGTTTGAGCGCTTCGGCCTTTCACAATCACTTCCGCTCTATGACGGCGATGAGCCCGCTTCAGTTTCAAAAGAGGCTGCGGCTGAACGAGGCTCGCCGTTTGATGCTGACCGAGCGTATGGATGCTTCCTCGGCAGCGTTTGAGGTTGGTTATGAAAGCCCGTCGCAGTTCAGTCGGGAATACAGCCGCCACTTTGGCGCACCGCCTGCTCGCGATATAAAATCCTTAATTGAGATTTCAGCCTAAAACGGTTCTGGTTTTTTTGTTCATCTCATTTCACCCGCTACACTTCGTGCACTTGCAGCCGATGGGCTCGATGAATTCCTGGAAGTATTCTTCGCCGTAATCGATGACGATTTCTTCGCCCTCCTCGATGGGCTGGATCGCTTCGATGGTGATGCTCGTTTCATCAAAGCTTAAGACCGCCTGGGCGTTGGGACTGCAAGAGTGATTGATATAGCGGGCGAGGTTTGAGCGGGATGAGCCGTCGAGGCAGTAGTCTTCGTTGAGATGGAACAGATAGCGGTTGTCCATCCCGTAGGTTTCCTCGCTGCTGATGCGGCGGCCCTCATATTCAATGAGTTCTTCCGCCACCTCAAAACTGCGTAAGGCCTTGAGGCCAAGTCCGGTTGTGGATCGGAATACCTTAAAGTCCTGTTGGCTGCTCATTCCGGGTTCTCTGGCAATGCGATTTGAATCTGCTTTCCTCTAAAATAACCAAAAAAATAGCCCCGACCAATGTCAGGGCTATTTAAATTTCCGCATCAAAGGGAAAATGCGTGGATTTTTACTTCCGCATATCCTTCACGCGTACCGCCTTGCCTTGGCTTCGGACGATTTCTTCCGGGGCCAGGACGACGACGCGGCAGGAGACACCGATAATCGACTTGATGTGGTGGGTGATCTCCTTGGCCATATGTCCATACTCGGACGGCTCGATGCCGTGTTCGGCTTCCACCTCGACCGTCATGGTGTCCATGGCGCCTTCGCGCTGGACGACGATCTGGTAATGCGGGCTTACGCCTTCGAGGCCGACCATGACGCTTTCGACCTGACTTGGGTAGACGTTGACGCCGCGAATAATCAGCATGTCGTCGTTACGGCCGGTGACGCGCAGGATACGCAGATGGGTTCGCCCACAGCCGCATTTTTCGTCGGTCAGCTTGGTGATGTCCCTTGTGCGGTACCTGATCATCGGAATGCCCTGCTTGGTCAGCGTGGTGATGACCAACTCGCCCTCACTGCCGAAGGGCTGCGGTTCGCCGGTTTCCGGATCGATAATTTCGAACAGGAAGTGATCTTCCCAGCCGTGCAGACCGTTTTGCTCGGGACATTCGGCGGCGACGCCGGGGCCCATGATCTCGGAAAGTCCGTAGATATCGATGGCCCGGATTCCGAGGCGTTCCTCAAGTTCTTTGCGCATGGCGTCGGACCAGGGCTCCGCGCCGAAGATGCCGACTTTAAGTGGGCCGTTCTTGAGATCGACGCCTTCCTTTTCGGCCTGTTCGACGAGAGCCAGGGCGTAGGACGGCGTAGCGCAGAACACATGCGCGCCGAAGTCTACCAATAGTTGGATCTGTTTTTCCGTGTTGCCACCAGACATCGGGATAACCGAACAACCCAGACGTTCAGCGCCGTAATGCGCTCCGAGGCCGCCGGTGAACAGGCCGTAGCCGTAAGCATTGTGGATGATATCGCCGGGACGGGCCCCTGCTGAGGCCATGGTCCGCGCCATTAGGTTTGCCCAGTTGTTGATGTCGTCGGGCGTATAGCCGACCACGGTGGGCTTGCCGGTAGTGCCGGAACTGGCGTGAATGCGGACCAGTTCTTCGCGCGGTACGGCGAACATGCCGAAGGGATAGGCCTTGCGTAGGTCGTCCTTTACGACAAAGGGGAACTTCGCCAGATCGGCGAGGCTCTTGATGTCTTCCGGCTTGACCCCGGCGGCATCGAAGGTTTCTTTGTAGTGGGCCACGTTGTCGTAGCTGTGTTTAACCACTTTTTTCAGGCGTTCCAGCTGCAATTCCGCCAACTGGTCGCGAGACATGGTTTCGATTTCCGGGCTAAACATGTAGCCGTCAGTCATTGCGTCGTCCCCCCTCATGATGGGTTCTCTCCTCGAGTCGTGTCA